>JACXTT010002842.1_pt1 | contig 27132 bp, 27 predicted proteins | sample 9270951 | NCBI WGS metagenome assembly JACXTT01 (sample SAMN15532306, study PRJNA645909) | rock metagenome | isolation source: weathered quartz diorite | place: Puerto Rico | collected 2017-06-21 | reverse complement strand
AATCAGATATCCCGCAAAAAAAATCCCAAATCCCAGGCCGAACACGCTGTCGTCGAACCCCAGATCGTGCTTCATCCCGATCGCCGCGTACGCCACACTCGCCCGGTCCAGAAAATTCACGATGTACAGCAAGAACAAAAAGGGAAGCAGCCGCAGCGCAATCTGCCGCCTCGTATGGGTTTCGTTTGTCAGTACGGCTGTCGCTCCAATCTCGATCGAGCTCACTTGGTCTGCGGCTCCACGACACCCACTTTGTTCACCCCGCTGCACGCAAGATAAATTCGCCCGTCGGCCGTCGCCGCCATGTTGCGCACGGTCCCTCCTCCTGACGGAATATTCGTTTTCGCAAACGCCTCCGTCTTCGGGTCGAAACGCACCAGCGTGTTTGGTTTCACTCCCGATTCGCTGTACCAAACCATTCCATCCGGCGTAATCACGATTCCGTACGGATTCGCTTTCGCCCCCGCCGGCGAATCCCACAATTTCACTTCGCCGCTCTTCGGATCGAGCCGCCCCAGGTGTCCGCGCTCGTAATCCGTAAAGTACACGCGGTCTTGCGCATCAATCGCCATTCTTCGCGGCCTCACGCCTTCCGGCAGCAAATATTCTGTAATCGCCATCGTTTTGGGATCGATGCTCGCCAGCTTGTTCGTAAAGAACTCGCAGAAGAACGGCACGCCCTGGCTGTTCATTTGTATTCCGTACGGATGCGAGTCCGCGGTGGGAACAGTCTTTAGCTCAACCTTTCCGCTCTTCGGATCGAGCCGCCCCACAAAATTCCCTGCCTGCACCGTGAACCACAAAATTCCATTCGCATCGAAAACCGCCGTGTGCGGATCCTCGGCCTTCGCATCCGGCATCTTGTATTCGGTCACAGCCCCGGTTTTCGGGTCGAGCTTGCCAATGTAATGCGCAAAATTTCCTGTAAACCAGATGTTCCCTTCGCGGTCGGCTACCAGCCCATGCGGGCCGGAGTCTTTCACCTTCAGCGGAAACTCTTTGAACTCTCCCGTCGCCGCATCAACACGCCCAATTTTGTTCTGCATCTGTTCGGTGAACCATAGCGCACCGTCCGCGCCCACCGCCGGATCGTGCGGATGCGCCCCTTTCGTCGGCACATCCCACTCCCGTATCGTCACTTTTAGTTCGCCGACTTCATTCCCGGCTTGTCCGGAGCGAAGCCGAGGGGATGCCGCCTCACGCGCCACAATCACTGCGGCCAGCCCACTCACCAAAATCAATGCACCGGCAACTGCCGCCCAATTTCTCTTCATACATGCCTCCACATCTGAGCTCTTAGCAAAACTCGCGAGAGCCACAGCTTACCTCCGCGAAAGCTCATGGAGAAGCCTGAGTTGCCGCGTGCCGCGTCGAGCTCGCCAGCAATTGAAGAGCGCAGGCTCATGAGGGTTTCTTTGATGGATTGGGCTCGATCAGAAGCGCCGCGACAGATTCCTGTTTTGGCTTGGCACGAAGCTTGGTCGGATCCTGGATCTTCTTGAGGCGGTCGGAGTCGATCTCGGGAAGGGTGCGGAGGAGGAGGCTGTTGATGTAGGCAAGGACGGCAGCGCGGCGAGTGGAGATTCGGTTTTGCGCGAGGAGGTCGTAAAGATTGCCGAGGGCGAAGTTGACGCCCTGTGCGGTCTGGAAGTCCTGGGAGTTTTTTAGAAGCTTTGCGGTGAGGTCTTCCTCGATGGGCTGATTCTCGCCGAGACGGGCATGGCGAGGGCAAAAAAGAGAATCGGCGCTGAGTACCGGAAGGCGGCAGCGCGTGCCATTCTCAAATTGGTGCTGACAGCGAGCGATGGTGTTGCTGGAGTTGGAGTTAGTAGTTTCGACGTTCATTTTCACTTTCCCTTTTAGTTCGGGGTTTGCAAGTACAAACCCCGAGCCCCGCGAGATTGAAATTGGCGTGAAGGGCATGCCACTCCCGGGGCATTTGCATGAGTATCAAAAGAAAGGAGTTGCGCGAGGAGGCGTTCGGATGAATAACAAAAACAAGGAGTTAGCGGAGAGGGAATTTCTTGAGTTTGACTGGATGGGGATTCAGCGGGACGCCAGACATCGGCAAATGCGGGGAGGGCTGCCGACTTCACAAGGAAGTGTATCACGCGGGAGGCGGCTTGTCAATACTAAAGTGTGACGGTTACTCCATTCGAATGAGGTGGCAAGGCGTTGAGAATGTGGGAGTTAGCATTTTGAGGAAAGGGACGATTCAGAAGAGACGGACCCGCCCTCAAAAACCGAGGACGGGGCACCCGGCGAGAGTTACGGTACATAGCAGATTTTGCTGGACTAGGAGTTCAAGAATCGGTGGAGAATGGTCTATATCCGGGCGATCGTGCCCCATGCCGAATACGATGAAGGGAAATGGAAATCGGAATGATCGAAGTATCCGAAAAATACGCTCTTGAAGTCGGTGCTCCCCGCCCAATTACCTCGGAGCGCCAATACGAAGAATATCTTTCCGTCCTGGCGAAGCTGGCGGAGAAGTCTGCGCCTTCCTCTGAGGAAGAGTCCTATGCAGAGCTCCTGATGACGCTGATCGAAGCGTATGAAGAGGAGCATCACGCGATTTCCGATGCCACGCCGCTTCAGGTGCTGCGCACTCTGCTGGAAGCAAACGGCCTTCGGCAGAAAGATCTGGTTCCGCTCATCGGCTCGGAGAGTCTTGTTTCTGAAATTCTGCGCGGCCGGCGCAGCCTGACCAAAACGCACATCGAAAAGCTGAGCAAACGATTCCGCGTCTCGCCCGCCGTATTTTTCTAGATTGATGTACGCTCCAAAGCAAGGAAGCAATGACGGGCCGACTCGGCCGTCGGTCCCTACCGGCGTAAGCGGATTCAAGAAGGCGCGGACCCACCCTTAAAAACCGAGCATGGGGCACCCGGCGGCTCGCACGCAGGGACGACGGGTTCATAAGGATACGGACCCACCCTTGAAAACTGAGGGTGGGGCACCCGCTATTCTTTTTGCAAGAATGAAATTCAGAGGGTTTCTTCACAGCTTCTAACCAAGGGTGGGGCACCGGCAAAGAAGTAATGAGGGCCGACTCGGAAGTCGGCCCTACAACCTACGCCGTAACGTTCCAATGACGACGGATTCAAGAAGGCACGGACCCACCCTCGATTTGCACGTGATAGTTGGTCAGTTTGGATTTCGACCCCTTGTGTCACGATCTGTGAAATCCAAACTGACCAACTGCATGCCAAGGCTGGGGCACCCGCCTAGAATTCAGATGTCGAATCCTCCATCAAATAGCCATTGCCATCGCAATGATTGCAAACGGATATTTTCTTTGGTTTGTTTTCAAGTGTCCACGTCTTACGGGAAGGCGTGGACATCGCGAATTTTGTCCGGCCCGTCATCTCATATGCGGTCGCCAACAACGTGATTCTGGCGATCTGCCATGATGCCATTTTGGACCCAAAAATTATCTCAGTGATCAGTGACGGCGATATTTCGACCAGCCTAGATTCCGACGGTTCGAATTGACGCGCACACCGCCATTCTTGCTCATATTTCCATTCGTCCGATTTGTAAAAGCACACGTCTAGGTCAGCGCTCGGGAAAACTCTGGGACCGTCTTCATAGACTACCTTTCTCAAAGCGCGTCCATCCGTCCGAAAAAAGTCCTCATGCGGATTGAAACCGACGACAAAGCCCGTATGATTCCTCGCGTAGTGAACCCACATAAGATGGTCATCAGGTCGTTCAGTCAGGCACAGGATTCCCAGGCGATTCCTGAGTCGTAAGCGATCGACCATGGCTCGGGGCCCTTGATTTCTCGGGACCAGATAGTCGGCGTCGAACGTGTCATTGAATTCGGACGGAGCGCCGAACCTTATCTGCATATTTTCGAGGAGATCAATCCGTTCCGGTGGCAGATATTTGTACAAGACCGTGGGCGCTTGCGTTTCAGGATCCATGCCTACAGTCACGACTGGCCTCCTTTTGGCTGCGCCTTTCGGATCTAGGACCGCCGGTTTTTAACTTCATTTAAGGAGTCACTTTCAGGACGAGGGTTTCGTGGGAAGCGACCTTGGAGGAGAATTTGGCGGTGAATTTGCCGAGGTCTTTTGCGGACCAGAGGTCGCGGACGCTGGCGGTGACGTGTTCGGGATAGCCGAGTTCGGTCCAGTTGACGGAGATTTCGGTTTCCGCCTTTCCGCGATTGAACAAAATCACCGCCCGGCTCCCATCCTTCAACTGCTTCATCCACACTTCTTTGTCGCCGTCTTTGCGGATGCGCCGCCCCTGCATTCCCAGCGCATCCTGGTTCATCGCGATCACTTCCTTGTTCGTCAAAATCGCCTGGATCTCCGGCGTCATCGCACGCAAATCGTTTCCCGCAATCAGCGGCGCCGCCAGCAAGCACCAAAAACTAAAATGAGAGCGATACTCCACCGTCGTCATTCCGCCGTTCCCGACTTCCAGCATGTCTGGATCGTTCCAGTGCCCTGGTCCGGCCGCGCCCTCGAGTCCCACTTGCGCATCCACAATGTCCAACATTCCCATCGAGCAGCAGCTTCCGTCGTCCCATTTCTTTTTGCCTTCCCAGTGGTCGCTGATATCTCCTGTTGTTCTCCACAAATTTCCCGTGTCTTTAGCCCACTGCCACGGCTTCGCCGTTCCCCATTCGCACATGCTGAACACAATCGGACGCCCCGTCGCCGCCAGCGCGTCGCGCATCGTCGCGTACGCTTCCTGCGCATTTCGCGTGTCCGTGTTGCACCAGTCGTATTTCAAATAATCGACGCCCCAGCGAGCGTATTGCAGAGCGTCCTGAAATTCGTGCCCCTGGCTTCCCGGCCGGCCCGCGCACGTTTTCTTTCCTGCGTCCGAATACAAACCAAATTTCAACCCTTTGGAGTGAACGTAATCGGCGAGCGCTTTCATTCCGGAAGGGAATCGCTGCGGGTCCGCTACGATGAAGCCGTTTTCGTCGCGGCTCACTTGCCAGCAATCGTCAATCACGACGTATTGATAGCCCGCGTCTTTCATCCCGCTCGAGACCATCGCGTCCGCCATGGACTTGATCATCTCTTCGCTTACGTTGCAGCCGAATTTGTTCCAGCTGTTCCAACCCATCGGCGGAGTGAGCGCGACTCCGTTATCAAGAGCGCGAACAGAAGGAATGGCGAGCACCGCGAGAATGAGAGCGCAAGAAAGCGCGAAAGCAATTTTTTGGAAATGAGACGGTTTCACGGCGGCCTCCGAAAGTGTCCGCGCGAAATCATACAGGATTTTCGAGGGTTAAGAGAGGTTGCAATGCTCTATTTTTTCGCGGAGCGGTACAGGATTACGCGCACTTTTTCGAGCGTGACGAGGCCGCCGCCGATCATTTCGTCGAGTTGCGGCAAAATTTTCTCAATTTTTTCCGTGGACTCGACGACTTCGACTACGATGGGCAAATCCTGCGACAGGCGCAGAATTTTGTCGGTGTGATACGTGCTCGTGCCGCCGTAACCGCCGACGCCGCGCAGGACCGTTGCGCCGGAAAATCCTTCGCGGCGCAGCAATTCGACAATTGCTTCGTGCAGCGATTTGCCATGCCATTTGTCGGATTCGCCGATGTGAATCCGCATCAGTGTGCGCTCGCCTTCAAATTTTTCGTGAGTCATCGTGTTTCCTCTTCCAAGCAAAAAGCAGATTCCCCGTCCGCCGCGGCGGACGAGGAATGACACAAACAGGGCTAAAAGCGGTTCGCCAAGCGAATTCCCGCGACCGAAAGGAGCAATCCAAAAATCACGCTCGCGCCAACGTAGGTCGAAGCACGCAGCCATTCGCCTTCTTGCAGCATTTTTGCGGTTTCCCAACCGAAACTCGAAAACGTGGTGTAACCGCCAAAGAATCCGACTGCCATCGCGATGCGCCAGTCGGGGGAAATCACCATGCGGTTCAATGTGAATTGGCCGATGAGTCCGAGCAGAAAGCATCCGGTGAGATTGATAAGCAAAGTGCCGTATGGAAATGTTCCGCCCATGCGGATTTGCACCACGCCTTGCAGGCCGTAGCGCGCGAGCGTGCCGATGGCGCCGAAGAGTGCAATCAGAAAAATTTTCAAAAGCTCACCTCGCAGAATTTCGCCACGCCGCAGCCGGAGAAGGCGGCTTCAGAAAGCCGGCCCTACAACGACTTCGCGGCGCCAACAAAAAACTCCTGGCGCCGCATGGCAGCCAGGAGTCATCAGTCCATCGAATTTTTCGCTGGACGGTTATGGCGAACTCCATCGCCTTTCATTTCCGGGAAAAGTGTAGCGTGGCGCTCCTAGAAATGGAAGCAGCAGAGAATGGGACGCGCTAAAGCGCGCCCCTACAGGGCAATGTCGCTCCGTAGACAGCTGCTGAAAGACTAGCGCACTCCATTGCCTTGTTAGAAATGAAAGCGATAGCGGATGCCGCCGGAGATTTCGCGCGGATAGTTCCAGTGCGTTCCGCCAAAAGTGTTGGCACTGTCGATCAGGTAGCGCGAATCGGCGGTATTTTGCGCGGTGAAATTCACGCTGAAGCGTTCGCCGAAAGATTTTCCGAGCGAAATGGAAAATTCGGTGTGATCGGAAAGGTGTTGCGGCCCATCGGCGTTCAAAAAGCCGGAGCCGTAACCAAGATTTCCCGAAGCAAAGATTTGCCAAGGCAGAGAAGCGTGAAAACCCGCGGCGAGCGTATTGCGCTGGTCGTGATCGAGGTAGCAGAAGCCGCCGCCGTCGCAAAGCTGGCCGGGATCGGAGATGAATCCGCCGGTGATGACGCCGGCGCCTTCGACCATCTGATTCGAATAGGTCAGGTAGACGTCGAAGCGTTTTGCTATGCGCGGAGAGCGGATGGTGGTTTCCCAGCCGTGGATGCGGGCGCGCTCGATGGTGAGCGGAAGAAAAATGTTGGAGTTGCCGAGCGCGTCGTGATCGAAAAAGTTCAAAGCGTGCGTCTGAAAATTGGAAAAGTCGAAAGTCCAGCCGCGAACCGGAATGGCGAGACCAAATTCGCGCTGCTCGTCGGTTTCTCCGCGCAGCGGAACAAAACCGGAACCTGTGGAATCGAGCAGGGGGCCGGAAATGGTGGTAAGCGGAGGAGCTTGATAGAAGCGGCTGTACGAAGCGCGAAAAACCCAGTTGAGTTTGGGAATGCGCAGCGCGGCGCCTAGCCGCGGATCGGTTTTGTCTTCGACAACGCCGCCAGAGAAGTGCGTGTAGCGGAAGCCTGCGTTGAGCGTGAGCCACTCGGTGAAGCGAAATTGGTCTTCGCCGAAAAGGCTGAACAAGGAGCCGTGTGGCTCACTGGATTGCGGGGCAGGCGATGGACTTCCGTCGGTGTTAACGATGCGGAAGAAGGTGTCGTCCTGTTGCGCGAAACCGTAAAGGCCAAAGCGCGCGTTGTGCTTTCCGCGAACGATGGAGAGATTGGCGCTGCCGCCTTCGTAGTGAGAATCGTTGTGATCGGTGGTGATGGGCGCGTGGTCAAGAGTCACGCCGGACGTTGGAAGATAGCCGTCGTAAGCGGCGCGATTCCAGTGGAAAAACGGCGCGACGGTGAAGAGCCCGCCGGAATTCACGGTATGCACCCAGGAAAAATTGCCGAAGACGTCTCGTTCCCGTTCGACATCGCGCGTACCGAACTGCCGCTGGTCGAACGTGTTGGGAATTTGAAAATAATCGGCTCGCGCAGAACCCACGAAACGCAACTGGTCCTTTGGCGTTGCGTTGAAGATGAGCGAAGTGAAAGCGCCGACGCCGTTGTTGTTGTCGTGAAATTCCTGCTTTTCGGGTGGCATGAGGCCGATATCGGAGCGTGTGCCGCTGACGCTTGCGTACCAGGCGAAACGTTCGGTGTGATCGCCGAAGCTGAGCTGGCTGTCGGTGGAATGATGGCTGCCGTAGGTGGCGACGAGTTCGGCTTCGCGATCGCGTTCGAAACCGGAGCGGGGAATCACGTTGAATGCGCCGTAGGTGCGGTCGCCATACTCAGCAGAAAGGCCGCCGCGCTGAATTTCGACGGTATCAATGTCCTTAGGATCGAATTGCGCGCCTACGTTTGAAGCGATGTTGGTGTTGGGAACGGGCACGCCATCCACGAGCCAGGACACTTGATGGCCGCCGCGAATATGGAGCTGATCATGCACCATGTACGCGCCGGGAGTGTAGCTGGTGATGAAGTCGAGGCTATTGGTGCGGGAAGCGCCGGGAAGTTCGGCAATTTCCGCGCGCGTGACGGTGGCCGAAGTGGCGGAAGACGTGGGATCGATGCGATCGGCGTCGCCCTGCACTTCGACTCTTTGCGACACGCTCGCGAGTTCGAGCGGAAAGTGGCGCAAGGGTGCGGTGTCCGCGGCGACGACGATGGCTTGTTCGAAATCACGAAAGCTATCGCGCGAAATGCGCAGGGTGTATTCACCAGCGGGAACGGCATCAATTTGGAAGCTGCCTTCGGCATCGGTCACCGCGGAACGCTGCCAATCGGATTGTTTTGCGCGTAGCTCGACGCGCGCGCCTTGAATGGGGTGATGTTGAACGTCGTGAACGATGCCGCGGACGGTGCCGAAAATGCTGGCGAAGAGATTTGGCGGTGGACAAAAAACGAACACCGCGAAAATAGTGAACAACAAGAACCGAAATACCAAACGACTGCAAATCATGAAAACCTGTCCTCCGAATGGGATAGAGCCCGCGGCCAGTGCCTGCGGGGTGAGGTGACGAGTGGAGCGCTTCAGAATCTTTCTTCAGGGGCTAAAGCCCTGTTATGCAAGGCGAGTTACGCTGGGGCTAAAGCCCCGGCCTCCTATGGAAATCTAGGATTTGGGAGGAGGAGAGAGAGGCTTTTCGGAACGAGAAATCATTTGGGTAACGAGACGCGAAATTTCTGAAGTCCCGCCAGTGAGCCAGAAGGCGATTTGCGCATCAGGCATTACAAATTGCGCGATATTGATTGCAGTTTCGTCAGTGGTTTTGCAGCAGGAAATTTTGCAGTCGGACAGGTGGCTCATGTTGTGGCCACAATCCATCGGCATTTTGGATTTTGCAGGCGCGCTCTGGTGGTGATGACCAGGAATGGGGCAATGATCGTCCATGCAGCAATTCATTTCGGCAGAAAGCCAGACGGCGCGTACGAAGGGGGCTTGCAGCAACACGACACCAAGCAGGCAAAAAATTGCTGCCAATTTGCGCTTTCGCGAGTTTTTTGTACTGTGCGTGCCGAACGGCATCCCAATCTCTCTGTATCTATACTACGCCAACTCGGATTTCATTCCAGTCCTTTGTGAGCGCACGGGAACTTGCAGCAGCCTAACGCGTATGTTATTTAGCCTCACATGAAACATTTGCTTCGATACATCACGCTGGCGGCCCTAATGCCGATAGCCTCAATGTCTGCGTTTGCCCAAGACGATTCCTGTGCGTACAGAACCGTGCCCGTAACGGTTGAAGGCGCGAATGAGGAGCCGTTGCATGAAATCGCGGCCGCCGAGTTAGTTGAGTTTAGAATGGGAGAGAATCCATCAACGGGATTGAAAAGAATTGCAAGGGCGGCGGTGGGACGGGGCAACTGAACAATTTTGAAAATTGTCGCGCTGGTGAAATCTTGACTTGGCGGTAGACGGGACTCAGACTGAGTTCATGGCTCACATTTATTTGATGTTTGATTTTGGCAAGGACGAAGAGAAGGCGCAGCAAGCGCGGCACAAGTTGGACTCCTGGAAGCAGGCGTTCCGGTTAGACAAAAAGATGCAGGGAAAATTCGACCGGAAGGAAGATGGCGCGGTTGCGACTAGCACCGCGGCTGAAAAGGAAGCGCCGGCGAAAAAGACGGTCGGGAAAGGCTCTAAAGGCAAGGCGAAGACAGACCCTGAACCAGCCAAATTGGCATCTTTGACGTCGGATATCCGCCTGATCCTGCGGTTGGCGCTGCCGAATCACGAGAAGCTCACGGAACAGCGATTATTAAAGCGGTTTTCGAGCGAAGAGCCGTTTGCGAGCGCGTCGCCCAAGACGATTCGGGAGGCCGACGCGGGATTTGCGGAGACGGATTCGCGGTTCGAAGAGTTGGAATAGCGGCACTCGCTTTTTCGCGTGCGAAAGCTATCCGGTATAATTAGTCACTGCACGGGAATTTACATTCACGCTGAGTTCGAGGTTGCGCCGAATGGCTGTACAGACCCGCGTCAAAACGAAGGTTGACGCACCGAAGAACGACCGGCATGCAGGCCTGAGCCGGGACTCCCTCATTAGAATTTACCGCACGATGTACATGTCGCGGCGGCTGGACGACAAAGAGATCCAGTTGAAGCGGCAGAACAAGATTTTCTTCCAAATTTCCAGCGCCGGACATGAAGCGGTGACGGCAGCAATGGGGTTGCTTCTTCGTCCCGGAGTGGATTGGCTCTATCCCTATTATCGCGACCGCGCATTTTGTTTGATGGTGGGCGTGACACCGCTAGAGATGCTGCTGCAGGCGGTGGGTGCGAAAGACGATCCTAGCTCCGGTGGGCGGCAGATGCCGAGCCATTGGGGACATCCGAAATACAACATTGTAAGCAAGAGTTCGTGCACGGGGACGCAGTTCGTGCAAGCGGTAGGCGCTGCGGAGGCGACGCAGTATTTCGAAGAGCATCCGAAAGCAATAGCGCAGGCGAAGAAGGCGCCGCTGGGGGATTTGGCGCGGTATGACAGCGAAGAAATTGTGTACGTTTCTGGAGGCGATGGGGCGACGAGCGAAGGAGAGTTTTGGGAATCGCTGAATACGGCTTGCGCGAAAAAACTGCCGATTCTGTACTTGATCGAAGACAACGGTTACGCGATTTCCGTGCCGATTGAAGTGCAAACGGCGGGCGGAAGCATTGCGAAGCTGGTGACGGGATTTCCGGGACTGCATATAGCGGAAGTGGACGGGACGGACCCGATTGAAAGCTACCGCGTGTGCAAGGAAGCCGTCGAGTACGTGCGAGAGCGCAAAGGGCCAGCATTCGTTCATGCGCAGGTGACGCGACCGTATTCGCATTCTCTTTCCGACGACGAAAAACTTTACAAGATCCCCGACGAGCGTGAGAAAGAAGCGCATCGTGATCCAGTTTCGAAATTCTCACTGTTTTTAATACGGGAAGGGATTTTGGATCAGAAACAGATTGAGGCCCTGGAATCGCAGGTGGACCACGAAATTCGAAACGCGGGCGATGAGGCGCTGGCAGCGGAAGTGCCTTCGATTGATTCGATCCAGTTTGGTGTCTATTCGCCGGATATAGACCCGACGTCGAGCGCGTTCGAAGCGGAGCCGCATCTGCACGGCGCGCAGAAGACGATGGTGGAGATGGTGTCGGCGACGCTGAATGATGAGATGTCGCGCGACGAGCGGATTACAGTGTTTGGCGAGGACGTTGCGGATTGCAGCCGCGAAGAAAATTTGAAAGAAGTAAAAGGGAAAGGTGGAGTTTTTAAGGCAACGGCGGGATTGCAGCGGAAATATGGCTCCTCGCGGGTGTTTAACACATCGTTGGCCGAGGCGGCGATTGTGGGACGCGCGATTGGAATGGCGACGCGCGGACTGAAGCCGGTGGCAGAGATTCAGTTTTTCGACTACATCTGGCCGGCGATGATGCAGATTCGCGATGAATTGTGTGTGATGCGGTGGCGTTCGAACGGAAATTTCAAAGCGCCAGCGGTGTTGCGCGTCGCGATTGGCGGATATTTGACGGGCGGCGCGGTGTATCACAGCCAGAGCGGCGAATCGATCTTCACGCATTGCCCAGGGCTGCGCGTGGTGATGCCGTCGACGGCGCTGGATGTGGCGGGATTGTTGCGCACGGCGATTCGCAGCGACGACCCGGTGATGTTTTTGGAGCACAAGCATTTGTACCGGCAGCCGTACAACCGGAGCGAATATCCCGGGCCGGACTTTACGATTCCGTTTGGAAAAGCGCGGATGGTGAAGGAAGGCGAGGAAGTCAGCATTATCACGTATGGCGCGTTCGTGCACCGGGCGGAAGTGGCGGCGGCGCAACTGGAGCGAGAGGGAATTTCCGCGGAGATTATCGATTTGCGGTCGCTCTCGCCGTATGACTGGGAAGCGATTGCGGCGAGCGTGTGGAAAACGCATCGCGTGATTGTGGCATATGAAGACATGCTGAGCTGGGGTTACGGAGCGGAGATTGCGGCGCGGATTGCGGATGAGCTTTTTGACGAGTTGGATGCGCCGGTGAAGCGGATAGCGGCGAAGGATACGTTTTGTGCGTACCAGCCAAAACTGGAGGACGTGATCCTACCGCAGTCGGATGCGGTTTTGACGATGGTGAAGAAGCTGCTCGAGTATTAGCCTCTAAATTTCAGGAAACTTTTTCCTTATTTTCGGCGTATCTTAGTGCAGAAGCGGGCGCTATTCGCCCGGCGAGGGGGACACATGATCTGCACAGCGTGCCAGAAGGTCATCGCGGACGGGTCCAGGTTTTGCTATAACTGCGGCGCGAAGCAAGCAGAGACTGGGCCGGCACAAGCAGCTCAAGCGGCGCCAAATAGACCTAAGAAGTTGATGAGGTCGAGCACGGACAAGAAATTGGGCGGAGTGTGCGCGGGAGTGGGAGCGTATCTGGATTTGGATGTGACGCTAGTGAGGGTGCTGTGGGTGCTGGCGTTCTTGTGCGGCGGAACGGGATTGCTCTTGTACATTATATTGTGGATCGTGTTGCCGGTGGAGCCGTTGTATGTGCCGGTGGCACAGACGCCGGCCACGCCCTCTGCCTGAAGCCGACTAGTCTTTAGATCTTCTTGGCGCGCGGAGTTTGCCGCGACCCCAGCCGAGCAAACCTTCATCTACGGAAAGTAAGCCTGGTCCGACGGTGGCCAGCGCAAGACAGGCTGCGGCGAGCGCGAACGGGAATTCATAAACATGCACGGCCAGGATGCCGCTGCTGCTGTGCATCTTCCAAATAGCCACGCTCATTTCGGTGGCGAGCAAGAGCGCCGCCGGGCGCGTGAATAATCCAAGAACTAGCAGGCCCCCGCCGAAAGCTTCGATAACGCCAGCCACGTAAACAAATTGCGTGGGCAAACCATGTTGCGCGAACATGTGCTGCATTTCTACATTCGAACGAATCAATTTTGGGTAGCCATGCGTGATGAAAATTACGCCGAGGGCGATGCGAAGAACCAAGAGTCCGAGCGGTTGCAAACGAGCAAGAAAATTCATTTGTGAGAGAGCCTCGCGGGTCAAATTGCGCCATCGGCATTTTAGCAGAGTGCGAATCAGAGCCAGACTGAGTTGCCGTGGATTCAGGTACAATCGTGTGTTCGAAGCTGAAAGCCCTGTGGAGAAGAATGAACCCCTCGGAATGGCAGTTTCTGTCCGGCTGTGCGTTCGAACGCGACGCGAAATCAACGGATAAAAAAATGGGTGCGTGCAAATGAAGCGCAAGCTGCTGGTTGCGATTCCTTTGTTGATCCTTGTGACGATTGCGGCGTGGATCGTGCGGCCAAAGCACGAGTACATCGGAGAAGCTTACGTGAGCACGCGAAGCACGGCTTTGCTGAGTAGTGTGGCGCAGGTGCGGCAGGAGATCGGTGAGCTGCATTACGGCGAGCGCGTGGAGATGATGGCGAAGCGGAATGAGTTTGTGAAAGTGAAGACAGCTTCCGGGCTGGTTGGGTGGGTGGACGCGCACCAATTGATGGATCCACAGCTTTGGCAGCGAAGCATTGTGCTACTGAAGAGCGCGCAGGATTTGCCAGTCCAGGCGTGCGGACGGACGAAAGTGGCGACGAATTTGCGCGTGCAGCCTGGGCGGACGGAAGCGCGGTTGTATCAATTTGGACGGGGAATCCCGGTGGAAGTAGTGGGGCGCGCGACGGCGGATTGGGTGCAGGAGTCGGATGAAAAAGACAGCGCTAGCCCGGAGGAAACGAAGAAAGAAGATTGGTTCCTGGTGCGCGGTGTGGCGACGAGGCCGCCGGGAGAAACGACGGCGCGGACGGGAGCGACTATTCCTTCGACGACGACCGTGCCGGGAGACGGATCGGCGCCGGTTGCAGGATGGGTTGTGGCGCGTTTCCTGGAATTAGATGAGCCTGACCCCATTCGTGAAGGCGCGAGTTCCGCAAACGTGCGTCCGGTGGCGTGGTTCGAATTGAATCGCGTGGCGGATGAGAACGGCGAGAAATCGCAATACTTACTTGCGGCGACGCGCGGGCCGGAAGGACAGGCTTGCGATTTTACGAATTTGCGCGTGTTTACGTGGAACAAGAAAAAAACGCGGTACGAGACGGCGTTCATTGAAAGCAATTTGTGCGGATCGCTGCCGATTCGAATCGGTGCGGGGCCGAAAGGCGAACCGGAGTTTCGATTCAAGGTGATGGATGGCGGAAAAGAGGAGAGAAAGTACCGGCTCATCCAGACTGTGGTTCGGCGCGTGCGGGATACGGAGACGGGCACGAAACTTGCGGCCGCGGGGAAAAAGGCAAAATGACGCTGCACATTAGCGAAGCGGATGTTCGCGCGGTGTTCACGATGCCAATGGCGGTTGAGGCTGTTGAAGAGATTTCTTGCAAGCAGGCATCAGGGGAAGTCGTGTTGCATCCGCGGCGGCGATTCGAATTTCCGGGCGGGCGGTTTTTCCATTACATGGCCGCAGCGGATCACGGCGCGAACCGGGTTTCGACTAAGCAGTACACGTACGTGAATGGGGAATTGAAATTTGTGGTGTCCCTCTATTCGATGGAGACAGGGGAGTTGCTGGCGCTGATTGAGGGAGACAGATTGAGCCAGCAACGGACGGGCGCAGCTTCAGGTGTAGCGACGAAATATATGTCGCGGGCGGATGCGAGGACTGCGGCCATTATTGGAACGGGGTGGCAGGCGGAGGCGCAACTCGAGGCAATTGCAGCGGTGAGAAAACTGGAGCAGGTCGCTGTGTATGGACGTGATGCCGCGCGGCGCGAGGAGTTCGCTCGCAAGATGAGCGCGCGGTTGAAGATTCCCGTGCGTGCGGTGGAGAGTTCGGCCGTGGCAGTGCGGAGCGCGAGCATCATTTGCGCGGCGACGACTTCGAGCCAGCCAGTGCTTTTTGGAGCGGACATTGCAGCTGGTGCGCACGTGAACGCGATTGGCGCGAATCATATGCGCAAACGTGAACTGGATGATGTAGCCGTGCTGAAGGCGGATGTGGTGGTTGTGGATTCAATCGAACAATCAAAACAAGAAGCGGGCGACCTAATGCTAGGGTTTGCGTCGGACGCGTCGCGATGGGATCGCGTCGCGGAACTTGCGCAAGTTGTCGCGGGGAAATCGGCCGCGCGCAAATCCGATTCGCAAGTGACACTATTCAAATCGAACGGAATTGCGGCGTGGGACCTGGCCGCGGCGATGCGCATTTATGCGGAAGCAACAAATCGAAAGATGGGGCGTTCCTTGCCGCTCTGGCAGACTGCTTCATCTTAGGGCACATTCACGCCGTATAGAAATACCTGAGTTATTCTAAGAGGCACTGAAAGCTTCATGAAGACCCTTCCCGACTACCTGCGAAAAGGCATGAAGCTCGTGATTGTGGGATGCAATCCGAGCGAATCCTCCGTTCGAACTGGACATTATTATTCCGGGAGGAATAACGTTTTCTGGCCGGTGATGCACAAAAGCAAGGTAATTCCCGAGCCGCTGGAGTATGGCGACGACCGGCGCATCATAGAATTTGGAATTGGGCTGACGGATTTGGTGAAACGGCCGACGCGGGGCGTAGAAGAGCTGACGCGGGAGGATTTTGCGGAAGGGCGCATTGTGCTGTCGCAAAAGCTCGAAGAATACGCACCGCGCGTGATCGCGTTCAACGGAAAAGTGGTGTACGAACAGTTTGCGCAGAGGAAATGCAAGTTTGGCGTGCAGAAAGAGCTGCTCTACGGGGCGCGCGTGTACGTGCTGCCTTCGAGCAGCGGGCAAAATGCGGGCAATCACACGGAGCGACTGCTGCACTTTCGAAAACTGGCGCAGCTCGTGCGCAAAACGGAGAAAGCCCGCGAAGCTCGGGAAGCCCGCGAAGTGGTCCACGTTTGAGAGGAAGCTGCAATGAGTGAAGCGACTCCCGTGGCCCCGGTTCTCCTCGAATCCATACAAGACGGAATCGCTGTGCTGGTGATGAACCGGCCGGACCGAATGAATGCGCTGAATAACGATCTGGCGACGGCGCTGCACGGATCACTCCAGCGAATTGCGAAGGACGATGCGATTCGCGTGGTCGTGCTGACCGGAGCGGGACGCGCGTTTTGCGCGGGCGGGGATTTGGCGGTCATCACCCAGGGCCGGGAAGCAAACAATGTGAAGCAGCTGGAGCCGCTTCTGCGCGCGGGCATGGGCATGGTGGTGACCATGCGAACGATGCCCCAGCCTGTGATTGCGGCTGTGAATGGAGCAGCGGCGGGCGCAGGGATGAACATCGCACTTGCGGCCGATGTTCGCATTGCGGCAGAAGAGGCAATGTTTGGGCAAAATTTTGCGAAAGTAGGACTGTTCCCGGATTATGGCGGGACGTACTTTCTACCGGAGTTAGCCGGGCCTTCGAAAGCAGCAGAAATGTTTTATACAGCCGACATGATTGATGCGCAGACAGCGCTGCGGCTGGGGCTGGTGAATCGCGTGGTGCCGGCGACGCAGCTTGAGGCGGAAGTGAAAACGCTGGCGCAGAAAATTGCGAGCGGACCGCCGCTGGCGATTCGCGCGGTGAAACGAGTGATGTTTGCTGAGCAGAAAGAGGCGCTGGCGCGGGCGTTGGAAAAGGAAGTGGAGCACCAGATGAAGTGTTTTGCTTCCGAGGACTGCCTCGAAGGCGTGCACGCATTTTTTGAGAAGCGCGCTCCGAAGTTTCGCGGACGCTGACCTGTACGATAATCTGTATTCATTAGGTCCCAATCAGCAGTAGTTTGCGAGGGGACCAGAGCGATGACCACATTCTGTCTCACTTACGCTTTGCGAAGGCTGCTGATCGCGGCGGCGTGTCTGCTCATGCCGTTTGTCGCTCGCGCTCAGGACTTCTCTTTCCCTGCGGGCACAAGGGGAGACCCGGCTGCTGTTGAGAAGGGGATAGTCGCCCTGGCCGAGCAAACGATCGGGGCTTATAAAGAAGAGCGTCGCGCCACGTATCTCGACAATCTTTTTCGTCTGCAGATCGTCGCAGGTCGTTGCGCCGACGCTTTACAAACCTTGGCGGCATTACACGAACTGAACGTCAACCCGCAATCGCCGCAAACGGCCGCATACAACGTGCAGGATCAGGTTTTCGCACGAGCAAAGGTGATCGAGGGCGGCGAAGGTGTGCCATTCGACCAGGCGTTCCAGCGCGCGTTCCGGGAGAGAATCCGCCCACTTGAGAATCGCACTTCCGCCTATGTCATTCGAACGTTCACCTTCCCGGAGCAATTTCTGCGGAACGATCTTGACAACGCCATTGCCAAGCAGAAGGGGAAGGACACCATCTCTTTCGCCGATGCGCTCGCGCTGGTGCGCGCTTACCAGATTGACGAAGAGTTCCGCGCCTTCGAACACCTGCTGCCCCTGCTCATCGCCGAAGACGATCAAAGGCGCTACGTCACCGAAAAGGACGTTAAGGTGAAGACGACCGACGACGCTACCGTTTGCGCACACATCATGCGCCCGCGAGACGCGACCGAACGTCTTGTGACGCTTTTGCAGTTCACCATTTACAACGACTCCGATCCGAACATCATCACGCGAGACATGCGGCTCACCGCGTCAAACGGGTACGCGAGTGTCGTCGGTTTCACACGCGGCAAGGCTTGCAGCCCGGACCAGCCCGTGCCCTACGAGCACGACGGCTCGGACGCTGCGACCCTCATTAAGTGGATCACGCAGCAGAGCTGGAGCGACGGTCGCGTCGGGATGTACGGCGGCAGCTACTCGGGATTCACGCCTTGGGCGACAGCGAAGTTCATGCCGAAAGGTTTGAAGGCGATCATGGTGGGGGCGGCAGCAGCGCCTGGTGTCGATGTCCCGATGGAGGGAAACATCTTCTGGAATTTCGTATATACCTGGCCCTTTTACGCCGCGAGTACCAAGACGGACAACGACGAGATCTATAACGATCGCGAGCGCTGGCAGAAGCTTGAAAGCACTTGGTACACAAGCGGGCGCGCCTTCCGCGATTTGGATAAGATCGACTCCTTGTCCAATCCAATCTGGGAACGCTGGATCGCACACCCGAGCTACGACGCGTACTGGCAGAGCATGATTCCCTGCAAGGAAGAATTCGCGCGGGTCAACATCCCCGTTCTCAACACGGCCGGTTACTACTACGGCGGTCCTGGCGCGGCTGCGTACTACTTCACGCAGCACCTGCGCTACAACCCGAAGGCGGAGCACTATCTGCTGATTGGGCCTTACGATCACTTGGAGGCGCAGCGCGGGACAGGCAATGCCTTCGGGCAACAGACGGAGTTCATTTCCGGTTACAGGCGGGACTCCGCGGCGCTTATTAATCTCGTCGAGCTTCGTTATCAGTGGTTCGACTATGTCTTCAAAGGCGCGCTCAAGCCGGCAATCCTACAAGACAGGGTCAACTACGAAGTTACGGGCGCGGATGTATGGAAACACGCGCCATCAATCGCGGCAATGTCCACTTCGAAGCTGAGGCTTTATCTCAGAGCGACGAAGGAGGGCACAACTTATCACTTGAGAGGGAGCAAGCCCGAAAGCGACGAATTCATTACCCACACTGTTAACCTTGCCGATCGCAGTGATGCAGATAAGCCGCGTCCCGGTGGCGGCGTCCTCGACAAAGAATTGGACAGCACGAACGGCCTCGTCTTCGTCAGCGAGCCGTTTACGAAGCAGGTCGAGATGAGCGGCCTCTTCTCGGGACTGCTCGATTTCACCGCAAACAAGAAGGACTTCGATTTCGAGATTGACCTGTACAAGTTGACGCCGGCGGGAGAGTATCTACAGCTCGCACCGTACTGGGCGCGAGCCAGCTACGTGCGTGACAGAACAGAGAGGCACTTGCTGAAACCGGACGCACGCGAGCGCCTCGACATCAACAGTATTCGTTTGATGAGCAGCCAGTTCGAAGCGGGCAGTTGTCTTGTGCTAGTTTTGACTGTCATTAAGGAGTCAGGCCGCCAAGTCAACTACGGTAGCGGGAAGGCAGTCATCGACGAGACCATCCAGGACGCCGGAGCACCTCTACAGATCAAATGGCACGGCGACAGTTACCTCGACCTGCCGGTTAGTAGATGATTCGGCGGGGCCGCTCCGCGGCGGGGAAACGGGCCCCACCCAATCCGCGAATCCCTTCTAAAAGCGAAAAGCCCGCGTGCCTGCCAGCTAGTCGCAAAACTCGGGAGAGTCTGTATGCACGAAGAACATCACAGCACAAGTAACTACGCGTCAAGCGAAAAGCAGAATCCCGTTCATGACTGAACTAGAAATTACTGCAGCGGAGTTGAAGAACCGACTCGACGCGGGCGAAAAGATTCTATTGATTGACGTGCGAGAGCCGTGGGAATACGAAGTATGCCGGATTGAGGGAGCGAAGCTGATTCCCATGCAGACGATTCCCGCGAACCTGCAATCGCTGGATGTGGAAGAGCCCGTTGTTTGTTATTGCCACCATGGGATGCGCAGTTTGGATGTCGCTGTGTGGCTGCAGAGACAGGGCGTGGAATCGTCGCGGTCGCTGGCGGGCGGAATTGACAAGTGGTCGGCCGAGATCGATCCGAAGGTTCCGCGGTATTGATCATTGGGGCGGACGACTCAGAACGCCCGCCTCAGAAGGCAGCCGCTACCATTGCTGTAAACCTATTAGAAGCAGATTGGGAGTGCCCTTCCTTGCCGAAACCTAAAGTGGTGTTTTTTCAGAAGCCGACTTGAACGACGTGCCGGAAAGCAAGAGGTCTCTTGCTGGAACTTGGGGTGGAAATCGAATCGCGCGATTTGGATAAGGCGCCGCTCTCCGTGGCAGAGATAGAAGCGCTCATCGAGGAGCGCGACTACAGGCTTTTCCTGAACACGCGGAATGAGCTGTATCGCGAACGGAAGATGGGGGAGAAGCCGCCTTCGCGGAGCGATGCGATTGCGCTGATGTCCAAGAATCCAAATCTCATCAAGCGGCCGATTCTGCTGCGCGGCGGAAAGATACTGCTGGGATTTGATGAAGATGCTTACCGAAAATTGCTAAAGTAAACTTTCCGCGAGTATTTTTTGAAGATTGACGATTGCGAGACGGGAGACGTTTGCATGGATGTGAAGACGATTGGAGTGATTGGCGCGGGAACGATGGGGCGGGGGATTGCGTACGCCGCGGTCGTTGGCGGATATCGAACGATTCTGGAAGACGTGATGCCGGAGACGTTGGCGAAGGGCACGGAGTGGATTCGGCAATCGTTGGAAGAAGGTGTGCAGCACGGGAAAGTGGAGGCGGCGGCGAAGGATGCTGCGCTTGGGCTGCTTGAGACTTCATCATCCGTTGAGGATGTTTGCCGCGAGGCCGATTTCTTGATTGAAGCGGTGCCGGAAGAGATGGAATTGAAGCTGGAGCTATTTACGCTGTTCGACAAGTTTGCCAAGCCGAAAGCAGTTCTAGCGAGCAATACGTCCTCGCTTTCTGTGTCGGAAATGGCGGAGATGACGTACCGACCGGAATTGTGTGTGGGGATGCACTTTTTCAATCCAGTGCCGAAGATGCGGCTGATTGAAATTGTAAGGGCACCGAAGACTTCGGATGAGACGATTGTAACCTGCCAAGAAGTCGGGGCGCGAATGGGGAAGGAAGTTGTAGTCGTGAAAGAATCTCCTGGGTTTATCACTACGCGAGTGAATGCGCTGATTGGGAATGAGGCGTTCGCGATGCTGGAGGCGGGAATTGCCTCGGCGCAGGACATTGATAAAGCACTAAAGCTTGGGCTGAACCATCCGATGGGGCCGTTTGAGTTGGTGGATTTGGTTGGGCTGGATGTGAGGTTGAGCATTCTGGAATACTTGCATTTGACGCTGGGGGAAAAATACCGGCCGAATCCTTTGATCAAGAAATTGGTGGCGGAAGGGCGGCTGGGCCGCAAGAGTGGCCGCGGCGTTTACGATTATTCTTCGCCTTCCATTCCTAAGGAGTAGCCTTCTGAAATTGCAAGAAATTCCGATCCACGCGTTCTAATCGTGGCAGCGATTTCGCGGTGAAACCGTATCCGCGCTCGCATCCCCGCAGGCCAATTTTGCATTTCGGAGGCCCTTTTATGTGGCTTTCTCAGGCAGTTGCATGGTTTGTCTGTGCCTCGATGGCGTTGCCGAGCGGCGTGGTTGCCGCGGAAAAGCCCACGATCCCGCAGCCTTTGCCAAAAACTGTTGCAGTGGCGGCATTCAAAAACGGGTTGGCGTTTGTGGTGCGCCAAGGGACCGTGCAATTACAGTCTGGAATCGGAAGAATCACCCCGATACCGAATGCAACGCTCGGGACACTTTGGCTTGCGCCCGGGGAGGCGAACACGACGTTGGATGAAATTGTTGCGTATCGCTACGAAGTTGCGGGAGAACGACCACTGCAATCACTTGCGGAAGTTCTGCAAGCGAATGCCGGGAAGACTGTGACAGTCACATACAGCATGAATATGAAGGAGTACACGGGAGAGATCGTTGGCGTGCGCGAATCGAGACAAGAAGATTTGGTGACGACGCCCGAGGACGCGCCACAACCGGCGAGAGGGGTCGCGAAGCCGCAGTATTTACTACTTTGCGTAGACAAAAAACTGCTAGCGCTGCCCATCGGTTCGATTGCGAATGCCGTTCTCCCGGATGACACCGTCTTTCAGGAAAAAGTGGAACAGCAGCGTGCCGCGTTGCGATTTAACGTGAAAGGCGCGGGCGATGAAACTAACTTAACGATGGGTTATCTGGAACACGGAATTGGGTGGACGCCGTCGTACATGATTTCGCTGAATGATGACAAAACGGCGCAGATCACGATGCAAGCCGTGGTGATGGACGACGCCGAAGATCTGAACAATGCAGATGTGTTTTTTGTCGTGGGCGTTCCCAATTTCGCTTATTCCGAAACACCATCTCCGATGAGCTTGCAGCAGAATCTCCTTTCGTTCATGAAGGATGCCGGCCGGCGCGACGAAGCAAACTACAGAATGTATTCGAATGCGATTGCAGGGCAGATGATGGCAAACGAGATGAAGGAACTCGACCGGGGCGGAGCACCGTCTTTTTCACAGACTGTGTCCGAGCTGACCGGTGCGCCAGAAGAGGATCTGTTTCTCTATTCACGATCGGGCGTGACGCTTGGACGAGGCGAACGGGCAACCTACAACGTGTTTTCGAGCGCGGTCGGTTATGAGCACGTTTACGACTGGGAAGTAGTGGACCCGCAGCGAGTAGATGGATACGGGAATCCGATTCAGTACAATGCAAACTCACCGGAGGCAGCGGCTCACGACAGTGTGTGGCATTCGATTCGATTGAAAAATACGACGAAATTTCCTTGGACGAGCGCGCCAATGATGGTGATCTCCGGCTTCAAGCCGGTCTCGCAAGACACGCTGCCGTACACACCGAAGGGTGCGAGCTCCAAATTGAAAATCACGATTGCGACGGATATTCGGTCTAGCCACGAAGAACGGGAAGTTGCACGGCAACAGAATGTACAGCGGCGGCACGGATACGAATACGATTTTGTGACCGTAGAAGGAAGTCTGAAATTGAAAAATTACAAGACCAAAGAAGTACGCGTGGACGTGGGAAAAACATTGCGCGGGGAAGTGGAAACGCAATCGGATATAGGAAAAGCGGTAAAGCTTGGCGAAGCGATTCAGGCGGACAATCCGCTGTCACGACTGACGTGGCAAGTTCCGCTGAAGGCCGGCGAAGAGCGAGTCGTGACATATCGCTACAAGATCTTCGTGCGCGCCTGACGCCAGCGCTTGCGTGGAGCGGAGTCCCTGTGAGACTCTGCGTCGCGTGACAGACAAAAACGCGATTCGCGAACGTATTGTGATTCAGAAAGGTGACATCACAGAGATGGCCGTAGACGCCATCGTGAATGCCGCAAACAATGATCTGCTGCTTGGTGCGGGGGTCGCGGGAGCGATCGCGCGCAAGGGCGGTGAGTCAATTCAAAGAGAGTGTAGAGAAATTGGAAGCATTCCCGTCGGCTTTGCGGCAATCACGGGAGCGGGGAATCTGAAAGCACGATTTGTGATTCACGCGGCGAGTATGGGTCTGGGCGGAGCGCGAACTACCGCGAAAACGCTGCAGACTTCCACGGCACACTCCTTGCGGCTGGCCGCCGAGAGGGGATTGAAGACGATTGCGTTCCCGGCGGTGGGCACAGGAGTTTCCGGATTTCCAATGCAACAGTGCGCGGAAATCATGTTGAGCGAGGCGGCGGAGCATCTCGGCAAAGAAACATCGCTCGAGAGAGTCTACTTTGTGTTGTTTGATGAGTCTTCACGCGAAGTGTTCGCAGCCGTATTTGACCGCCTGTTGCCCTGAAATGGTCCCATAGCTTGGGACACCTGATTTTGCCTTTGCAGGTTCTTGCCGTGCCGTAACGAAAAGCCACTTTCCTTCACTATCCATATATCCCGGGACAGGCCAGGTTGACCGAAACTGCCGCGGAGGAGCGCCCATGCCCAAGAATATAGTGGTTTGTTGCGATGGGACCGGAAACAGCGTTGAGAAGCCTGACAACGATTCGAATGTAGTGAAGCTCTACAGCACGCTCGACTTTTCGGGAAAAGACCAGGTCGGGTACTACCACCCAGGTGTAGGAACCATGGGTGATCCGATGGCCCGAAACAAGCTCAGCAGCCTATGGTCCAGGATCAAAGGACTCGCCTTTGGGGGAGGCCTATTGAACAACGTAGGCGACGCGTACCGGTTCATCATGAACACGTATGAGGAGGGTGACAGGATATTTCTGTTTGGGTTCAGCCGAGGCGCGTACACGGTGCGGGCACTGGCGGGAGTTCTGCACATGTTTGGTGCGTTGCAGGCGGGCAACGAAGGACTGGTCCCTTACCTGCTGAAAATGTATGCGAAGCGCACGCGGGATGCGCAACGAATGAAGAACACATTCGATGCTGCAACTCCTTTCAAGGCGCGCATTAGCCGCGCCTGCCCGCTGCACTTTGTGGGGGTTTGGGATACGGTGAGCTCCTACGGCTGGATCTATAACCCGGTTCGCTTGCCCTACACAGCGCAAAACCCTGACATGAAAAACGGGCGTCACGCGATTTCCATTGACGAGCGGCGGTGCTTTTTTCAAAAGAATGTTTGGGGAGACCAGCTGGAAGGTCAATCCATTAAACAAGTTTGGTTTGCGGGGGTTCATTCGGATGTGGGAGGTTCGTACTGCGAGCCTGAAAGCGGCCTTTCAAAACTCGCGCTCGAATGGATGATGGCTGAAGCGCAGAGTTGCGGGCTGAAGTTTGACGCAATCAAGGCACCGGTAATGCTCAGCAGTCCTCTGGCCCCCGGGCGCGTCGCTCCGAACGCGGAAGGCATGCTGCATAATTCGCTGACGCCCTTGTGGTGGCTAGCGGAGTTCTTGCCACACAGATTCTTTGACGAGAAGACGCGGAAGGCCAAATGGCGCATTCCATTGGGCTGCACGCGTGAAATCCCGCAGCGCTCGGTCCTGCATGAATCAGTGAGGGAAAAACTGAAACTAGACCATACTTACCAGCCGAAGAATCTGGCGGGGCGCGAGGACTTACTCTCGAGTTGCGCGACTGAACTCCGGGTACGACCGAACTTTCCGCAACCTCCAACCCTTGTGAAGTCAACTGCAGCCTGAATCTGATAGACTCTGGTGCATGAAAAGACGAACGCTCTTACAAACGCTTTCGGCAGCGAGTTTATTGCCGGCAACAGCCTGGGCGGCTGCACATTCGAAGGTTTCTGCCGATCCATCTGCAGAAACCGTATTCGAACTGCGCGTGTATCACTGTTACGAAGGCAAACTGCCGGACCTGCTGAAGCGGTTCCGCGAACATACGACAAAGCTCTTTGAGAGACATGGGATCAAGAATGTCGCTTACTGGACTCCGATAGACGAGCCAGCGAAATCGAACATGCTGATCTACATCATTTCGCATCCGAGCCGCGAAGCAGCAACTGCGAATTGGAAGGCATTCCAAGCGGATCCGGAATGGATTAGCGTCCGCGACAAGTCCGAAGCGAACGGCAAAATCGTCGAGAAAGTGGAAACAACGTTCATGACAAAGACGGATTTTTCGAGTTTCGGACTGTAAAGCAGCCCTTGCGCCGATTATGTGGGCCAAGCCTTCATCGCCAAATCGATCACATTTTGCAAATCCTGCCGCGTGGCGCCAGCAGAGGCTTCCACGCTGATGCCTCGCAGAATCGTACTGAAATAACGTGAAAGGGCGGCGACGTCTACATCAGGCGCCAGTTCGCCTTCGGCCTGCGCGCGAGCCAGCCGAGTACGCAACATAGCGTCGCCGTCAGCGCGCTTTAAAGCGAGATCTTTCTTGATGCAGTCCGATTCGGGACTGCAGGTAAGAGCTGATTGGACAAGAAGACAACCGCGCGGGTTCTGTCCAGACGTTGAGGAATCCGCAACAGCATTCAGGATTCGCTCGACGGCCATGCGCGCTGAGGGTTCGCGAAGGATTTGCTCCCACAAAATACTCTGCCTAGAGATGTAACGGTCCATAACCTTGTGGAAAAGCTCAGCCTTGTCGCCGAAAGCGGCGTAGAGACTGGGCTTGTTGATGCCCATAGCTTCCGTCAGATCGGCAAGTGAGGCACTCTCGTAACCCCTTTCCCAGAAGACATTTAGGGCGGCGTCAAGGGCCCGATCCGGATTAAAAGCCCGGGGACGGCCAGGGGGAAGGGGCATTTTCTTTTTCTGCGTAACCTTTCCCATGGGACAGCATCATACCATGTGTTTCGTACCGATTGGTACAAAAATTAACAGAGCGTTAAAGGGGAATACACATGGCAAAGAAACTCGAAGGAAAGGTAGCAGTCGTCACCGGTGCTTCGAAGGGCATTGGAGCTGAGATTGCGAAGCACCTGGCGGCGGAGGGGGCTTCAGTGGTTGTGAATTACGCGTCAAGCAAGACCGGAGCTGACGCGGTTGTGAATGACATTACGAAGAAGGGCGGCAAAGCGGTTGCAGTCGGGGCCGACGTAGCCAAGCAAGCCGACATTGAAAAACTACTCGCAGAGACGAAAAAAGTGTATGGCAAGCTTGACATCCTGGTGAACAACGCAGGAGTTTACGAGTTTTCGCCAATCGAGAACATCACTCCAGAGCATTTCCACAAGCTGTACGACATTAACGTCTTGGGACTGCTTTCGACGACGCGCGAGGCGACCAAATACCTCGGCAAAGACGGGGGCAGCGTGATCAATATCAGCTCGCTGGTCAGCGTGATGGGCGTGCCCGCTGCTTCTGCTTACAGTGGAACCAAGGGCGCAGTGGATTCCATTACCAGAGTACTTGCCAAAGAACTTGGCCCCCGCAAGATTCGAGTGAATTCAATCAATCCCGGAATGGTCATCACCGAGGGAGTCAAGACAGCTGGATTTGAAGGCACGGATTTCCAAAAAGACATCGAATCGCGGACTCCACTCGGCCGCGTTGGTCAACCGGAAGACATCGCGCCAGCGGCAGTGTTCTTTGCTTCGAACGATTCTTCGTGGATCACGGGCGAAACGCTGGTGATTGCCGGCGGTTTGCGCTAAGCGAAGAAAGATAAGAAAAAAGCTAAACGGCGCGGCTCTTCGTGGAGCCGCGCTTTTTCATTTTCAGTTGGGCTTTTTGAGTTTCGGCCGGTCGTCGGCGGGCTGTACGGCTGGTTTTGGTTCCGTGGAAGGCTTTGAGCCGCCAGCGTCCGCGCTCTGTGGGTTGTCGCTGTATGGTTTTTTCAGATAGCGATCGGCGGCTTCCTGCGCGTTGCCGGTGTTGTCGTTGGTTTGCTTGGCGCGGCTGTATTCATTGACGGCGCGCTCGCGTTGACCGAGCGAATCAAAAATCATGCCGAGATAGACATGACCCCAGACTTCGGTCCACTTTTCGGAAGGCTCAGGCACGGCTTGCAGGGCCTCGCGAAACGCGTTCGCTGCCGCTTGATAATTGCGCTGGTAGAAGAACGCCCCGCCCATTCGGAAACTTTGCAGGAGACGGCCGTGCCGC
>JACXTT010002841.1_pt1 | contig 27137 bp, 26 predicted proteins | sample 9270951 | NCBI WGS metagenome assembly JACXTT01 (sample SAMN15532306, study PRJNA645909) | rock metagenome | isolation source: weathered quartz diorite | place: Puerto Rico | collected 2017-06-21 | reverse complement strand
TCGGTGGTGCGCCGATTTCTCCGAAGGAGAAGTACACCTTCCCGACCGAGAAGTTGAAAACCCAGGCGGATGTCCTGAGATTTGCCGCTCAACTCGAAAAGGGCGCGGTGAGCGCGTATCTGGGCGCGGTTCCGGCATTCAACAACCGCGATCTGGCGAAAGCTGCCGCCAGCATCCTCGGCGACGAAGCGATGCACTGGGCGGTGCTGCGCAACGCGCTGGGCGAAGACCCGGTTCCAGTGGCATTCATGGCTTAAAACGAGGTAATGACGAACACGGGTTCCTTTCTTCTCGCTGCGCTGCTCGCGCTCCCTATGGCGTTACTTGCCGCAGGCGACCCGAAGCGCGGCGAGGAAATCTACTCGCGCTGCGCTGCCTGCCACTCGCTCGACTACAACCGCACGGGGCCGAAGCATTGCGGCCTGTTCGGTCGCAAAGCAGGAAGCGCGCCGGACTTCCAGTACTCCGTGGCGATGCGACGTTCGAGTATCGTCTGGAACGAGAAGACGCTGGACGCGTTCCTCGCTAACCCGATGAAGTACGTGTCGGGCACTGCGATGGGCTACGCCGGTATCCCGGATAAACAAGAGCGTGCCGATCTGATCGCCTACTTGAAAATGGCAAACGCCTCGAAGGAACTTTGTCCGTAGCGGCAATGGATGACATGTTCGGACGTTGCGGTATTGCGCTCGACATGATAGTGGTCGGCAATTAGGCACACGGCATTTGAACTTATTCCGGGAAAGGGCCGTCAAGCGCGCTCGAATCGCTGCCGTAGGTTCAAACGCACTAGATGCGTTACCCGCTGCGACTCAAAAGGTATTAGCAACTGTCACGCCCGCGTGGGGACTTTTTGGGGACTCGAGCGGCCCGAGAGTCTCGCCAGGCGCCTGGCGATATCGCCGAGGATCGAAGCCTATCAGACGTCGCTTCGCGACGGCCAACGCTAACCCGAATCTTGAATTGGCAGTCGCTGAGCAAACAGACCGAGATCGGTGCTACGGTTTGTAACAGTTATCGATAGAGCGCTCTGACGCCCGACGATTCACAGGTTCTACATGGCGCGCGAGTGGCAAGGCAAAGGTGAGGGGGTACGGGGTGCCGGCATGTTAACCCTGTAACGCGTGCGTTCGAGGGGGCATCGGGTTCCCTCTCCAGTCACGCAGCCTGATCATCGTCGTCAGTCGTTTGGAGAGATCCTCTTCAAAACAAGTAAGCGACGAGCAGGCGAATACGGCTTTTGACCTGCACACCATACGGCTCCCCATACCGCAACCGCTGCACCGTCATGCCCGTGCGTACTAGTCACAAATGACTAATAAGCCGTGCAGAACGGTAATGGAACAGCAAAGCACGGGTCCCAGAATCTATCAAAGCGTGAGAATCAACCCTTTGGTTTCGCGGGCTGTGCAACGCCGCGAGACATCCGATCCATAAGTCCAAATAACTTGCTTGTTGTGTGTGCAGGGAATCACTCCGCTTGTAGAAAGCGGGCTGGTGACCACAGGGAGTGTAAAGATGAGGTCTGGCCGGTGCGCCGTCGCGGGATTGGCTGTGTTCATGCTCGCTTCTGTCAGCCATGCTGCGTTGGTCAGCTTCGACCTGAATCAGTCCAATGCTCTGCCGGACGGCCAAGCGTATCTGCGCGCCACCCTGGACGACCAGGGCTCACCGGGCAGCATCAGATTCAACGTGACCATACTAGATCCGTTGCTTGGCATCGCGGGTGGCCACTTCGGCATCCAGAGTTTCGGTTTCAACAGCGCTTTTCATCTGCGCGCCGCCAACGTCATCGGCCTTCCGCCTGGGTGGTCCTTGCAAACTACTCGTCGAATGAGTGAATTCGGCGTCTTCGATTACATGCTGCGCGGGCCAGGCAGGGCGAGGGTCACCTCGCTGTCGTTTTCCGTCATCGGCATATCGGCCGATACGCTCTCGAGCTACGTGACGAATTCGTCCGGTGGGGCGGCTCACGGAAACGAGTTCTTCGCCGCTCACGTTGCCGGCCTGAATAACGACCGGGCCGACGACGAGCTCAACCAGTCTCGTGACGACCGTATCGTGCTTGGCCACCAGGACCAGCAAGGGCTGTCCAGCGCCTATTTCGCAGGGAGCACACCGACTCCGCTGCTGCCAACGCCGCTGCCTTCGGCGGTCTGGCTGTTGCTCACCGGGCTCATGGCCTTCGTGCCGTTTGTAAGGCGCATTTCGATCAGGCGAGCATCTGCGGGGGTTCAACGGCCTGCCGGTTGAGCTAGCTAGTGCGCGCAGTCATCGCCCGTTCACTTTTGGCGATTATCCTGCGCGCATGTCGAATGAATCCAACGCCACCTTGGCGGTCGCCCCGGCCTTGTCGGGCAATGACGACGAGCCTTCGTCTGCGCGAGACCCGATTGCCGACTTGCCGGACGACGACTACCAGTGGGCGGAGTACAACTTGCCCGCCCTGTTGTACGGGATCACGTCGGGCGATGACGAGGACAAACTGGCCTTCGTCCGTTTCGGCATCGACTCCGGCATAGCGGTGCCGGACGGCTCAAGCTAAGAGTGCGGATCCGTTTTTGCCGGATCAGCCGGTAGAAGTGCGGCGGATCCGGGTCAGGGCCAACAGGCCGGCTGCGAACAGCGGCAATGCGGCTGGCAGGGGCACCGGCGTTGGGGTCGCCAGAAAGGATTGATACGTGTCGGGGCCGACCAGGAAGGAACCGGCGATGGTGCGGCTGTTGTTGATTGCGGCGGCGAAGGTCTTCGTGGTGCCGACGATGTCGAAAGTCCAGAAATCGCCGCTGCCCAGGCGCACGAATCCGCGAGTCTTGCTCAAGCTATCCACGTATTCGCCGACCAGATCTCCCAGACCGTTCAGCCCGCGCACGAAAGTCATCTGCGAGCCGGGAACGTTTATGCTGGCATAGCTGCCGCTGTTCAGGGTAAAACCGGAAACATGTCCTGACGCATCCACATAGGTCCCCGCCAGCACACCCGAATCGTTCACACCATAAACGTAAGTGGACGTCGAGCCGGGCACAGAAATCGGTGTAAAGGCCCCGCCGCTGAGAAGATAGCCGTGGCCCGCGGCGTTCGCCGTGCCGTCGTCGTAAGCCCCGACGATCTGGCCAAGCGTATTGATGCCGAAGGCGTAAGTATTTCCTGCCCCCGGGTAAGTCAGCGCAGTGTAAGCGCCGCCGCTCCGGACAAAGCCGCGGCTTCCGCCGCTGCTCAGCGTGTTGCCTGCGACCACCCCCGCATCATTGATGCCGAAGGCCCAGACCGCCGACGCGCCCGAAGGATCCGGCAGGGAGCTGAACGACCCGGAATAAGTGTAAGCGTGGGTGCCCAGCAACTGATAGAAGCCGGCGACCTGCCCGGCGTTGTTCATGCCCTTGGCCTCGGTCGAAGATGCCGCCGGATACGTCAGCGTCGTGCAGGTGTAATCGGCGATGCCGATGCTGCACAGGCCGGCGCCATGCGAGGGTCGGGCGGCCAGCACAAGCGCTCCGATCGCGGCCACCAGCAGCCAGGTTGCGGCGGAGCGGGAAAAATCGGAACCGGTGCGGCGCATTTTCATCGGGGCACTTTGGATAACGGCAGTAGCAGCAAGGCAATAGCGTATCCGCGGCAATTGACACCTCGTCACTTGTCCTTCAAGAAAATATAGTCGGAAAGGACTAGTTGCCGCGCATTGCAGATGATGCTTTTGGCGTTCCGACTTTTATGACAGTTTGGATCTCGCGCCCCGTACATGAAAATCTACCGCAGCGTAGTGCTGCAATAACATATCTGTCACCAAAGCTGGTTATCTTTTCCTCCGGCTCGAAGGGGCGTGGGGTCGTTCAGGAGTTCTTTTTTCCTGCCGGGCTGTGCTTGGACGGCAACTATTCGGACAAACAGTAGCGCCGCCCCGTCCAGACTTGCGGGCGCACGGCAACGAGGGGAAAGAAGCAGAAGAAATGGAACTCGAAACGTTCCTGCAGACCGAGGACCGTGACCGGCTGGTGTGGCTGGCCGAATCCTCGCTGCACGTAAAGAACCACCCGAGTTTTTTTCTGTGGAGCCAGGGCGCGCTGCAAATGCTCCTGCCTCACGAGATACTCATCTGCGGGGTGAAGAACGGCGGTTCCCGCTCGTTCCAGATGCGCCGCTTCTCGAGCTGCCGCTATTTCAAGGACGAGCACTTCGAAGCGGTATGCGATCCGCAGAACGGCTTGATTTCGCGCACCGTCTCGCAGTGGCTGAGAACCGGAGAGCCTTGCTTTATCATGCCGGGAGCGGACCAGGAACTCGACCGGTTCCTGAAGGAAAGCGAGCTCAAGAACATGGTTACGCATGGCGTCTGGGGAGCGGACGCCGATGTGTCGGGTTACTTCTGCTTCTCCAGAACCTCCGTCCAGCCCGATCAACGCACCGTCCGCATCCTGGAGATGCTGGTGCCGGTGATCTACGTGACCTTTTTGCGCGTGCTTGCCGGCGATGCCAAGACCGCCAACGGTGGCCTGCGCATGAGCAACGTGGTCACCCGCCGCGAAGTCGAGATTCTCGGCTGGATCAAGGAAGGCAAGACCACCCTGGACATCGCCGGCATCCTGAGCCTGAGCCCGTTCACCGTGAAGAACCATGTCCAGAACATTCTCAAGAAGCTCGGCGCGAAATCCCGCAGCCACGCGGTAGCCCAGGCCATGGATCTCGGGCTGCTCCATAACGGGCAACCCTGATCTGCGATGGCGCGCGCAGCGTTGATTGCCGGGCTGGGCGGGATCGTGCGAACGTTGCCGCCTTTCGCGACGCAAACCCGGACATGAACAGAGGGGCCTTCAACGTATTATTCCTGTGCACGCAAAATTCGTCCCGCAGCATCATGGCCGAAGCAATACTCAACAACCTGGCCGTGAACAAAGGCCGATTCCGTGCATTCAGCGCGGGCAGCCATCCGGCACAACAGATCAACCGGTTCGCGTTGGAGCAGATTCGTACCGCAGGACTGCCGGCCTTCGGATTGTTGACCAAGAGTTGGGCAGAGTTCGCCGCACCCGACTCGCCTCGAATGGATTTCGTGTTTACCGTCTGCGATGTGCTCGCCGGGGAAATCTGCCCGGTCTGGTCCGGGAGCCCGATGTCCGCCCACTGGGGATTGGCCGATCCCGCGGCAATCACCGGAGATGACGCGAGTATAAGACGGGCCTTCTCCCAGACTTTCATCTATCTGTACAACCGCATCAACATTTTCGCCAGCCTCCCTATCGAGAAGCTCGACCGGATCGGTCTGCAGCGGAAACTCGACGAAATTGGGGAAACATAAGGAAGTCGCCATTTCGACGTTTCCCGTCGCGAGGAGTCCGAAGCTTGTTGCTGGTCGCTCCTCTGGATCGTGTAACTCAGTTCCCGGGCCGCGCTGACAACTGGCTGTCATGGAAGGCGCGGAGAATCCCTCGAATGCATTGCGCCCGCCGCAGCCGGCGTCGGGGCGCCATCCCATTCTTGGAATCGACACGATGAGGCCATTGCTCCTGCTGTCTGCGTTTTTCCTGCACTCGCCGCATACCGCCGCAGCCGGGGATTCCCCGGATGGTACAGCGCGCGCGCAAAGCGAATCGCTGCTGAACGCCGGCGCCAATTCCTGACCGCACATGGGCACTGTTTCTCCAGGACCGCAACAGCGGATGGTGCCGGACCGGCCGATGCCGGAGCCGGCCGTAGACGAGGCCGAGGGGGTGCCCTCGCCGCCGGGCGATATCGCGATACCGGACCACGATACCGAGCTTTTTCTGCTCGGCGATTCGGAGCTGGAGCGGGGCAATCCGGTGGGTGCGGCGGCGTTGCTCGAACGCGCCATCGCGATCAACCCCGGGGTTGCGGTCTATCACGCCCAGTTGGGGCGGGCCCGCGCGCTGCTGCGTCAGCTCGACGATGCGGTCGCGGCCTATCGTCGCGCCGTGTCGCTCCACCCGCAATCGGCGGAGTATCAATTTCAATTGGGGCTGGCTCTCAGCAAGACCGGGAACACCGAAGCGGCGATCGTCGCACTTGACCATGCCGTGAGGCTCAATCCCGGCCACGCGGCGGCCCATTACCATCTCGGCCGCAGTCTGCAAAGAGGCGGGGACATCGGTAATGCCATCGCGCACTACGAACGCGCGGTGTTCTTCGATCCGCGGCACGCGGACGCACACAACGATCTCGGCGCCGCATTCATGCAGATGGGGGCGGCCAAGGCGGCGGTCGCCTGCTTCCGGCGCGCGATCGAGCTCGCGCCGGGACGGCCCGAGGCGCACTTCAACCTTGGGCGCGCACTTGGCGACCGGGGGGAACTGGTCGGCGCCATCGGCGAGTTCCGCAAGGCGGCCGCGCTCGATCCTTTGTTTCCCGAGAACTGGACCGAACTCGGCAATGCGCTGGCTGCTTACGGAGGCGAAGACGAGTCCATGGGAATCTGCTACCAGCTCGCGCGTGACCGTGCCGGATTGCGCCGGCTCAGTGCGGAACTGCTGCGCGAGCTCTTGCTGTTGTCGGCGGCCGATGAGCCGGCATTCATTCGCGGCATAAAGGCGTTGTTGCTCAGGGCGTGGGCGGAGCGCTGCCGGGTGGTCTAGCCCGCAAGTTGCGGCGGGACGCCCGGTGGAATGAAGCGCGCAGGGTCCGGCGATAAGACGGGCCGGTTCCGCAATTGCAGTGGTTGGGATCTCCCGGTTCGCTGCGGCTACCTCGGTCGTAGATGCCGGGCTAAAATGCTTGTCAATGCTGCAGCCAACAGGCCCGATTTCCGTCCCCGGTCTGGTATTCCCGCCCTCGAACCTATTGTCCATGAGCACAAGATCCCCTATCCAGGCGACGGTTTTCAAGGCACGTGCGGTTCTTGTCGGAGAGCGCATCGACTTGAAGGCATGGGCCGCGATCGACACCCTGGCCAACAACCCCCTCACCGTCGAAGTCAAAGGGCCTGGGGTGGCGACGCTGTATCGCTACGGTGTCGTAGTCTTTTTCGATGTCCTGCCGGTGGAGGAAATGGCCTTTCTTGCCCATCTGCGGCCGGTATTGACCAATCCCTACCCGACGCCGGAGATCGAGGAGCTCGAGGTGCGCATCGAACCGGGCAGCCCGGAGAGCGTGAAAGGCGGCGTCGCGTATCTCGAAAACGCCGCGGTGGAGCGGCTGCAGGTCATTGCCGATATTCTCAGCAAGAGCGCGCTGCTGTCGCTGTACGAGAAGAAAGTTGCCGGTGAATTCGACCGGATCGAGCCGATTGCCGTGGAACTCGACAAGTCCGGCTATCTTCCTGGCCAAAGCAAGGAACTGCTGAAAAAGATCGGCTCCATGCTTCTGGTGGAGCAGCGCATGATAGGAAGGGCGGAGATTACCGAGAAGCCTGATGTGCTCTGGGACAATCCCTCTCTCGAAGGCCTGTTCGTCCGCCTGGAAGGGGAATTCGAAATAAGGGAGCGCAACACCGCCATCGAGCGTAAACTGAACCTGATCTCGAATACGGTTCACACCGTTCTGGAACTGGTCGGCAACAAGCACGCATTGCGCGTGGAGTGGTATATTGTCATGCTGATCGTTTTCGAGATTCTGCTCACGCTCTACCAGCTCTTCCTGCGCTAGGAATTCCAAGGCTTTTCCAAAAAAAATGGCCATCTGGAAACTCGCACCCATCCTCGCCTCGGCGTCCGACGATGCGTGGGTGTTTTCGCGCTGGTACGGCCAGGTCCTGGTCCGGGCCAAGAATCCCGGGCAGGCCAGACAAATCGCCGCGCAAACTTTCTGGAAGACCCAGGCGGGCGAGACCGGTGCGGACAATATAGCGCTGGCGTCCCCGTGGCTGAATGAAGGGATGGTCGCGTGCCTCCGTGTGCCGGTTTCGACCTATATTCCGGAAGGTCCGGATCAGATACTGCGGCCGCATTTAACCGAATATCGTCGGGCTTAGCCGCACCGGAACGCGGCGCCAACGCAAGATTCAGGCGACGGACGATCGCAGCCCATAGAGCTGCATGGCACGGATGAACGACTCCGCCGTGCGGTCCACCAGGAATCGCTCAGAAAAAATACACCTCGCCGCTTCGCGCATGCGCTGCCAGAGCGCGGGATCGGCCCGTAGCCACTGTTCCAGCAAGCGCTCCGTTCCTGCCGGATCGTCGCTGTCGACGAAACCGGCGCCGGCCTGCTCAATTTCGCGCCAGATGTTGACCTGGTTCGAGATCAGCACCGGCACCCCGCAGGCCAGCGCCTCGGCCACCGCGATGCCGAAATTTTCCTGGTGCGACGGGAGCACGAAGGCGTCGGCCGCGTGGAACGCTCCCCACTTGAGATCGCCACCGAGCATCCCGGTCCAGGTCACCTGCACGGTCAGTCCCAGCGAAGCGGCGAGCGCGACCATTTCGCGCCCGTAGGCGTGGTCGTTCGGCCCGGCCACGACCAGGTGCAGATCGCGCGCCTGCTCGGGCGGGAGCCGTTCGAGCAGTTTCGCAAATGCCCCGAACAGCAGATCCGTCCCCTTCTTCTCATGCACCCGCCCGAGGAAGAGCAGACAGCGCTTGTCGCGCAACTGTGGGAATTGTTCCAGAAACAACGCGCGTTGCGCCGCCGGATCACCCGTCGGCGCGCTGGTCCCGTAATTCACCACGAATTCATCGCACTTGTAGAGCCAGAACGACTTGCGGGCGAGCCGGCGTTCCTCTTCGCAGGTGAACAGAACCGCGGTCGCATCGCGCAGCACCCGGTACTCGGCCCACGGCCAATACAGCCATTTCTTCAGATGTTTCAGCGGGTAGGTGCGCTTGAACCAGGGGTCGAGCATGCCGTGGGTGAAGACGAAATAGGGCGTCGGGGTGTTGCGCAGCGCGCGCCAGACACCGAACGAGGCGTATTGCCACAGCCCGTTGACGATCACCACGTCGTATTCGCGGCGGTGTTCGCGCAGCCACGGCACCAGGCGCGGTGAGTAGTGATAGATGGGAGTGGAGGGCCCCAGCGCGTGGCAGGGTACCGGGCATTCGCGCACCCAGGGACTGGCGGGAGGGTCGAGCGAAACCACCTCGATGCTGTGCCCGTGCCGCCGGTTGACCGCTGCCAGTTGTTTCAGTCCTTCGATCGGGCCGCCGCCGGCGGGATTCACCGAGGTGATGGAATGCAGGATGCGAAAACTCATGTCGACGAAGTCCTGGGAGGGCCGAACAAGCCGCAGTCTAGCGTTCCTTGTTTGTACGAAATGTGACAGCGGCGGCTGGAATTTGCGATCGGCCGCCTGAGTCCGCCGGGCGCACCCGGCTGAAGTCATCCCGTCACAAAACGAGACGATGATCGGCGCTGGAACCCACTGCTTGACGAATAGCGCTTCACTGCCGAAATTCTTGAGCTTTGTCGTCGAATGAATCTCCCGGCCGCCCTCTCCGATGCCGGGGACAGCGCAGTCCTGCTGCCCTTCGCCCTGCTTCTGATCGCTGCGCTCTGGCGCTACCAGAGCCGCGCGGCGGCGACCACGCTGATCGTGGCGATGGTCGTTTGCGGCGCGGTCATGATCGTCCTCAAGACAACGCTGATTGCTTGCGGTCAGGTCTGGAACGCCGGGGTAGTGAGTCCGAGCGGGCACGCCAGCATGAGCGCCACCGTGTACGGTGCGCTGGGAATCATCGCCGCGCGCCAGGCGCCGCGCTGGCAGCAGCCGGCGAATCGTGCTCGGCAGTTGGCTGTTCGTCGGTGCGATCGCGATATCGCGGGTCGTGCTGGGTGCGCATTCTTACGCCGAGACCGGGCTCGGCCTGCTGATCGGTGCGGCGGCGCTCTGCCTGTTCGCGGTGCCGTATTTCAGGTTGCGCAAGGCGCCACTGAATCTCGCGCTGCTGGTCGCGCTGTCGGTGGCGATCGTGCTGGTCTTGCAAGGCGCCCATCTGCCGGTGGAAAAGCTCATTCACCGCTTCGCGCTCTTCGGTCCGCGCCGCGACCGGCATCTGTCTCGGGGGATGAGCGTCGTGCACCGGCCGCATTCGCGGCCGGCACGGGAAACCGGATACGGATCTCTTTGCGCGAGCGGCAACCGGCATCGCGCCTACGCAGTATTAACTCTTCCGCGCGACCTTCTTTGCAATGCGTCCGGCGGCTTTCTTCACGACTTTCCAGGCTGTTTTCCTGACCACCTTTTTCGATGTTTTACTGGTCGACTTGTCTTTCCTGCGGCTCGCCTTCCTGGCTGCCTTCATGGCCGGTTTTCGGGCGGGCCGCTTCTTCTCGATGAGCTTTATCATTTCCGCAATGACCGCCTTCTCGATGCGCCTGGCCAGACTGATGTCTTTCTTGGTCATCTTCCATTTCGCGATTCGTTTTTTTCTGGTCGCCATATCGTCTCTCCGCGGTGGTGGTGTAGCGCCATAAATGCCGCAAGAGGATAGGCGTTATTGGGACCAGTCGCAAGCGAGGCACCGGCTGCAGGTACCCGTTCTCTGCAGGGCGAGTCCGTTAACATCGAGACATGCCGGGAATCGCGGGTATGAAAATCCCCTGCGTCATCTTCGCCTTCAATGAAGCGCCACGGCTTGGCGCGGTATTGGCGGTTGCTTCGGTGCATCCCCTTCTGGACGAAGTGACCGTCGTCGATGACGGGTCCACGGATGCAACCTCCGAAATAGCCCGATCGTTTCCGTCCATTCGATTGATTTCGTCTGGGGAGAACCGCGGCAAAAGCTGCGCAATGGCGGCGGGCGTCGCAGCCGCAGGCAATGACCTGCTCATGCTTCTCGATGCGGACCTCAAGGGCCTGACCGCGGACGATGTGACGGCGCTGGCCGAACCGGTATTGTCGGGACGCGCGGATGTCAGCATCAGCCTGCGGCGCAACAGCCTTCTGATCTACCGCGCCATCGGCATCGATTTCATATCCGGCGAACGCGTGATTCGCAGGGATTTGTTGAGCGAAGCGCTCAGCGAAATGCGCAGGCTGCCCCGTTTCGGCATCGAGGTATTCACCAACAGGCGAATCATCGCGGGCAGGCATTCGATCGCAGTCGTTCGCTGGCCGTGTGTGACGCAAGCGCGCAAGACCGAAAAAATGGGCTGGAGAAAAGGCTTGTTGGCGGAGTGTCGCATGCTGACCGACGTCCTGCGGGTGACCTACCCGTTGGCGGTAATCTCCCAGACCTATCGAATGCGAGCCGTGAGGACGCCAACGGATGGCAGGCCGACCGCCGATGCCATGTCTGAATGACGTTGAATGAGTTGTGCGTATCAGCCCGCCCGCGCGCGGGCCTGTCACGCCGCTTTAACAAGGCGTCGTTACGATCATCCATCTCGAGGATCCGGGAGCCTGCGCTGGTGAGACAAACTTGTCGCTGATTTTTCGTCGCGACCAAGGCCGGTTGGCATGCGCGTTGCGGGCATTGGGCCTGTTCGCGTTGCTGGTGATACTTTCCGCCTGTTCTGCGCGGAAAGTCATCGTTCAGGGGGTCGCCGACGAATTGGCCACCCAGGGCGCGGCGGGCGAAGAAGATCTGCAGTTGGCGCGCGAGGCCAGCGCTTTCTATCTCAAGCTGTCCGAATCGGTCCTGCGGGAAGTACCCGCTAACCTTCGGCTGGCCGAAGCGGTCGCGGGCGGCTTCACCCAGTATTCCTATGCCTTCGTAGCCTCGGAAGCCGAACGCGTCGAGTCCAGGGACGCCCGCGCGGCACAGAAATTGAGGGAGCGTGCGGCGCGGCTCTACGCGCGCGCGCACCGCCACGCAATGACCGCGCTCGGGCGCAGAACGCCCGGATTCGCGCGCGCGCTGGCGAACCCTGACCCCGCGCGCTGGCCGGTCATTTCCGATGACCAGGTCGGCGTGGCGTACTGGGCTGCGGCATCCTGGGGTGGCCTCATCGCCCTTTCAAAGGACGACCCCGAGATCGTCGCCGACCTTCCCCTGGCGATTCGCCTTGCCGGCATCGCCTGGGCACAGGCGCCCGACTTCGGCGAAGGATCACTGGCGAGCCTGATGGGGACCTTCGAGGCGACCAGGCCGGGCGGTTCCGGCACGCGGGCCGCCGCCTACTTCGATCGGGCGATTGTCGCCGGCGGCAATAAAAATGCCGGCGTCTTCGTCGCCCGGGCGGAAGCCATTGCATTGCCGGCGGGCGATCGCGCCGGCTTCGAGGCGCTTCTTCGCAAAGCCCTCGTTGCTGCGGAAAATCGACCAAACCTGCAGAACCAGATCATGCGCGAGCGGGCGCAGTGGCTGCTGGACACCGCCGGCGATCTCTTCTGAGCAAACCAAACGATGAAATCCATGCGACGCAAAATCCTTGAAAAATTCGTCTGCGCGGGCCTGGTCTGCTTCGTCCTGGGAACGGGCGGCGCCGCGACCGCGGCGGACAAGCAATTGCGCATCGCCAGCCTGGTGCCGAAGAATTCGCTTTACCACCGCCAACTCATGGAGCTGGGTGAGGTCTGGCGAAGCGCACAGGGCGGCGACGCGAAATACATGATCTTCACCGATGGCAGCCAGGGCGGCGAGGCGGAAATTTCGCGCCGCATGCGCATCGGGCAGTTGCAGGGCGCGTTGATCTCGGTGGTGGGACTGCACGAGATCGAGCCCACCATCGCAGCCCTGCAGAACATACCGCTGTTGTTCCGCAGCTGGGACGAGCTGGACTACGTGCGCGAGAAAATGCGCGCCGGAATGGAAAAGAAGTTCTTCGACAAGGGCTTCGTAATTCTCGGGTGGGGCGACGCAGGCTGGGTGCGTTTCTTCTCGAAGGAACCCGCATTCCGTCCGGACGACTATAAAAGGATGAAGTTCTTCGCCTGGGGCTCCGAGACCGAACAGCAGTCGATGATGAAAAGTCTCGGTTATACGCCGGTGCCACTGGAAACCAACGACATCCTGCCGTCGATCCAGACCGGGATGATCAACGTCGTGCCCTCCACGCCCTACTTTGCGCTTGCGAGCCAGATTTTCGCGAGCGCGCCGAACATGCTCGAGATCAATTGGGCGCCGATGGTAGGTGCGCTGCTGGTCACGAAGAAAGCCTGGGACGACATGTCGCCCGCGGTGCAGGAGGCGGTGCGCGCCGCCAGTGAAAAGGCCGGCGTGCAGATCCGTGCCAAAGCCCGCCAGGAAGTCGACGAGGCGGTCGCGGCGATGAAGAAGCGCGGTCTCATCGTCAATCGCCCGACGCCCGAACAGATGCGCGAATGGTACGAGCTTGCCGAGAAGCTTTACCCGCGCATTCGCGGCACGCTGGTGCCGGCGGAGACTTTCGACGAAGTCATGAATCACCTCAAAGCCTATCGCGCCGGCAAGGGCAACTGACCTTGGCGGATTTCCGGTCCACGAACCTGCAGAGCCTGTGGCGCTTTGACGAATTCCTGTCGTCCGCGGCGCTCGTGCTGATGATGCTGATCCCGATCGTCGAGATCGCATTGCGGCCCTATATGGGCAGGGGTATCGAGAACGGACCGGTCGTGGTCCAGCATCTCGGACTCGTGCTGGCAATGTTCGGCGCGGTGGCGGCGCAACGCCACGGCCACCTGGCATCGCTCGGCAGCAATCTTGCGAACGCGGCCGATTCCTCCGTGCGCACGGGCATGCGCGCGTTCGCCGACGGCAGCGCGGCGGTGGTTTGCGGCCTGCTCGCCTCCGCCAGCTGGCGCTTCGTTGCGAGCGAAATTCCTGGCGCACAAGTCCTTGCCTACGGATTGCCGGTATGGGTGGTGCAGATGGTGATGCCGGCAGGTTTCCTGCTGCTGGGGGTAAGGCTCGGCGCACGCTGTGGTGTTTCCCTGGCTGCGAGGGTGCTGTCCGGATCGATGCTGCCCCTTGCCGGATTCGCGTTTGGCACGTTGTTCGACGGCGCCACCCTGCCACTGTGGCCGTTCGCGTTGTGGCTCGTTTTGATGTTAGCCGCCGGCGCGCCCATTTTCGCGGTGCTCGGCGGCCTGGGACTGGCGCTGTTCTGGCAGGAGGGCCAGCCTGTGGCGTCGGTTCCGCTGTCGCATTATCAGATCACGGTCAATCCGTCGCTGCCCGCCCTGCCGTTGTTCACTCTCGCGGGACTGATCTTCGCGCGCACCGGTGCGGCCGGCAGGCTGGGCGCGGTGTTTGTCGCGCTGTTCGGCGGCGGAGTCACCGGCACGGTGGTCGCCGCCGCCATCCTGTGCTCCTTCTTCACCGCTTTCACCGGCGGCAGCGGCGTGACCATCCTGGCCCTGGGTGGTCTCCTGTTGCCGCTGCTGTCCGGCTCGGGTTACCCGGAAAAACCCGGGATCAGCCTGGTGACCAGCGCCAGCGCGCTCGGCGTGCTGCTGGCGCCTTCGGTGCCGCTCATCATGTACGCGATCATCGCGCGCGTGCCGATCAGCACCATGTTCCTCGCCGGGCTGGTGCCGGCGCTCGTGATGATCCTGTTCCTGCTCGTGGTCGGCGGGTATCTGAAACGCGATCCGGGCACGGCCGCGAAACTGCCAAGGGCGGCGTTGCGCGGGGAAGGCGGGCACGCGGCGAGCGTCGCATGGCGCGCAAAGTGGGAACTGGCCGCGCCGCTCGTCGCGATCGGGTCGCTTGGCAGCGGCGTGGCCACACCAACGGAGAGCGCGGCGCTCACCGCGGTCTATGCCATCCTGACGCAGGCGCTGGCGCATCGCGAACTCAGCGTGCGTTTGCTGGGCCAGTGCCTGTCGTACTGCGCGCAGATCATCGGCGGCGTCATGCTGATTCTCGGCATGGCCCTGGGACTCACCAATTTCCTGATCGACGCGGGCATCCCCGATGCCGCCATCGAGTGGGTGCAGGGCGTGATACCGAGCAAGTTCGTGTTCCTGCTGGTCCTGAACGTCTTTCTTTTCTCCGCCGGCGCGCTGATGGAGATTTTCGCGGCCATCGTCGTTCTTGTTCCGCTCCTTCTGCCGGTCGCATTGAGCTACGGCGTCGACCCGATACACTTCGGCATCATCTTCCTGACGGCGATGGAAATGGGTTTCCTCTGCCCGCCGGCCGGTATGAACATCTATTTCGCTTCCGCCATGTTCGGCAAACCGATCCGCTACGTGGGCGCCGCGCTGCTTCCGGCCCTGCTGGCGATCTTTCTCGGCACATTGACCATTTCATGGCTGCCCGCTCTTTCCACCAAATTGCCGGAACTCCTGCAAAAGGCGCGCTAGCCTGCCGCCACCCCCCTGTGATGGCAGGGTGACTGCGGATTGCGGTCCGGAGTCGCTATGCCGGCGGTAGCCTTAACGTCACACAATCATAGCGATCGTGTAGCAATCCCTTCGTAGGGTATGCCGCAGGAGGAATTCCCCTGTGTCCGACAAGGAGGACGCGTGATCAAGAGCTTTCTGCAATGCCTGCAAACGCAGCGTTGGGATGACCATCGCTATTACCATCACAGCAGGATCAACCAGAGTCTGCATTTCGTCAGCGCAACCAGCTTCCTGTGCGCCTACGCAATGCTGTTCTTCTACCCGGTGGCGGCAGCGCTGATCGGATGGCTGGTGGCGATGACCACCCGCCAGGCCGGGCATTTCTTTTTCGAGCCCAAAGGTTACGACGACGTCAATCAAGTGACGCACGAGTACAAGGAAGAAATCAAGGTCGGCTACAACCTGCGGCGCAAGGTCGTGCTGCTGACAATCTGGGCCGTGTCGCCAGCTATCCTGCTCGTCGATCCCACGTTGCTGGGTGCATTCGAACCGGCTACCGGGATGGCCGAAGTCGTGCGCCAGGTGGGCAAGATGTGGCTGGTGATCGGCGCGAGCGGCCTGTTGTTCCGCACCGTTCAGCTGTTCTTCATCAGGGACGTGCAGACGGGCCTGGTCTGGATGACAAAGATCCTGACCGATCCCTTCCACGATCTGAAGCTCTACCACAAGGCGCCGGTCGCGCTGATGCGCGGCGAGTTGATCGACCCGTCGCTGCGGGCGCACCGCGTCTAGAAGTTTAGAAACGTTGCGCGATCATTTCGCGCAGGATGCCGCGCCTGATGGAGCGGTTGGAAAGGGCGGGATCGGACCACCACCACCCGTCGCGCTCCATTGCCGACGCCGCGGCGACGAAGCGCTCGCAGACGGCGGCGAAATCCGCTTCCGAGTAGTTGAGGCTGAAGATAAGCCGGCCGGTCCCGACCCAACTGAGCGCGAGCCCCTCGGCACGGAGGTAGTACTGAAGCATCCAGTTGTAGCGCGAGGGCCGGGTATAGCAGACCGTCCAGATCGAGGACAGGTTGGCGACCCGCAGCGGCAAGCCGGCTTCCTCGAGCCGCGCGTTCCACTGCCTCGCGCGGCCGTTCCACAGTTCGTCCAGCCCCTCGTAAAGGCCGCGAATCGCAGGAGTCTCGAGGCGTTCGAGGAACACCTGCATCGCCGCCATCACATAGGGATGCGAATTGAAAGTGCCGCGGGCGAAGCAGATGTCCGCCGGACGGTCCTCGCGGAAGCGCTTCATCAGGCGGGCGAGCCCGCAGACCACGCCGACGGGGAAGCCGCCGCCGAGAGTCTTGCCGTAGGTGACCATGTCGGCGCGCACGCCGAAGTACTCCTGCGCGCCGCCCGGCGCCAGACGGAAGCCGACGAACACCTCGTCGAAGATCAGGACGATGCTGCGTTCGGTGCAGACTTCGCGAAGGCGCCGCAGCCACGTGGCGTAGGCTTCGCGGTCGAAGTGCGCGCTGCGCGTGCTGTCGACCAGCGATCCATCCGAGGCCGCACTGGCGTTGGGGTGCAGCGCCTGCAGCGGATTCACCAGCACGCAGGCGATGTCGCGGCGCCGGCGCAGCACGCGCAGCGAGTCTTCGTCCATGTCCTTGAGCGTATAGGTTTCGCGCTGCGTGACCGGGTTGCCGATGCCCGGCTGCACGCCTTCCCACCAGCCGTGGTAGGCGCCGCAGAAGCGGATCAGGTGCGTGCGCCGGGTGTGGAAGCGCGCGAGCCGCACCGCCTGCATCACGGCCTCGGTGCCGGACATATGGAACGAAACTTCATCCAGCCCGGAGATCTCGCGCAGGCGGCCAACGTTGTATGCGACCGCAGGGTGATATCCGCCCAGCACCGGGCCCAGTTCGGCGGCGCGCGCACTGCCTTCGGCGATGCAGGATTTGTAGAAGTCGTAGCCGAACAGGTTCACGCCGTAGGAGCCGGACAGGTCGTAGAAGCGGTTGCCGTCGAGATCGGTCACCATGACCCCCTCGGACGACTGCACAAACGCGCCGGCCTTCAGGTGCCTGCGAAGGTATTGGCTGTACTGGAACGGCACGCGATAGCGGCTGGTGAACTGAAGATCGGAGATCGCGTTTTCCGTTTCGGCGGTGAGCGCCGCGCCACGCGCATAGCGCTGCCGGTAGAGCTCAGCCAGCCTCGCGAAGCCGGCACGCCGGCGCTCCACCACTTCCGCGGGCGCGGCGTCGGAACGGAAGAAGCGATCCTCGTCGTAGGCGTAATACGGCACCAGCGCGGCAACGCGCCGCGCGATGCGGGCGTGCCCCGTCAGCGAGGGATGCTTGGCTCTCGACAGCTCGAGCCGCATGCGCATCGCCGGCAGAAGCAGGGCCAGCGCCGCCGCAATTCCGATCAGAAGTGCAATTTGCTGCATGCCGAATCCTTGACCGCGATTTGGAGCGACCACAGCAAATGCCGCCGGGCGCCCCGGATCAGGGGAAATCTGCTCCGTCCCCTTGCCAGCCACCTCTATTACTACGGGAGCGTTACAGAACCATGACGGTCCGTGCGGCGGTGCTGCGCCTCATGCAGCAGGAGGACATCAATTTTCTGCTGACCAACCGGATCCCGCGCCAACTGCTGACGCGGTTCATGGGCTGGTTCAGCAAGATCGAGCAGCCGCTGGTGCGCCGGATTTCGATCGCGGCCTGGCGCATGTTCGCCGACCTGCACCTGGAAGAGGCAAAGAAGGCGCACTTCTCCAGCCTGCACGACTGTTTCATCCGCGAACTCAAACCGGGCGCGCGGCCCGTCGATTCCGATCCGGCGCTGCTCACCAGCCCCTGCGATGCCATCGTCGGCGCCTGCGGCCGCCTCGACGGCATCCAAGTGCTGCAGGCCAAGGGGTTCCCGTACACCCTTCACGATCTGCTCGGCGATAACGAACTGGCGTCTGCGTACCGGGATGCGGTCTACGTGACGCTGCGCATCACCTCGAGCATGTACCATCGTTTCCACGCGCCGCACGACGGCCGCGTGAAGAAAGTGACCTATTTTTCGGGAGACACCTGGAACGTCAATCCCATCGCGCTCAAGCGCGTCGAGCGGCTGTTCTGCAAGAACGAGCGGGCGCTGATCAGGATGCAGCTAGAGGCGGGCGGACACGAGGTATTGCTGGTGCCGATCGCCGCAGTCCTGGTCGCCAGTATCCGGCTGCACTTCCTCGATGTGCTTCTTCATCTGCGCTACGCCGGACCCAATGTCATCGATTGCGACGCTCCTTTTGCCAAAGGGGAAGAGATGGGGTGGTTCCAGCACGGATCGACGATCCTCGTGTTCGCGCCGCAGGGTTTCGTGCTGCCTGAGCGGGTGCAGGACGGAGGAACAATCCGCGCCGGACAACCGCTGATGCGGCTGCCGTGAGATGGATGGCGCGCTGTCGGCCTGGTGGCTGGCGCTGTGCGCGTCGGCCGCGGTCAATGTCCTGCTGTGGACCTGGTCCGCGCGGCGCCTGGTGCACCGCGCCGCGCAGGCGCCGGAGCTGCTCGCAGCCCGCGGACTGCAGCTCTGGCTGTCGGCCGGTTACGTTCTCGGCTGCGGTTTCCGCTCGATCTTCCCCATGGTCGACCTGCCGCGGATCTGCCTGCACGACACCTGGATTTCCCGCATAGCTATCGGGCGCACGGTCGCCACGGTCGCGGAGTTGTGCTTCGCCCTGCAATGGGCTTTGCTTCTTCGCGAGGCCGGTGCGGGAGGCGGGGCGGCAGCCCTGGCCGGACGCCTGATCGTTCCCCTGATCGTCACGGCCGAAATCTTTTCGTGGGGCGCGGTCGTAACCTCGAATTACCTGCTGCATGCCGTCGAGAATTCCCTCTGGACGCTTGCCGCCCTGCTGGGGCTTGCCGGATTCCTGTCGTTACGCCCGCAGGCCGGGGCGGGGACGGCGCGCTTCCTCGAGACCGCCTGCGCTTGCGCGGGCGGCTATGTGGCGTACATGGCGGCAGTGGACGTGCCGATGTATCTCTCGCGCTGGCACACCGACGCGGCGGGTGACGGCAGCCTGCCGCTGGCGCAGGGACTGCGCACTCTGTTCGAGCGCTGTATTGTCGAGCCTCGATGGGAGGCCTGGCACAACGATGTGCCCTGGATGTCCCTGTATTTCACGGTAGCGGTGTGGATCAGCATTTTGCTCGCACACGCGCCGCGACTCGGAACGCAGAGGTATGAGTAGGACGACTTTGGTACTGCTGCCGGGGCTCGACGGCACGGAGGTTTTTTTCGCTCCCCTGCTTGCCCAGCTCCCCTCGTGGATAGACCCGGTCGTCGTAACCTATCCCGCTACCGGCCCGAACGCATACGACGACCTCGCTGCCATCGTGATTCAGGCAGTCGACAAGCTGACGGAGTTCGCAGTTCTCGGCTGGTCGTTTGGCGGCCCGCTCGCGCTGATGGTGGCAGCCCGGAAGCCGTCTCAAGTGTCCGGAGTGGTGCTCTGCGGTTCGTTCGTGACGCCGCCGCATCCCGCGCTGGTTCCATTTCGCTTCGCCGTGTCTGCGCCCGTGATTGCGGTTGTTCGCGCATTGCGCCGGACGCGCCTGCTGGTTCCGGGATGGGCAAGCCCTGAAATGCGTGCGGCCAAGGCCATGACGTGGAAGAGAGTCAATTCCCGTACGCTTGCGGCTCGCGCCAAGGCCGCTCTGGATGTCGACGCGCGCCGGCTTCTCGCCCAGTGCGGGTCGAGAGTCATGTACCTGGTTGCAACGAACGATGAAGTCATATCCCGTGTAAGTCTCGACGAAGTCCTGGCGCAAGCTCCAGATACGGAAGTCGCCGAGATCGACGGACCGCACCTGGCGCTTTTTACCCATCCCGTGCAGTCAGCCGCACGAATTGCGAACTTCCTTCGCAGGGGGCGATTCCCGGACCGGGCCCCGGCCGCAAGTCCAAAGTAGAAGACGTCGGGTTCATGACGGTTCCATTGCGGTGGATGAGGCGTTCGGCTCAATGGCACCCAATCGCGGGACTGGCGTCCTTCCTTAACCTGGTTGTCATCCATTGGCCACAGAATTCCGCTGGCTCACGTTGAGCGGCTCAGGCGGTCAGAACGTGCGAGCGTGATTCGCTCGAGTCAGGCGATTTCCGCGATCCGTGCCGGGCGCTCACTGAAACCGAACAGCTACTCAACGCACTCGAACCATTCAGCCTTGCACCCACGGCAACCGAGGCCTTGCGATGACTACCGTATACGGTGAGTACTTTCCGGGCAGAGTTGAAACTGGCGTGGAGCTTCACTTGGCAGAGGCTACTGCCAAAAAAATTGGCAAATCTCTCCAGTTACACAGGACAGGGCGCTTAGCGGAAGCTGAACGCGTTTATCAGGATATCCTCGCCGAAAATCCTGATTGCGCCGATGCACTATATGGTCTGGCTGCAATTGCCCACGGTGCAAAACTCCATGAAACTGCCATCGAGTTTGTTGACCGTGCAATCCAGATTAATCCGTCCAATGCGAATTTTCATGCCCTGCGCGGGCAGGCGTTACGAGCGCTTGATCGTTTGGACGAGGCAGTCGCGTCCTACCGCTGCGCGCTGTCGCTCAAGCCGGGCTCGGCGAAAATTCTGGTCAGTCTTGCCGTTGCGCTGCGGAGGCAGGGGGCTGTTGAAGAGGCCGCGTCGGTTCTCCATGAGACTTCGCGTCTCCAGCCGAGGTCAGCGGAGGCACATATCAATCTGGGGAACGTCTACGTCCAAACCGGACACCGGGACGAGGCTGCCGATCATTATCGCAAGGCGCTGATCATTTCGCCGGAATCCGCCGAGGCACAAAACAACCTGGCGAGGATCCAGCAGCAGAACGGAGACGCACAGGCCGCTTTGAAGGGCTACGAGCGCGCAGTGCAATTGCAGCCGGCGTATTACGATGCGCACCTCAATCTTGGGACTTTACGCCGGGCGCAAGGTGACCTGAACGGCGCCATAGAAGCGTTCCAGCGAACCATCAGTCTGAAGCCCGATTCAATCGATGCTCTTCTGGGCCTCGGGGAGTGCATGTTGGACCTCGGGCTGATGGATCGGGCATTGACCTGCTACGAACACGTGCTGGCGCACGAGAGGGATTCCCCGGTTGCCCTTATCGGGTCTGGCGTGGCGCTGCTCGTTCTCGGCCAAATCCGCAAGGCTGCCGAACGGCTGCAAACGTCCATCGCGACACAGCCGCTGCTTGCCGAAGCCTATGTGAATCTCGGCGGCGCCTATAGCAACGAAGCCCGACTCGAGGAGGCTGCCGGTGCCTTCGCTCAGGCACTCGCGATCAATCCCGCGAACCGCGAAGCACAGTCGAACGCGCTGTTCCTCCTGAATTACGATCCGATCGTCTCTGCTCCGGATCTCTGCGAGTCGCATCGGCGCTGGGGAGCGTACGTTTCCCACGGAGTGGGGTCACTACATGCTCACCCAAATGTCCGGGACACGGAACGTCGCCTGAGCGTGGGATATGTTTCCGGAGATCTTCGTGCGCATTCGGTGGCCTTCTTCCTAGAGCCGATCCTCGCGAATCACGATCGCCAGCGTATCCGCACCTTTGCTTACTCGAACAGCTATGTGGATGATCCCGTCACCCACAGGTTGCGGGCACTCTGCGACAGCTGGCGTTCCATCAAGGGTTTGTCGCCGGACGACGCCGCCCGAAAAATCTACGAGGACGGCATCGACATCCTCATCGACCTGTCCGGGCATACCGGCGGAGAGAGCCAGCTGGTTTTCGCTCGAAAACCGGCGCCGGTGCAGGCGAGCTATCTGGGTTATCCGACCACGACCGGCCTTCCAGCGATGGACTATCGGATTACAGACTGGACGGTGGACCCCGCGGGCGCGGAGGGAATCAATACCGAGAGGCCCATCCGGCTGCCGAACAGCTACTTCTGCTATCGGCCCCCTGCTTCGGCGCCGCAGCCGGAGGAGGCGCCGGTCTGCTCGAATGGATTCATAACATTCGGCTCCTTCAATAGTCTGACGAAGATCAATGCATCGACGCTCGACCTCTGGGTCGAGGTGCTTGGAGGCGTTCCGGATTCTCGCCTGGTCATCAAGAACAAGAGCCTAGTCGACGAGTCCGTGCGAAGTCGACTCCTCGAGCAGCTCAAGAATCGCGGTGTCGCGCATGAACGGGTGGTGTTGCAGGCCTGGACCGGCAGTGTCGAGATGCACCTGCAACAGTATCGGCGCGTCGACATTGCTCTCGACTGCGCTCCTTACAACGGCGCTACCACCACCTGCGAAGCACTCTGGATGGGCGTGCCGGTGGTAACGCTTGCCGGGACCACACACGCCGGTCGAATGGGTGCCAGCATCCTTTCAGCTGCCGGTCTCCGGGATTTCGTTGCCGATAGCCGTTCCGGGTTCATCGAGCTGTGCCAGGGACTCGCCTCCAGGCGCAGCGAGCTGAAGAACCTGCGTCACTCCATGCGCCAGCGAGTCAAGGCTTCTGCGCTGTGCGACGAAGTGCGCTTCGCAAGGGACTTCGAGGGCCGTCTCCGGGAAATGTGGCGCGAATGGGTTGCGTCGGCTCCCACAGAATCGCAATGATTACGTCGCCCTTGCACCACTCTCCGCCGCGGCCCAACAGGGAGGCGGGGTTTACCTACCTCGGGGTGTTGTTTGCCGTGGCGCTGATCGGAATCGCTCTTGCTGCCGTAGGCGTGGTCTGGCATACCACGGTGCAGCGGGAAAAAGAGCGGGAATTGTTGTTCATGGGCGATCAGTTTCGCCGGGCGATCGCTCAGTTCTATGCGAAAAATCCGTCGGTCCCGGAACGCCTCCCAAGGAGTCTGCAAGAGCTGCTGCAGGACGACCGCCAACCAACCGTGCAGCGGTATCTGCGAAAAATCTACATCGACCCCATGACGCGAAAGGCGGAGTGGGGGCTCGTCAAGACGGATGCCGGCGGTATCCGGGGCGTCTACAGCTTGTCGCAGGAAGTCCCTATAAAACGCGCGAATTTTCTGGGCGCCTACGAGGGGTTCGCTTTTGCCGCAACCTACTCGGACTGGAAATTCGTCTACCAGCCCGGAGAGATTCTGACGCAGCCGGCCGCACCGCCGTCGCCGGCGGCTCCCGGAGCGTCCGAGCCGGCTGTGCCCGCACCTATTGCGGCTGTCCCCCCGGCCAATCCATCGCCTCCGCCCGAGAAAAGAAAACTCGATTGCGTTGCGATCGCCCAGCGCGATGCCACGGTCTGCGATGCCCAGGCCGCACGCTGGGGCGATGTCACCCGCGCCGAATGCCTCGCTTCGGCAGGGCTGCGCAGCAGGACATGCGAAATGCAGGCCGGGGAGCCCCCTTTGCCTCCGCTGTACATCCGCTACAACTGACCGTGTCCAGGTGATGCGTTCGCACTACCGCTGGTAGTTCTTTCGCATCGTTCTTGCGCGGGCAGCGTTAACGCCAGCGACCCCTGTGCACGTCAGCCCTCACGGACTTGAGGACCGATGCCGTGCTGCTGATGCTAAAGGAGCATGCGCCGCTGGAGCGAAAGCATCATCCCCGTCCATGGATACCCGCGTCGCAGCGTAACGGTGCCCACGTAATCTGGCCGCCGTGGTGCGTTGAGTAACGCCCCACGCGTTTGAAAAGCGGGCCCGGCCAAAGGCGGCATGCGCCGCCTTCGGTTAGGCCAGCGGTTATCCCGGTCGATCATTTAGGGCTGTGAAGTGCGTGAGTTAATGAAGGGATTTTCCATCTTGAACTTATTTGGGAGACTGTCTATGAAACTGAAATTCAAAGCGCTGATTGCGGCAATCGGCTTTGTCGCCGCCGCTCACGCGAACGCCGCGATCACCGACGGCACGGCCGGCAACGGCAGCCTGTTCCTGACGGTGTGGGACCCCACATCGGGGAGCCAGGTGTCCTACACCCGGGACCTCGGCGTGCTGATGAATGGCTTCCTCTCCGGCTTCACCGCAGACGGTTCCACTTTCACCAACAGCGGCGACGCGCTGTTCGCGTCGACCTTTGCCGGCCACGTCACATCCGCGTTGCTCTGGAATATCGCGGCCAGCGATTCGATTAACGGTACCGGTGTAGACCCCAAGCGATTGCTTACCACTCAGAGTGGCACCATGTCAGGCAACGTAACCAACGGTGCGCTGAGCAACGGGGCAACTGTAGTCAACAATTTCGTAGCCGCTAATAACGGAGTGGGTTGTTCCTCCGCAGCATCATGCGTCACGACCAACCCGACCGGAGGAAGCTTTGGGGGCTCATCGTTTTGGGGCTCAAATTTCCAAAATAGCATCGCCGCAGTCAATAACGTCGGTGCCGGCCTCGCTTCCACGCTCAGCTTCTATCTGCTCACGCAGGTTGGTTCCGGAAGCAATCCGGTGTCTAACTTTACAAACGCGACGAAGACGCTGCTAGCGAATTCTCTGGGCCAAGCCGGCACCTGGTCGCTCAATGCCGACGGCACCGCGACCTGGTCGGTTGCTTCGGTCGCCGCGGTCCCGCTTCCCGCCGCGGCATGGTTGCTGGGTTCGGGTCTGCTCGGCCTGGTAGGAATTGCTCGCCGCAAACCGCAGGTCCAGGCCTGATTTCTCACACCACACCGAATTTCGGGAGACATCTAATGAAATTGAGAAAACTGCACGTCGCCGTCGCGATGGCGCTGGGCGCCGGAATTTCCGGCCACGCTTCCGCTCTTTCGCTGCCGGTAAACACCGCGAACACGCTGGAAGTTCGCGTCTCGGGTGCCTCGGCGCAGGACACCGGCGTGTTCAACATGATGCGCCGTATCTGCTCGAACGGCACGCTGGACGTCTATACCAATCAGACCAACACTTCCGCGTCCTATCCCTTCGTCGGCAACCAGGCGCTCTACCTCTGCACCAACAACACCAACACCAGCTTCGGGATTACGGGACTGGGCACCGCATTCTCCAATGTCGCGCTCTACAAGTCGTCGGTCGGCGGATCGGGCACAGGCGTGCAGCCGGTGAACAATTCCGTGGCGACGGCGTTCCTGATCGGGACCAACACCGCGACCGCGCTGGGTTGCAGCAACACGGCGTCGCCGATCAGCGTGGCGGCGACGACCGACACCAGCAGCAACACCGTGCTCGGTTCGGCGAGAGTCTTCCTCAATTGCTCCGCGACCCAGAACGTCGTGCCGGACGCGGGTTTTTCCGACGTCGAGCCGCCGCTGTTCGACTCAAACCCCGCCAATACGAACAACCTCGCCGTCAATAGCGCCAACGGCGTGATCTTCGGCATTCCGGTCACGCTGAACCTGTACCGTGCGCTGCAGACGGCGCAGGGACTGACTACGGACGACGACGCGAGCCACATGCCCAGCCTCAGCAAGCTGCAAATCGCGGGCGTGCTTAACGGCGCGATTACATCCTGGGCCAATTTGGAGACCCCGACCGGCGGCTCGCTGGGCTTGTCCGACAATACCGTGTATCTGGCGCGTCGAGTCGATACCTCCGGCACACAAAAGTTTGCCGGCATCTACTTCCTCAACAATCCTTGCTATGCGGGATCTGATTTCGTCATCAGCACACCCGCTACAACGAGTTGCACTGCGCCGACCGGCACCGTGTTCCTCGGCTCGGGCAGCAGCGACGTGAAGAACTGCCTCAATGCGCTCAATACTGGCGGGCGTGCGGGCCTAGGGCTGCTCTCGACCGAATTCCCGCCGAAGAGTACCGATGGCTACCGTTTCGTTAAGGTCAATGGCAAGGCACCCAGCCTGGTCAATGCCGCGAACGCGCTGTACGACTACGTTGCCGAGCAAACGATCCAGTGGCGCAGCACGACCAATCCGCTGACGGGCACCAAGCTGACGTTCATGCAGGGGGTGGTGGCAAAGATCGGCGACCCGGTAGTCGTGAGCGCGATCGACGGCCCACTCGTGCTTCCCATTTCTGACGGGGTGAGCGGCACGTTCAACGCCGGGCTGATGTCGTTGTTCACCAACGGCTACACGCCGAACGATCCGGCGACCAGCAGCGGGCTGACCAACTCGGTCGTGCTTGCGAATCCGGTGATACCCTCCTCGAAAGCGGTCAGCGGCTCGCCTCAGAACTGCTCGACCCCGCAGGTGATCTTCCCGGTCAGCGTTTCGCAATAAGGGGCAAGCGCCCGGTGGGTTGCAATCCTCCGGACAGCAAAAGCCTTTCTGGTTGTTGGAGCCGGCCCTAAGTATCGGGGCCGGCTTCCTTTTTTTCGCGTTCGGACGGATCGTCGAAGACCCGACAGCGGTGGGAGTGAGCTGCCTTTGGGGTGTCGCGGAAGTGAAATGTTGCGCACTTAAACTGCGGCAGAACCATAAAACCAAGGAATCGCCGGTGCGACGCTCATCTGTTGCAGGGTTGTTATTGCTTTGCGGGGTCGCGGGGGTGATGGGCCTAGTTCGAACCGTCGATGTCTGGGGCCAGGAGCGACCGAATGAGACATCGGCAGCCCAGGCCAAATTCGACGTCTGGGAGTTTCAAGTCGAGGGGGCCACGTTGATTCCACGCATTCGGATCGAGAAGGCCGTGTACCCCTTCCTCGGGCCACAGAAGACCATCGAGGCTGTCGAGCGCGCGCGCACTGCATTGCAGAACGCTTATCGAGATGCGGGATTTGCGACGGTCGTCGTGGACATCCCGGAGCAGCAGGTAAGCGAAGGCGTGGTGAGATTACGCGTGACCGAATCCAAAGTGGGCACGGTGCGGGTAACCGGTTCGCGCTATTACTCGCAGGGCAGGATTCTGGCGCAGGTACCTTCCGTCGCGCCGGGAATGACGCCGAATTTCGCCGCGTTCCAAAGCGATCTGCAGTCGGTGAATCGCTTTCCCGGCAGCCGGGTTACCCCCATTCTGAAGCCGGGCCGCGAGTCGGGCACTACCGACGTGGAGCTCAACGTCGAGGACAAGAATCCGTTGTCGGGCAGCCTGGAGCTCAACAAACATCACAGCCCGAACCCCAGCTAGTTGCGTCCCACGGGTACGGCGGCGTACGCCAACCCCTTGCCAGTGCGCCCTAATCGTTCGCC
>JACXTT010002840.1_pt1 | contig 27137 bp, 26 predicted proteins | sample 9270951 | NCBI WGS metagenome assembly JACXTT01 (sample SAMN15532306, study PRJNA645909) | rock metagenome | isolation source: weathered quartz diorite | place: Puerto Rico | collected 2017-06-21 | reverse complement strand
TGTCGGGGGTTCGAATCCCCTCACTCACCCCACCACTCAGAAACTCACCGTCACGATCATGGTGTCCGTGAATGCGTTACGATTCTGTCGGGCGCACGTAGCTCAGTCCGGATAGAGCGTCGGACTTCGGATCCGATGGTCGTGGGTTCAAATCCTACCGTGCGCGCCACGTCCCCACGGAGGTCGCCGGTCGACGCATGTGTTACTATCCCGCGCCTTTTCGATTCTGAAGGCGCCACGGGCCGCTAGCTCAATTGGCAGAGCAGCAGACTCTTAATCTGCGGGTTCCTGGTTCGATTCCAGGGCGGCTCACCAATCCCATCCGCGCCGCTCGCGCACGAGCGTGACATCGTCCAGGGGAGTGCGATGAAAATCGAGATCACCGATCTCAGTCCGGTGAAGAAGAGCCTCGCCGTCGAAATCCCGGCCGAGGAAGTGTCGAAGGAGACCGACGCCGTGCTGCGTCGTTACGCCGGCCAGGTACGCCTCCCCGGCTTTCGGCAGGGAAAGGCGCCGGTCGACATCGTGCGCAAGAGGTTCGCCAAGGAGATCGACGACGACGTCCGCGAGCGCCTGATCTCGCGCCTCTGGCGCGAGGCCACGAAGGAGAAGGGTCTCTTTCCCCTCGGCGATCCGGTGCTCGACGATCTGAAGCACGAGCGGGGCGAGCCGTTCCGGTTCAAGACCACCTTCGAAGTGCTGCCGCAGTTCCGGGTGCAGGACTACAAGGGGGTGGAAGCGACGCAGGCGTCCGGCAAGGTCGGGGAGGCCGAGGTCGACGACGCCCTCGAATCGTTGAGGCAGTCGCGCGCGAGCTACGTGGCGGATCCGGCACGGCTCGCTGAGCCTGGCGACGTGGTCATCGCCGACCTGGAGGAGACGCCCGAGGGGGGAGAGACCAAGAAGCGCGAGCGAATGATGCTCGAAGTCGGATCGGCCGGGAATCCGGACGCGTTCAATAAGAGCCTCGCTGGGGCGACGGCGGGAGTCGACCGAACGTTCGACGTCGAATATCCAGCCGGTCACCCCGCGCCCGGACTGGCCGGCAAGAAGGTCGGCTACCGGCTCCATGTGCACGAAGTCAAGCGCAAGGAGCTCCCGCTGCTGGACGACGAGTTCGCAAAGGATTTGGGAGAATTCGACAATCTCGCCGCCCTCCGGAGTCGCGTCCGTGCCGATCTCGAAGAGCGTAAAGCGGTTGTTTCCCGATCAGCGGTCCGGCAGGCCGTGCTCGACAAGGTTCTGCAGGCGAACCCCATCCCGCTCCCGGATGTACTTGTAGAGGAGGAGATCCAGCATCGCCTCGAGGACATGGTGCGGGAGATGATGATGCACGGGGTCGATCCAAGAAAAATGGAGCTCGATTGGAAGCAGCTCAGGGACAAGAACGAGGAGCCCGCCAGGAAGATCGTCCACGCCCGGTTGCTCCTCGACGCAATTGCAGCAGCAGAAGGCGTGAAAGTGGATCGGAAGGACCTCGACGAACGTATAAGACAAGAAGCCGACCGGATCGGCGAAGGGTACGACGGGTTGAGATTACGACTCAGTAAGGGTGGCGGGCTGCAAGCCCTTGAGACTCAGATGGTTAGAGAGAAATCGCTTGACTTGATTACCTCGATTGCTAATATTCACGGCCTGGAGTGAACAATGCCTTTGGTCCCGATGGTGGTCGAGCAGACCAGCCGAGGAGAGCGCGCCTACGACATTTATTCGCGTCTCCTCAAGGACAACATCGTCTTCATCGGGCACACCATCGATGACGTTCTCTCCAATCTGGTCATAGCCCAGCTGCTCTTTCTCGAGGCTGAGGACCCCGACAAGGACATCTCGGTCTATATCAATTCGCCTGGGGGATCGATCACGGCCGGTTTGGCCATCTACGACACGATGCAGTACATCAAGCCGGACATCAGCACCCTTTGCGTCGGTCAGGCGGCCAGCATGGCGGCCGTGCTCTTGGCGGCCGGGACCCCCGGTAAGCGTTTTGCACTTCCCAACTCCCGCCTCCTCATCCACCAGCCGCTGGGTGGGGTTTCCGGTCAGGCGTCCGAGATCGAGATTCACGCCAAGGAAATCCTTCGCATGCGCGAAGCGCTCAACGGGATCCTCCGGAAGCACACCCACCAACCGCTCGAACGGATCCAACACGATACCGATCGGGACTTCATCATGACGGCGATCCAGGCCAAGGAGTACGGGCTGGTCGACCACGTCATCGACAAGCGGACTTGAGGAGACGCGATGTCGCGAAAAAAGGCCGAAGGGGACGGTCTGAAATGCTCTTTTTGCAACAAGAGCCAGCGCGACGTCCGTAAGCTGATCGCGGGACCGACGGTTTACATCTGCGACGAGTGCGTCGACATCTGCCTCGACATCATCGCGGAAGAGAAAGAGACCGAGGAGCCGGACGGCCGGGTTCGGCTCCCGAAGCCGGTCGAGGTCAAGGCGTTCCTCGACGAGTACGTGGTCGGGCAAGAGGCGGCGAAGAAGAAGCTCGCCGTCGCCGTCTACAATCATTATAAGCGGAACGAGATGTCCCGGCGGCGGAACGACGTCGAGATCCAAAAGTCGAACATTCTCCTGATCGGGCCGACCGGCTCCGGGAAGACCCTGCTCGCGCAGACGCTGGCGCGCTTGCTCTCCGTGCCGTTCGCGATCGTCGACGCCACGACGCTGACGGAGGCCGGCTACGTGGGCGAGGACGTCGAAAACATCGTCCTGAAGCTCCTGCAGGCGGCCGGCAACGACGTCGAAAAGTGCCAGCGCGGCATCATCTACATCGACGAGGTCGACAAGATCGCCCGCAAGGGGGAGAACCCGTCGATCACCCGCGACGTCTCGGGCGAGGGCGTGCAACAGGCTTTGCTCAAGATCCTCGAGGGGACGGTCGCGAACGTCCCGCCTCAGGGCGGGCGCAAGCACCCGCACCAAGAGTTCGTTCCGGTGGACACGACGAACATCCTCTTCATCTGCGGCGGAGCGTTCGTCGGCCTCGATCACATCGTCGAGCAGCGGATCGGGCGCCGGACGATGGGATTCAAGGGAGAGGTGAAGGCGAGGAAGGACAAGAATCTCGCCGAGGTCCTCACCCAATCCCAGCCCGCGGATCTGATCAAGTTCGGCATGATTCCCGAGTTCGTCGGGCGCCTACCGGTCGTCGCGGTCCTCGAAGAGCTCGACGTACCGGCGCTGATCCGGATCCTCACGGAGCCGCGGAACGCGCTCGTCAAGCAGTACGGTAAGATCTTCGAGTTCGAAGGGGCGAGCCTGAGGTTCACCGACGACGCGCTCGAGGCCGTGGCGCAGCAGGCGATCGAGCGAAAGATCGGCGCACGCGGCCTCCGCATGATCCTCGAAGAGCTGATGCTCGACATGATGTTCATGCTCCCGTCCCAGTCCGAAGTGAAGGAGGTCGTGGTCACGCGCGACGTGGTGCTCAAGAAGAGCAGCCCGCTGATCATCATGGAGAAGGCCAGCTAGCGCGAGCACCCTGGACCCGCAGTTCCCCGAGGAGACAATTGATGCAGGAACGCGCCAAGCGTTCGGACTCCGTCAGCACGCTCCCGATGGTCCCGCTTCGGGACATCGTCGTTTTTCCCCACACGATGGTTCCGTTCGTCGTCGGACGCCGCGGCTCGCTGCTCGCCGTCGAGTGCGCCCTGGGCGGTGACAAGCAGATCTTTCTCTCGACCCAGCGCAACGCGAAGGTCGACAATCCCACTGCCGACGAGATCAACTCCATCGGCACGGTCGCGACGATCGTCCAGCACCTGAAGCTCCCGAACGGGAACGTCAAGCTGCTCGTGGAGGGGACCTCGCGGGCGCGCATCCTCGAGATCGACGAGGATCCCGACGGCTTCTTCCGCGTCGTGCTCAAGCCGATCGAGCGCCCGGCGGAGATCACCCCCGACCTGCAGGAGCGCATGTCGAAGGTGTCGGGCCTCTTCGAGCGGTTCATCAAGTACTCGCCCGGCCTGCCCTACGAGACGATGCTGTCGACGGTGAAGATCTCGGACTCCGGCCGCCTCGCGGACACGATCGCGGCGCACCTGCCCGTGTCGATCGAGGAGAAGCAGGCTCTGCTCGAGACGGTGCCCGTGGCGGACCGGCTCGCAGAGGTCGAGCGACTCCTCGAAGCGGAGATCGAGAAGCTGCGCGTCGACAAGAAGATCAACAACCGCGTCAAGAAACAGATGGAGAAGGCTCAGAAGGAGTACTACCTCAACGAGAAGATCAAAGCGATCCAGCAGGAGCTGGGACGCAAGGACGAGCGCGTCAACGAGATCGAGGAGTTCCGTCAGAAGATCGAATCCGCCAAGATGCCGGACGAGGCGAAGGAAAAGGCGCTGCAGGAGCTGAAGCGGCTCGAGGTCATGCCGCCGGTCTCGGCGGAGGCGACCGTCTCGCGAAACTATCTCGAGTGGCTCCTGGCCGTGCCGTGGGCGAAGAAGTCGCGCGAGCTGACCGACATCAAGCGGGCGGAGCGCATCCTCAACGAAGACCATTTCGGCCTCGACAAGATCAAGGAGCGGATCCTCGAGTTCCTCGCGGTGCGCCGCCTCGTCAAGAAGATGAAGGGCTCGATCCTCTGCTTCGTCGGCCCGCCGGGAGTCGGCAAGACGTCGCTCGCCCGCTCGATCGCGAGAGCCACCGGGCGGGAGTTCGTTCGGCTTTCGCTGGGAGGCGTGCGCGACGAGGCGGAGATCCGTGGGCACCGGCGGACTTACATCGGCGCCTTCCCGGGCCAGATCATCCAGATGATGAAGAAAGCGGGGACGAGGAACCCGGTCTTTCTCTTGGACGAGGTCGACAAGATGGCGGCGGATTTCCGCGGGGATCCTTCGGCCGCGCTCCTCGAGGTGCTCGACCCCGAGCAGAACCACGCGTTCCTCGACCACTACCTCGACACGGAATACGACCTCTCGAACGTCATGTTCATCGCCACCGCCAACGTCGTGCACACGATCCCGCCCGCGCTCAAGGACCGGATGGAGATCATCCGCATCGCCGGCTACACGCTCAACGAGAAGCTGTCGATCGCCCAGCGATATCTGATCCCGAAGCAGATCGAGGCGCACGGCCTCAAGGAAGCGGAGATCTCGTTCGAGGACGCGGCGGTCATCGAGATCGCGGAGCGGTACACGCGCGAGGCGGGCGTGCGCAATCTCGAGCGGGAGATCGCATCCCTCTGCCGCAAGATCGCCCGCAAGGTCGTCGCCAAGGAAGCCGAGAAGCCCGTCGTGCTCACCCCGGCGAAGATCTTGGACATGCTCGGCGTGCCTCACTACCACCCGGCGCGCGAGATGGAGCGCGCTCCGGCGGTCGGAGTGGCGACCGGCCTCGCGTGGACGGAAACCGGCGGGGAGATCCTGAGCCTCGAAGCGACGCGTATGCCGGGGAGGGGGAAGGTCACGCTCACCGGCCAGCTCGGCGACGTCATGCAGGAATCGGCGCAGGCGGCGCTGTCCTACATCCGGTCGCGCGCCGACGAGCTGGGTGTCGACCCGCAGTTCTACCGGAAATACGATCTGCACGTTCACGTCCCCGAAGGCGCCATCCCCAAGGACGGGCCGTCGGCGGGCATCACGATGGCCACCGCGCTCGCGTCGCTCATGACCGGGGTCGCCGTCCGAGGCGACGTCGCGATGACCGGAGAGATCACGCTGCGCGGAAAGGTGCTGCCGATCGGCGGTCTGAAGGAGAAGGTGCTCGCCGCGTACCGCTTCGGGACCAAGACGGTCGTCATCCCGAAGGACAACGAGCGGGATCTCTCCGAGATCCCCGACGACATCAAGACGACCATGACGTTCCATTTGGTGGACAACATGGACGAGGTTCTGGATATCGCCCTGATCGGCCCCCTGCGGGAGGCCGGCCTCGGCGACCGGGCGTCCTCCGCCGCGGATGCGGCGGGCCCGGTCGACGGATCGGTGACGCACTAGCGCTCACCGGCCCGCCCCACCGCAGCCGCCGTTTGTCGGGGCCGCGGTCCTCGTCCGCAAGAGACGCTTTGAAGATCGATGACTGCCGCTTCGACCGCGCTACGGCGGAAGCCGAGGACGAGCCTCGCCCCCTCGGAGGGGACGTCGTTTTCCTGGGGCGGTCGAACGTCGGCAAGTCGTCGCTCATCAACGGGCTCCTTGGCGTGCGCGGGCTGGCGCGCACGTCGTCGACCCCGGGACGGACGCAGACCATGAACTTCTACCGCGTCAACGAGGAGCACTACTTCGTCGACCTGCCCGGCTACGGGTACGCGAGAGCCCCGCGGACGGTGCGCGCGAAATGGGGGCCGATGGTCGAGGGGTTCCTCGAGAGGCGGCGGGACGCGATCGCGCTCGCGATCGTTCTCGTCGACGCGCGACACGCGCCGACGGAGCTCGACCGGACGATGCTCGAATGGCTCGTCGACCGCGACATCCCCCGGATCGTCGTTGGCGTCAAGGCCGACAAGCTGTCGGGGAACGATCTCGCGAAAGCGGAGGCCATCCTGGCGCGCGCGCTCCCGAGCGACGAGGACGGCGTCGCGCCGTTTCTCGTCTCGGCGGTGACGCGGCTCGGCATGAAGGAGCTTTGGCGGCATGTGGACGAGGCTTTGGCCGCGTATCGGGGTCGGCATGAGTGAATCGCAGCGGGAAGGAACGATCGTGATGGACATTCGCGAGCTGAAGACGATGGACGCCCCGCATCTGGTCAAGCTGGCCGGCACGTTCGCCATCGAGAACGCGGGCGTGCTGCGGCGGCAGGAGCTGGTCTATCGGATCATCCAGGCCCAGGCCCGCAAGAACGGCCAGCTCGTCGCCGACGGCGTGCTCGAGATCGTCCAGGAAGGGTTCGGATTCCTGAGGGCGCTCGAGGCGAGCTACCTGCCCGGGCCGGACGACGTTTTCGTCTCGGCGCAGCAGATCCGTCGATTCGCGCTCCTGACCGGCGACGCGCTCGTGGGCCAGGTGCGGCCGCCGAAGCAGGGAGAGCGATACTTCTCGCTCGCTCGGATCGACAGCGTGAACGGTTTGCACCCGGAGCAGATCCGCGGTCGCAAGACGTTCGACCACCTGACCCCCCTCTATCCCGAGGGGCGCTTGTCGGTCGAGCGGCCCGGCACCGACGTCACCGGCCGTGTGATCGATCTGATGACGCCGCTGGGCCGCGGCCAGCGCGGCCTGATCGTCTCCCCGCCGCGGACGGGGAAAACCATGATGCTGCAAGCGATCGCGAACGCGCTCACCGTCAATCACCCGGACGCCCACTTGATCGTGCTGCTCATCGACGAGCGGCCGGAGGAGGTCACCGACTTCCAGCGCTCGGTCAAGGCGGAGGTGATCGCCTCGACGTTCGACGAGCCGGCTTCCCGGCACGTCCAGGTCGCGGAGATGGTCCTCGAGCGAGGAAAGAGGCTGGTCGAAGCGCGCCGCGACGTCGTTCTCCTGCTCGATTCGATCACCCGGCTCGCACGCGCCTACAACGCCGTCCAGCCGACCTCTGGGCGGATCCTGTCGGGCGGCCTCGACGCCAACGCCCTCCAGAAGCCGAAGCGATTCTTCGGCAGCGCCCGGAACGTCGAAGAGGGCGGCTCGTTGACGATTCTCGCCACGGCGCTGATCGACACCGGCTCCCGCATGGACGACGTCATCTTCGAGGAATTCAAGGGAACCGGGAACATGGAGATCAATCTCGACCGGAAGCTCTCCGACCGACGCGTCTTCCCCGCCGTCGACCTGCTGCGCTCGGGCACGAGGAAGGAAGAACTTCTGCTGTCCAAGCGAGAGCTGGACCGCACATGGGTCTTGAGGAAGGTCCTCCAACAGATGTCTCCTGTGGAAGCCATGGAGCTTCTACGGGACAAGATGCTCAAGACGGCTACCAACGAGGAATTCTTGAGTTCCATGGCCGGGTAGCAGAAAGGGGACAGGCCCCGTTTTCCAAACGGGGCCTGTCCCCTTTCTGCGGGAATGGCCCCTACCTTGACATGGCGGGCTAGAATGATCGTTTGGCGCCCTCGGTATTCTCCCCTGGGCTTGCGAGGTTCAGCATGAAACCAAAAATCCACCCCGAATACTTCGACGTCACGGTGGTCTGCGCGTGCGGGAACTCGTTTCCGACGCGGTCGACGAAGAAGGATCTGCGCGTCGAGATCTGCTCCGCGTGCCACCCGTTCTTCACCGGCAAGCAGAAGCTGCTGGACTCCGCGGGACGGGTCGAGCGCTTCCAGAAGCGCTACACGAAGAAGGACGCCGGCACGCCCGCGACGAACTGAGTCGAGCAGAACCGCATGGCCGCAACCCTCGACCCCAAGGTGGACGAGAAGCTCCGCGGGATCGTCGCCAAGCACGCGGATCTCGCCCGCCAGCTCGCCGACCCTGGGGTCGTGTCGGACGTGTCCGCCTACCGGACGATCTCGAAGCAGTACGCGCAGCTCGGCCCGCTCGTCGAGAAGTACGAGCAGTACCGCAAGCTCGTCGGGGACTACGCCGGCGCGCGGGAGCTGCTGGCCTCGTCCACCGACGCCGACATGAAAGCGATGGCGGCCGACGAAGTCCACGACCTCGAGGGGAGGCTCGGGCCGCTCGAGGAAGAGATCAAGATCCTCCTGCTGCCCACGGACCCCAACGACGCGAAGAACGTCATTCTCGAGATCCGCGCCGGGACCGGCGGGGACGAGGCGACGCTGTTCGCGTCCGAGATGTTCCGTATGTACACTCGCTACGCGGAGAGCCAGGGGTGGAAGGTCGAGACGACCGACCTCTCCGAGAGCAGCGTCGGCGGGATCAAGGAAGTCATCGCGGTCATCGAGGGGGACCGCGTGTACAGCCGGATGAAATTCGAAAGCGGCGTTCATCGCGTGCAGCGCGTCCCTCAGACCGAGACGCAGGGGCGGATCCACACGTCCGCGGTCACGGTCGCCGTCCTCCCCGAAGCGGACGACGTCGAGGTGCACCTCGACGAGAAGGACCTCCGGATCGACTCGTTCTGCTCGTCGGGCCCCGGCGGGCAAAGCGTCAACACGACCTACAGCGCGGTCCGCGTCACGCACCTGCCGACCAATACCGTCGTGCAGTGCCAGGACGAGAAGTCCTGGCACAAGAACAAAGCCCGCGCGCTCCAGGTGCTCCGCTCCCGCCTCTATGACCGGATGCTCCAAGAGCAGCAGGCCAAGATCGCGGCCGAGCGGCGCGGGCAGATCGGCTCGGGCGACCGGAGCGAGAAGATTCGGACTTACAACTTCCCGCAGGACCGCATCACGGACCACCGGATCGGTCTGACCGTGCACGATCTTCCCAGCCGGATGAATGGGGCGATCGGGGACATCCTCCAAGCGCTGAACGCCGACGATCAGGCGCAGCGTCTCCGGGAGGAGATCAGCGCGTGACGCCGGAGTCGGCGCCCACCGTCGACAGCGTTCTCGAGGAGGCGACCCGGGTGCTGCACGAGGCCGGCCTGCCCGACGCGCGTCGGGAGGCGGTCGCGCTTCTCGCCTTCGCTCTGGGCGTCGATCGCGGGGGGGTTGCGGCGCGGAAACCCGATCCGATCGCCGCGGCGGTCGCCGCGAGATTCGGGGAGCTGGTCGCGGGGCGAGCGCGCCGCGTGCCGCCGCAGCAGCTCGAAGGCCGCGCGGAATTTCGGGGCCTGACGTTCGAGGTCAGCGCCGACGTCTTGATTCCGCGACCCGAGACCGAACAGCTCGTCCAGGCCGTCTTGGATGCCGGGCTCCCGGATCGCGCACGTATCGCGGATCTCGGCACAGGAAGCGGCTGCGTCGCCGTGACGCTCGCGACGCTGCGCCCGAGCTGGACGGCGCTCGCGATCGACCTGTCGCCCGAGGCCGCCCGGATCGCCACGCGGAATGCCAGCCGGCACGGGGTCGCCTCCCGGGTGGACGTCCGCGTGCTCGATTTCGCCGCCGTGCCCGACCAAGAGCGGGGAGCGTACGACGGGGTGGTCTCGAACCCTCCGTACGTCGCCGAGGCGGAGTGGAGCGGACTGCAGCCCGAGGTGCGCGACCACGAGCCGCGGATCGCCCTCGTCCCCGGGCCGACCGGGAATGAAGCGTACGAGACGGTCTGCCGCTCAGCGTCGCTCATGCTCCGCCCCGGCGGCCTGCTCGCGCTCGAGCTCGGGTGGAAGAGCGAGGCGGCGGTGCGCGCCAGGGTCGCGGAGCGCGGATTTCGCGAGATCTCCGTGATCCCGGACCTGCAGGGGATCCCGCGTGTTCTCACGGCCCGCCGATAGATGATCGACGTTCGCGACGCGCTCTCCCGGCTCCTCGACGCTGCGGCGTCGCTTCCGCCCGTCGAGATGACGCTGGAACGGGCGCTGGGGCGAACTCTCGCGGAGACGGTCGAGGCGGACCGCGATTTTCCGCCGACCGATCGCTCGGCGATGGACGGCTTCGCGGTCCGAGCGGGGGACGCCGGTACGGAAGGCGGGACACTTCGCGTCGTCGGCGAGATCCGAGCCGGGCAGGATCCGCGCGGGATCGACGTCGGAGCGGGGGAGGCCGCCCGGATCTTCACGGGCGGCGTGATCCCGAAAGGCGCCGATGCCGTCGTCATGGTCGAGGCGACACAAGAGGACGCGCGCTCGGGGACCGTGCTCGTCAAGGAAGGCGCGGCCTCCGGGCAGCATGTCCGGCGGCGCGGCGAGGATCTGCGGGCGGGCGAGGCCGTGGTACGATCCGGATCGGTCTTGCGGTCGGCCGAGATGGCTGCGATGGCGGCCGTCGGCCGCACGCGGGTCCGAGTCGTCCGTCCGCCGTCGGTGGCCGTGCTCTCGACGGGAGACGAGGTCGTCGAGTCCGAAGTCGAGCCGGCGCCGCACCAGGTTCGCAATTCGAACGCGCGGATGCTTCTCGCCGAGCTCGCGTCTCGCCGGATCGAGGCCCGCTATCTGGGAATTGCGAAGGACGAGCCCGACGCGTTGCGGACCGCCATCGGTCGAGGGCTGACAGGGGACCTCCTGATCCTGACAGGCGGCGTCTCGGTCGGCGCCTACGACCACGTACGCGACACTCTCGCCGCCGCCGGGTGCGAGGTCCTCTTCCAAGACGTCGCCATGCGCCCTGGAAAGCCGATCGTCGCCGCGAGGCGCGGATCGTGTCTCGTGCTCGGGCTTCCCGGGAATCCGGTCTCCGCGTTCACGGGGCTCCAGGTCTTCGTTCTCCCGGCGATTCGGAAAATGATGGGGGACCCTCACCCTCTCGTCGAGCCGGTCCACGCAAGGCTGCTCGCGCCGCTGTCCAGAAAACCGGGGCGCCTGACCTACCACCTCGCGCTCTTGACCTGGCGCGCGGGCGAGCCGACCGTCACCCCCGTTGCGAGCACGAGCTCGGGTGACGTCTTGTCGCTCGCCCGCGCCAACGCCTTCATCGTCACAGCCGCGGATTCCGCTGCGATTCCCGCCGGAGCCTTCGTCGGCGTCGTTCCGTGGAGTTAGGGGACACTCCCCTTTTTCTTGTCAAAGCGGTATCCGGGGAGCTTTGCAGGAAAAAGAAGAGTGTCCCCTAATCCAGAGAGTGCCGTAAAAAGGAAGCCGGCGGCGAACAGAGTCAGGAATGGGACGGCGGCCCAGAGGCCGGCGACCAACGCTCCGGCGATCAACGCCGCGAAGTAAACGCCGAGCACCAGCTCGATCCAGGTGTCGAGTCCGCGACCGGCTCGGTATCTTCGGCTTGCGAGCAGCGTGGCCTCCCCCTTTCCCAGGGCGTATTTCGGGGTTCGGCGGAACTCGGTCTCGCGACGAGAGAGACCAGCGAGAACGGCCCGGGCGTTGTTGATCGAGATCCCGATGCCGACCGCCATCAGCACAGGCAGATAGGGCAGCGCGCCGAGCCGGCTCCCGTACGCTTCACGGTGGGCCACGAGATAGAACGCCGCGATGGACAAGAGCGATGCGGCGATCAGCGGCAGGTCGACGAGGGCGAGTTGCCGGGCCCCGATCCCGCGACGGAGCCACGCCGCGGGACCGATCAGAAGTGCGAGCGCGACCATCAGGACGTAGGCCGAATTGGCGGTCAGGTGGACGACCGACTCGAGCTTGACTCGGTTCGGCAGACGGCTCCCCAGAATCCGCGGCAGGAGCTTCACCGCGGTCTGGACCGATCCCTGCGCCCACCGGTGCTGCTGCGACTTGAACGCGCCGATTTCGATCGGAAGCTCCGCGGGGGCCACCGCATCGTGAACGAAGACGAACTTCCAACCGCAGAGCTGGGCCCGGTACGAGAGATCGAGATCCTCGGTCAGCGTGTCGTGCTGCCACCCGCCGGCGTCGTCGATGCACGCCTTGCGCCAAATCCCCGCCGTGCCGTTGAAATTGAAGAAGCATCCGGAGCGGTTGCGCGCCGCGTGTTCGACGACGAAGTGCCCGTCCAGGAGGATCGACTGCGCGCGTGTGAGCAGGGAGCTGTCGCGATTCAGGTGCCCCCACCTGGCCTGAACCATGCCGACGCGCTCGTCGGTGAAATGATCCATGAGCGCGCGGGCGAATCTCGGCGTGGGAACGAAGTCGGCGTCGAACACCGCGATGAACTCACCCTTGGCCCGGGCCAGCCCCGCCCCGAGCGCCCCGGCCTTGTACCCGTCCCGCGCGGCGCGCCGCACGTGGGCGATGTCGACGCCTCGCGCGAGAACGCGAGCGACCGCTCGAGCCGCGATCTCCGTCGTCTCGTCCGTCGAGTCGTCGAGGATCTGGATCTCGAGGCGGTCCATCGGCCAGTCGAGGGCGGAAACCGCCTCGATCACGCGCTCCGCGACGTACATCTCGTTGTACAAGGGAACCTGGACCGTCAAACGCGGCGGGACCGCGAAGTGCTCGCGCGGGCGGGGCGCGTCGCCCCGGTGCCGCCGGAAGAGCCAGAGCAGGTACCAGCGGTGCGCTCCGTAGAGCGAGAGAAGCGCGAGGACGCCGAAGTAGAGCGCCAGCACCACGGAGCGCACGTCCACGGAACCTCCTCGTGGCGGCGAGTATACTTCGCCGCTCATGCGCGTCGTCCTCGGCTCGGCGCTGGGCGCCGCGGCGCTCTACGCCGCGCTCGCGGTCTGCGGCGATCTCAAGACACACACGGCGCTCCTCCTCGTCTCCCACGCGGCGCTCGTCACGCTCATGCTCACCGTCTGGCGCGCCGTCGCACGTGGAGACGAGGCGTGCTGGCGGCTGATGCTCGGGGCGGCGGTCCTGTTCCGCCTCATCGCCGCGACGGCGCCGCCGACTCTTTCGGACGACGTCTACCGCTACGTCTGGGACGGGCGCGTCCAGGCGGCCGGCCACCATCCCTACAAGTTCGCGCCGTCCGATCCCATGCGCTCCGAGCTTCGCGACGGGACGATCTATCCCAAGATCAACCACCCGGAGATCCCGACGATCTACCCGCCCCTCGCGGAGATGCTGTTCGCGGCGCTGGCGCTCGCGAGACTCGGCGTCGCCGGGTTCAAGGTCGCGCTCGGGCTGCTCGACCTCGGCGTCATCTGGGCGCTCCTCAGGCTGCTCCGCGCGCTCCGGATGCCGCGGGACCGCGTCGTGCTCTATGCCTGGAATCCGCTCGCCGTGGTCGAGATCGCGGGAAGCGGGCACATCGAGCCTCTCGGGATGCTCCTTCTGCTCCTCGCGATCGCGTGGATCGTCGACGAGAAGCCGACCCGGTCGGCCGCCGCGCTCGGCGGCGCCATCCAAGCGAAGCTCCTCCCGCTCCTGCTCGTCCCCGGGTTCGTCCCCCGCCGGATGAAGACGCCTGCGGTTCTCGTCATGGCCGCGGTCGTCGCGATCACGACGGCACCGTACGCCCTCCGGGGGCCCTGGTTCGGTTCCGGCGTCGTCGCCTATGCGCACCGCTGGGAGCACGGGGCCGTTCTGTTCGCCGGCGTCCGGGGACTGTTCGGCTGGATCGACACCGCGCCCCATCTCAAGGCCGCGATCGCGTGGGCTCAGGCGCGCTGGGGAACCGCCGACACCCGCCTCTGGGATGCGTTGTACCGCGTAGTTTGGCCCGACGAGCTGGCGCGCGTCACCGTCGCTCTCGCCGCGGCGCTCTGGGCGATCGCGCAGTCGTTCCGTCCCGGGCTCGATGCCGCCCACGAATCCCGCTTGGCCCTCGGGGGCGCGATCCTCCTGGCGCCGACGCTCCATCCTTGGTACGTGCTCTGGGTTCTTCCCCTGGCCGCCGCTCAGGCGGCCGGGGGCTGGCTCCTCTTCGGAGCGCTCGTGCCGCTTCAGTACCTGGCCCGCGGCGCCGACGTGCCGTGGCTGGTCCGCCTGGCGATCCTCCTCCCGTCCTTGGCCTGGATGATCCGCGACGCGCTGGTACGATTCCGGCGATGATCGGAGATCCGTTCGACGCGCTGATCGCGCGAGCTCAGTCACGCCCGCTTCGCATCGCCCTCCCGGAGGCCGAGGACGCTCGGACGCTCGCCGCCGCGGTTCAGCTCCACGCCCGAGGGATCGCGCGGCCGATCCTCGTCGGCCCCAGGAAGGGCATCGCCGAAGCGGCCCGCTCCGCCTCGATCGATCTCTCCGGGATCCCGATCGAGGATCCGCAAGCCTCGGCGAGCGTCGCGCTCGTCGCCCACGCGATCGCCGAGGCGATCCGTGGGACCAAGACGTCGGCCGACTCCGCCGCGAGCTGGCTCGCCGACCCGGTCTACTTCGCCGACGGGATGGTGCGCGCCGGCCTCGCCGAAGGGTGCGTCTCCGGCGCCGTTCACACGACCGCCGACACGCTGCGCGCGGCTCTGAGGATCCTCCGCCCCGCGCCGGGCGTCGCGATCGTCTCGTCGTTCTTCTTGATCGGCCTTCGCGACCCGACCCCGGCGGGGGACGCTCTGCTCGCTTTCGCCGATTGCGGTCTCGTGCCCGATCCCGACCCCACGGAGCTGGCCGATATCGCCCTCCGCACGGCCGGGAGCTTCCGCGTCCTCACCGGCCGCGAGCCGAAGGTCGCGCTGCTCTCGTTCTCGACGCACGGAAGCGCTTCCCACCCGAGGGTCGACAAGGTCAAGCGCGCCGTCGAGCTTCTGCGATCGCGGTCTCCCGATTTCCCTTTCGACGGTGAGCTGCAGCTCGACGCCGCGATCGTGCCGGAGATCGCCCGCTCGAAGGCGCCGGGAGGCTCGGTCGAGGGGCGGGCGAACGTCCTCATCTTTCCCGATCTCGATTCCGGGAACATCGCGTACAAGCTGGCGCAACGCCTCGCGTCCGCAACCGCGGTCGGCCCGATCCTGCAGGGCCTCTCCCGCCCGGCGAACGACCTGTCGCGCGGCTGCACGGCCGACGACATCGTGCGGGTGGCCGCCGTCACGGCGCTCCAGGCCGCGGGGTAGCATCGCCGACGGAGGCGGGCTATCCTCGCCGGCCCCGACCCGGAGACGCGACCGATGGACAAGCCGCCCCAGCCGCCGAGCGGACCGCCTACCGACGGCCCTCCGCGCGCAGCGGATCGCCCGCAGCGTCGCTCTCCGCCCCCCGATGCCACGGGCGAAGAGGGCGCCTATCTCGCGGCCCTGCGCGAGAAACGAACTCCCGTCGCGGTGGAGATGATCGACGGGACGGTCTTCCGCGGCGTGATCGAGTACTACGACCGGGAGATGATCAAGGTCAACCGGATCGACGGCGGGGGGCCGCACGTCTTCGTCCGGAAGAAACACGTTCGGATGCTGTGGGAGGAGCCGCCGGCCGCGCCGCCTACCGGACCCGCGTCCCCGGTTTGACGTCCTCCTCGAATGTCGCGACGATCGGCCGCCCGTCGAGGTCGGCCGCGAGCAGCATGCCCTCGCTTCGGACGCCTCGAAGCGTCGCCGGCTTCAGGTTGGCGACCACGACGATCTTCTTTCCGACGAGCTGCTCCGGCCGGTAGGCCTTGGCGATCCCGGCGACGATCTGGCGCGTCGATCCGCCGAGGTCGAGCTGGAGCTTCAGCAGCTTATCCGCACCCTCGACAAGCTCGGCCGCCGTCACCAGGGCGACGCGCAGATCGACGCGGAGGAAATCGTCGATCGTCAGCGGCTCGGCGCTCGGGGCTGCGGCAGCTGCGGGATTGGATTCGTTCGAAGGCCTCGTCTCGCTCACGGCTTTCGTCTCCTGGAAGTAGTCGGACTTGTCGACGCGCGGGAACAGCGGCCCGCGCTTGACGATCGGCGCGCTCTCGGGGAGGAGTCCCCAGGCGAAGGTCGAAAGATCGTCGGGCAGCTTCGTTCCCAGCCGGGAGGCGATGTCCGCGCAGGCGACCGGCATGGCGGGAGAGGCCAGCGCGGCGATGTGCAGGAGCGCCTCCGCCGCGCCGCGCAGCACTGCGGCGTGCCGGTCGGCGGCGGCCGGGTCCTTCGCGAGTGACCACGGCGCGTGCGCCTGCAAGAACCTGTTGAGCTCCGCCGCGAGCTTCCAGACGGCGGTCAATCCAGCCGAGAAGTCGTAGTCGTCGAACGCCGCCCTCCACGCTTCGTGCGCCTCCCTCGCCGCAGGCATCAGCTCCAGCGCCTCCGCGCGCGCCGAGGGCGGCGGAATCCGTCCCGCGAACCCCGAATCGCAGAGCGCGATCACCCGGCTCGTGACGTTGCCCAGCTCGTTGGCGAGATCGCCGTTGTATCGGTCGAGGAGCTGCTCGTCGGAGTAGCTGCCGTCGAGCCCGAAGCTCATTTCACGGAGGAGGAAATAGCGGAGGGCGTCCGGCCCCACCGTATCCAACAGCGGCTCGGGGGGGACGACGTTCCCGAGGCTCTTCGACATCTTCGCTTCGTCCCTGAGCCACCAGCCGTGCGCAAAGATGCATTTCGGCAACGGAAGCCCGGCGGAGAGCAGGAACGCGGGCCAGTACACGGCGTGGAAGCGGATGATGTCCTTCCCGACGAGATGAAGCTGCGCCGGCCAAAAGCGTCGCCACAGAGTCTCGTCGGGGCTCCCGAATCCGAGCGCGCTCATGTAGTTGGTCAGAGCGTCGACCCAGACGTAAACGCTGTGCTTCGGGTCTCCGGGCCAGGGAATGCCCCACTTGATCGTCGTCCGCGAGATGGAGAGGTCCTTCAGCCCCGACGCCACGAACGCGCGGACCTCGTTTTTCCGCGATGCGGGGCGGATCGCGTCGGGGTTCGCATCGATCCACGCGAGGAGCGGCTCCTGGTAATTCGACAGCCGAAAGAAGTAGGACGCCTCGCGGACGCGCTCGACCGGGTGGCCCTGATCCGGGCACTTGCCGTCGACGATCTGGGATTCCGGGTAGAACGCCTCGCACCCGGCGCAATACATCCCGTCGTAGGACCCCAAGTAGATGTCCCCGGCCGCGGTCATACCCGCGATCAGGCGATCGACCCCGGCGCGATGGCGCGGCTCAGTCGTGCGGATGAAGTCGTCGTGGCTGATCGAGAGGCGCTTCCAGAGGTCGCGGTAGCGGGAGACGACGCGATCGGCGAGCGCGATCGGCGGGATGCCGAGCCGGGCGGCGGCGCGCTCGATCTTCTGGCCATGCTCGTCGGTGCCGGTCAAGAAGCGCACATCCCAGCCCGTCGCGCGTCGGTAGCGCGCCACCGCATCGGCGACGATCGTCGTGTAGGCGTGGCCGATGTGCGGCTCGTCGTTGACGTAGTAGATCGGCGTCGTCAAGTAGAACGGGCGGCGGCTCATCGGCGCCTCCTCCGCGGACGGCCCGCTCCGGATCGTCGCGCCGCGAGCGCCGCCTGCTGCACGGCGAGCAGGGAGACCCCGTGCTTGCGGGCCGCCGCAGCGCAGTCGTCGTACTCCGGGGCCGCGTGGATCTCGGCGCCGTCGAGGCGTCCGAGCTTGACGCGGATGGAGCCGAACGGCGTCGCCACGCGGATGGTCGAGCGATCGAGCTCGACGCGTCCCTCGCGCCGGAAGCGCAAGCCCAAGGTCGTCGTCTCCGTCAGGGCCGCGCGCGTGATCGCATCGAAGGCTTCCGGGCGCGCGAGCACCGTGATCTGCTGTCCCGCGCGCCCTTTCTTCATCTGGGCCGGTGTCGCATGCACGTCGAGCGCTCCCGCGGCGAACAGCCGCTCCGCGGCGTACGCCAAAAGCTGCGGAGTGGCGTCGTCGACCGTGAACTCGACGACGAGGATCTCCGGCGCCGGACGCGTCGCGCCGCTGCGCCCCGTCGGAGCCGCGCGCAGACCCAGCATCGCACGAACGACGTTGGGACGCTCCGGATAATCCCGCGCGCCCGCGCCGAATCCGACGCCGGTGAGCGTCATCTCCGGCGGACCGCCGTAGGCATGAGCGATCGACGTGAGGATCGCCGCTCCGGTCGGCGTCAAGCGCTCGCCGTCGGCTTCGATGCCCGTGATGGGCGCCCCCCGGAGCAGGACGCTCGTCGCCGGCCCCGGGACGGGATAGAGCCCGTGCGCGCACGCAACGGTCCCCGAGCCCGTGGTCATCGGCGAGACGACGATGCGGTCCGGAGCGAGCGTATGGAGAGCGGCGCAGACGCCGACGACGTCCGCGATCGCGTCGGCGGCACCCGCCTCGTGAAGGTGAACGCGCGACGCGGGAAGGCCGTGAGCGGTTCCCTCCGCCTCGACGAGCCGGCGGAAGACGACGAGCGCGCGGTCTCTCACAGCGGGCGCGAGCGGCGCCCTCGCGACGATCTTTCGGATGTCGGCGAGAGTCCGTCCATGGTAAGGGGCGCCGTCCTCGTCGCGGTGGCCACGGTGGACGTGATGGTCGTCGCGTCCGTGACCCGGGACGCGCACGTCGATCTTCATGGCCGCGACGGCGCCGCGGACCGCGGCCGCTCGCGTGAGGCTCACGCCCCGGAGCTTCAGGCTCGCGATCGCGCGCTTGACGGCCGCGAACGGAGCGCCGACGTCGACGAGAGCTCCCAGAATCATGTCGCCCGACGCGCCGGCCGTCGCATCGATCCAGAGGATCTTCTCGGCCGAGCTCATGCGACGCGCTCCTCGGGAATTCCCGCGGCCCGCAGGAGCGCGGGCAGCACGATGCCGGCCGGACCGGCGAGGTGCTCATGGACGGCCGGCGTGAGCGGGGTCCGCTCGGGGTTGATCTCGACGACGTACGCCCCGGCCGCTAGCGCGATCTCCGGAAGCGACGCCGCCGGATGGACAAGGGACGACGTCCCGACGACGAGCACGAGCTCCGACTCTCGCGCCGCCTGCTGTGCGCGCGCGAACTCGTTCAGCGGCAGCGGCTCCTCGAACCAGACCACGCCGGGACGCAAGAGGGCGCCGCACGAGGTGCAGCGCGGCGGCAGGGGGGACAGCCTCGGATGGAGATCCTCGTGCTCCGTTCCCTCCTTCGTGCAGCGCAGAATCCAGAGGCTGCCGTGAAGACGGACGAGCGCCCGGCTTCCCGCTCGCTCGTGCAGTCCGTCGACGTTTTGCGTCGCCAGGAGGAACGGCCGCCTCGTCGCCTCGAGAGATGCGAGAGCGCGGTGCCCGGCGTTCGGCTGCGCTCTCGCGGCACGCTCGCGCCTTCCGTCGTAGAACCGCCAGACGAACTCCGGATCGGCGGCGAAGGCCCTCGGCGTTGCGACCTCCATGGGGTCGATCCCCTCCCACAGGCCACCGGCATCGCGGAACGTCGGGATCCCGCTCTCCTGCGAGACGCCCGCGCCGGTCAGAGCGAGCACGGCTCCTCGTCCTTTGAGGAGGGCGGTCAGCTTGGCAGAGGGAGCGACGGAGATCATCGAGAAGCCGCCATCCTAGCACCCCCGTCCATGAAAAACGGCGCCGTTCCCGCACTGGCGGGCGGCTTGCTACACTCTCTGTCCGGCCGCCACGGTGGCGGCCCACGAGGTTTCGCATGAGCGCGATCGTCAACGCCACCGACACGAACTTCGACGCCGAAGTGCTCACGAGTCCGTCTCCAGTGCTCGTCGATTTCTCCGCGGTCTGGTGCGGTCCGTGCAAGAAGCTCGAGCCGGTCGTCGACGAGATCGCCGCGGACTACCGGGACAAGCTGAAGGTGGTGAAGGTCGACGTCGACCATTCGCCGTCGACGGCGGCCCGCTTCGGCGTGCTCTCGGTCCCGACCTTGATGATCTTTCAGGGGGGGCAAGTCAAGGACCAATACGTCGGCGTCCTCTCGAAGAGGGCGCTCGCGGAGCGAGTCGACAAGGTTCTCTGAGGTGGGCCTGCTGGAGACGCTCAACTCCTGGGGGTTCGCACTCTCCCAGACCTTGAAGGCCCAGCTCGCGGCCGGTTCGATCGGGGCGGTGTTCGTCGTGTTCGCGGCCGGCGTGCTCACGAGCTTCACGCCGTGCGTCTATCCGATGATACCGGTGACGGTCACATACATCGGCGGCGCGGCCGGAGGGAATCGGCGACGCAGCGTCGCGCTCTCGCTCACCTACGTCCTCGGCCTCGCGACCATGTACGCGGCGCTCGGCGTGGCCGCCGCACTCTTGGGCAAGATATTCGGTGAGTTCACGCGCAACCCTTGGGTCTTCGGGGCGGTCGGCCTCGTCATCGCCGGCCTCGGCCTCGGCATGCTCGACGTCTTCACGATCCCCGCGCTGATGACAGGGGTGCAGGGGCAGGGGGCCCGGCGCGGAGGATTCGTCGGCGCGGCGCTGATGGGCGTCGCGGCGGGTTTCGTCGCGGCCCCGTGCACGGCCCCGGTTCTGGGGCTGCTCCTTGCCTACGTCGCGCAGACGCGCAATGTTCTCTGGGGCGGGTCGCTCCTGTTCACGTTCGCTCTCGGGCTAGGGCTGCTCTTGATGCTGCTCGGAATCTTCTCGGGACTGCTGACGAGCTTGCCGAGGGCGGGCGCCTGGATGGATCGGATCAAGAAGGGATTCGGCGTCGCGATGATCCTGATCGGAGCCTGGTTCCTCTGGAAGGCCATCGACCTCTGGATCCACCTGGGGACGCACGCTTGATCCGCGTCGTCGTCGCCACCGTCGCCGCCCTCGCGTTCCCGCTCATGGCGAGCGGTGCGGAGGCTCCCACGTCGATTCCGACGGCGCCCGCGATCGCAGCGGTCGATCCGAAGGCCGGCGCGCTCGTGGCCCTCGATCCGTCGCAGGGCCCGATGCACGTCGTCTTCTTCGCCACATGGTGCCGGCCCTGCCTGGCGGAGCTGCCGAAGCTCGCCGATCTCGAGGATCGTTGGAAGCCCGACGGTTATCGACTGTTCGTGGTGGCCGTCGAGACGCGCCAAACCCCGGACCGGCTCCGCGAGCTCCTCGCACAGGGGCCGTTTCCCGGCCGCTTGCTGTTCGATGCGAAAGGGGAGGTCGCCGCGGCGTTCGGGGCGGGGACGATCCCGATGCACGTCCTGGTCGATCGCCAAGGACACATCTCCGCTCGGTCGGGAACCCTCGACGCGCCGTTCACGCAAGCCGTCGAGCGGCTCGTCCGGCAGGAAGGCCGAACACGGCCGTGAGCGGGCGCACTCGCGTCGGACTCCTGTTCGGTGGCCGGTCGGTGGAGCACGAGGTCTCCGTCGTCTCCGCTCGCGGTGTCGCCGCGTCCCTCGACGCCGAGAGATTCGAGATGGTCCCGCTCGGAATCTGCGGGGACGGGCGGTGGCTGCCGCCCGTCGAGTCGGCGCGCATCTTGGCCTCCGATCGACAGCGCGTCGAGGCGCCGGCTCATGCGACCGAGCGCTGCGTCGCCGATCCCGGCTCCGGCGGATTGCTCCGCGTCGGAGGACGATCGGCGCCCGAGACCATTCGCCTGGATGTCGTCTTTTCCGTCGCGCACGGGTGGGGAGGCGAGGACGGGCGGATCCAAGGGCTTCTCGACCTGGCCGGAATTCCGTGCGTCGGCGCGGGCGTGCTCGGATCGGCGGTCGGCATGGACAAGCAGATCTCGAAAGCACTCTTTCAGGAACGGGGGCTCCCGGTGGCGCCGTGGCGCGCTCTGCGGCGAGACGAATGGCGGAGAGATCGCGCCGGGGCGGAGCGCGGGCTCGTCGAAGCCCTCGGCCTTCCGATGTTCGCGAAGCCGGCGAACGGAGGATCGTCGGTCGGGATCTCGAAGGTGCACACCGCCGACGAGCTTCCCGCTGCGCTTCAGGTGGCCTTCGCGCATGACCACAAGGTCGTCGTGGAAAAAGGGCTCGACGTCCGCGAGATCGAATGCGCGGTCCTGGGGAACGAGCGACCGGAGGCGTCGATCGCGGGGGAGATCATCCCGTCGCGGGAGTTCTACGACTACGCCGCGAAGTACGAAGATGCCACCTCGAAGCTGGTGATCCCGGCGGCGATCGACGGCAAGACCACGGAGACCATCCGCGCGCTCGCGCTCGAGGCATTCCGCGCGCTGGATCTCGCCGGGATGGCGCGCGTCGATTTCTTCCTCGAGAAGGGAGCCGGAGGGCGAATCTTCTTGAACGAGGTCAACACGCTGCCGGGCTTCACGCCGATCAGCATGTATCCTAAACTGTGGGACGCAACCGGGGTGCCGTACCGGGAGCTCTTGACACGTTTGATCGATCTGGCGCGCGAGCGCTCCGCGACGGAGCGCGAGCGCGCGCTGCGGCACGAGGTGTGACGGCCGGTGACCGAGAGTGCGGTTCTCGTCCTGAACAATCTGTACCAGGCGGTGCAGATCACGAGCGTGCGGCGTGCGTTCCGGCTGTTCTACGCGGGACGGGCCCGGGCGGTGGCTCCGGATTTCAGGACCTATGACTTCGAGAACTGGAGCGATCTTCCCGCCGGGGCGGGCCACGAGTGGATCGCTACGCCGCGTCGCGACATCCGGATTCCTCGGGTTATCCAGCTCCTCCACTACGACCGCGTGCCGCGCCGCGAGGTGCGCTTCACGCGACGCAACATCTTCTATCGCGACCGCAACCGCTGCCAGTATTGCGGCAAGGTGTTTCCGCAGTCGGAGTTGAATCTCGACCACGTCGTTCCGCTCTCGAAGGGCGGCACCTCGACCTGGGACAACGTCGTCTGCGCGTGCATACCCTGCAACAGCCGGAAGGGGAACCGGATGCTCGCCGCGTCGGGGATGCAGCTGATTCGCACGCCGAAGCGCCCCGCGGGGCATCCGATCATCCGGGCGGGCTGGATCGGGCCACGGTACGAAGAGTGGAAAACGTTCCTCGACGTCGCCTACTGGAACGTGGAGCTCTCCGAGGATCTCGTGCCGCCGGACGAGGCGCGGTCGTCCCGAAGCCCGAGCGCGTGAAGTCTGCGGTAGAGCGCCTGCCGCGACCATCCGATTCTCAGCGCCGCCGCCGTGAGGTTGCCGCGCGCCTCGCGGAGCGCCTCCTCGATCATCGCTCTCTCGAGAGAAAGCGGAGCCTTGGAGTCGCCCGCCGCATCGCTCTTGGGCGGCTCGGGCGCGAGGTCGAGATCGGACGCGCGGATCACGCCGTCCCTCGCGCGTAGGAGCGCCCGGGCGAGCACCGACTCCAGCTCGCGGACGTTGCCCGGCCATCCGTGAAGCGCGAGCCTTTCGAGGGCGTCGGCGTCGAGGCGCGCGGCCGGGAGCCGGCAGCGCGCGGCGAGACGGTCGATCAATCGCGAGGACAGATCGGGAAGGTCGGCGGCACGATCCCGAAGAGGCGGAACCCGCAACACGAGAACCTCCAGCCGCCAGCGGAGGTCCGCGCGAAATCGGTTCTCGTCGACCAAGGCTTCGAGGTCGCGGTGGGTCGCCGCGATCACACGGACATCGATCGCGCGCTCTTCGAGGGCGCCGACCGCCCGCACGGTTCCCTCCTGGAGAACGCGCAGGAGCTTGGCCTGGAGCGACAACGGCATGTCGCCGATCTCGTCGAGAAAGACCGTCCCGCCGTTCGCCCGACGGAACAGCCCCGCATGGTCGCGGTCGGCCCCCGTGAATGCGCCGCGCGTCGCACCGAACAGCTCGCGCTCGAGAAGCGCCTCCGGGATCGCGGCGCAGTTGATGGCAACGAACGGCCCGCCCGAGCGCGATCCCTGCCGATGAAGCGCGCGGGCCACGAGCTCTTTGCCGCTGCCCGACTCTCCGACGACCAGCGCGGGAAGGGGAACACGCGCCACCGACCGGATCTCGGTCTCGAGGCGAAGAAGCGCGGGGGAGCGTCCCGCGATCTCGGCGGCGCTTTCCGCCCGCGGCACCGGCTCCGTCGCGAGGCCGCGTCGAATCAGCGCGACCAGCCCCGCGAACGCACCGATCAGGGCGCATCCTCCCGCCGCGTCGAGCGTCAGGGGTAACCGGCTGTCGAGCACGATCGCCGACCTGGCGCCGTGGGCGGACGGGAGCGGCGCCGCGATCGCCGACCGGAGGGCGAGCGACTTCAAGGAGGAGCCGTCGGCCCAGCCCGGCTCCCGCCGGACGTCGGCGAAGTAGAGGGTGCGGTTCGCGCGGAGCGCGCCTGCGAGCAGGCTCCTGCTGAAGCCGGGCGGGTCGTCCCGTCGAACGGACGAGGCCGCGACGACCTGCGGAACGGCTCGAGCCGGATCGGCTTCAAGAAGCAGAGCGCGCTCGGCCCCCAGGGCCTCGCGCAAGTGGTGAAGAACGCGCTCGAGAGCGGCGGTTGCGGGGGCCTGGCCGGCAGCCCTGCAGGCGCGCGCCAGGTGGGGAGCCCAGTGCTCCGCGCGTTTGTTTGACGCTCCGGAAGGAGGAAGGCTATCCTCGTCGTTCCGCCCCTCCGGAGGTGCGTCGCCGATGCTCCCCATGCCTTCGCGCTCATCTCCCGCCATCACCCGAGAAGCATCGGCGGACTCGGCGGTCGCGCTCAAGGGGGCGGCGCCCTGGGTACGGTTGCAGATCAATAACGATGGCGGGCATCCGCTCGCGACGACTCGGCTCTGACCCCCAAGCGACGAGAGCTTCCGTGGATCGAAGGGCTATTCTGGCTCGCTGCGCTGGTACTCCTCTCGCCGCTCGTGATCTATTACCCGGCCGGCGTGATGCCGCTCGCCGCCCTCTTCGCCATCGCGGCGGGTATCGCTCTGGGGCTGGCTCTCGCGGGGAGGCGGCTCCATGCGAGCCTCCTCGAGGATGCGCTGTCGGGACGCGAAGGAAAGGGGCGGTTCTTGATGACCTTCGGTATGGCACTCCTTCTGCTGTTTTTCGTCTTGCTCGGGAGCGTCGTCGCGCTTCTCTTGCTCCTACGCGGAAACGCGCCGAGCCTCCCCGTATGAGGCTGGTCGACGCGGGGTCGAAGTGAGCTACTACCGAAGCGCGCCGTCGCACGGTGGCTGGAGCGGGGGACAGACGATCGGGCTCCCGGCCGTGACCCCTGTCAACAAGGCGCTCATGATCGCCTGTGTCGTGGTCTGGGCAGTCCAAGTCGTCGTCGGCCTTCTGGTACCGGAGCTCAACCTACCTGCGATCTTTGGTCTCGTGCCCGTCAGGGTTGCCCATGGCTGGATATGGCAGCTCGGTACCTATGCGTTTCTACACTCGACGGAGATGTATTCGCACATCCTCTTCAACCTCCTGACGATGTGGATGATCGGAGGGGACCTCGAGCGGCATTGGGGCGGCCGAAAGTACTTGACGTACTGGCTGGTTTGCAGCATCGGGGCGGGGGTGTGCGTCACACTGGCGGGCGCGTTCCGCGGAGTGATGATTCCCACGATCGGGGCCTCCGGCGCGATCTACGGCTTGCTGCTGGCCTACGGCACGATTTTCGCGGAGCGGCGCCTCCTGTTCATGCTGCTGTTCCCCATCAAGGCGAGGACGATGGCATGGATTCTCTTCGTTCTCGCATTCATATCGAATCTGACTCCACAGGCCGACCGGGTCTCTCACATCGCCCACCTCGGCGGAATGATCGTTGGCTGGCTCTACCTGAAGAGGGCCTGGCGGATAGGGGACGCTTGGCGCGAGCTCGTGTGGCGCATCAGACGTCGCCGCTTCAAGGTCATCCCGCCGAAGGACGACGACCACTGGGTGCACTAGCGGGCGCGAGCGAGTCCCCGTTCGCCTTGGGGATTTCAGGCTTGTCGTGACGATTCCCGGCCAACTCGGAATACACCGAAAAACCGCACGCGCGTCGAGTTCCTTACGATGATCACCATTGACACCCCTTCCGCGACCTCATAAACTTCTCGCGCATCGGGGAGAGCACGACACGTCACGATTGCGCTTCGGCAGAGAGGGGCGCGGCGTGAGTGACGCTGCGGAGGTCGGGTTGGCTCAAGGCACCGCGCGCCGAGAGGCTACGGCGACCGTAGTGACGCGTGCGTTCGTTCACGACACGAACTTCCAGTCGTCCACTCTCAATCAGGAGCTCGTCTAGATGGAGACGTCCGTCAAAGACCGCAGCACGGTCCTCTCGCGTTACTTCTCGGAGATTCGCGAGTATCCTCTGCTCACCAAAGACGAAGAGATGGCGCTCGCCGACGGGGTCAAGCGCGGCGATCGCGCATCGTTGAACGAGCTGATCGAATCGAACCTGAGCTTCGTCGTCAAGGTCTCCTCCGAGTATCGCAATCTCGGCCTCCCCTTCGAAGACCTGCTCAACGAAGGAAACATCGGCCTCATCGAAGCCGCCCACCGCTACGACGCCAGCAAGGGCACGAAGTTCATCACCTACGCGATCTGGTGGATCCGCAAGTCGATCCTCAAGGCGCTGTCGGAGCACTCGAACCTCGTTCGCGTGCCCAGCTACCAGATGAAGAAGGTTCGGGAGATCCGCGACGCGGAAGCCGCGCTGCGCCGGTCGCTCGGCCGCGCTCCGGAGCGCGGCGAGATCTCGAGGCGACTCTCGAAGAGCGTCAACAAGATCGACCAGGTGCTCCAGTTCACGATGCGCGAGGTCTCGCTCGACGACAAGGTCGGCAAGGACAGGGACAAGCCGATCGCCGAGTACCTCGTCGATCCGGCCTGCTCGTCGCCCGAGGACGATCTCATCAACCGCGAGTCGAACTCGCTCGTGGGCGAGGCGATGTCGCACCTCACGGAGCAGGAGCGAATCGTCGTCGCCTACCGGTTCGGCCTCGCCGGCGGCCCGCCGCTGACCCTGAAGGAAATCGGCGAGAAGATGGGGATCAGCCGAGAGCGCGTCCGCCAGGTCGAGTGCCAGGCCAAGGGGCGTCTCCGCAAGTTGTTCGCCAAGAGGCGCATGGTCAAAGCGCCGCCGAAGAAGCCATTCCCCGTCCGCTCCGTCGCCAAGGCCCGCGTCGACCTCGAGCACTGATACAGTAAGCTTCATGCAACCCGACGAAGATCGCGCGTCGTTCTGGACGCGGCTCTTCCGATGCTCCTCGCTCGAATCCGCCGAGCGGGAGATCCACGCCG
>JACXTT010002839.1_pt1 | contig 27141 bp, 21 predicted proteins | sample 9270951 | NCBI WGS metagenome assembly JACXTT01 (sample SAMN15532306, study PRJNA645909) | rock metagenome | isolation source: weathered quartz diorite | place: Puerto Rico | collected 2017-06-21 | reverse complement strand
GGGAAGCCGAAGGGCTTATTGATCTTTGTATCCCAAAGGAAATATTCCTGTTCGAAACCAAACCAGAAGTCGTTATCGTCGTCTTCTATAGTAGCGCGGCCATTGCTGGCGTGGGGCTTGCCATCGGCGCTCAATACTTCGCACATTACCAGGTAACCGTCTTTGCGTTGAGGGTCTTTTACCAGGAAAACCGGTTTCAGTAAGCAGTCGGAAGAACCGCCCGGCGCCTGCTCAGTGGAAGAACCATCAAAGCTCCAGTCCGGAGCATCAGCTAATTTGCCACTAAAATCTTTTACAATCTTCGTTTTGCTCCGCAGGCTCTGTGTTGGTTTATACCCGTCAAGCCAGATGTACTCAAGTTTAGATACTCCCATTTTGTTTACTAATTTGATGTATTAAAAATTAATAAATACAAGCAATTTGCTCATTTATTAGCTGTGGTTGGCACGAATGTACAATCAAAACAAATAAATTATTGCGCCCTACTTAAATTTTTTCATTTTGAAAATGAAAGGCGGTATTTTTTAGAAAATTTCTTACAAAAATAACGTAGTAGATTTTTTGATAATATATTAAAGATTAACACAATACTCAAGGCCGGAAAGTGGTTTGTAGTAAGCTAAGCGCTTGCGTATGAGTACATTTGCAGGTAAGGGCGCATAAAAAAAGACTCCAATGGATTACTCAAGAATTATCAGGAACGCCTGGCTGGCGTACGATTCCACTAAAATTATCAGCACTATTGAAGACATCAGCCCGCGCGTGTCTACCAATTATGTATACCGGGTTACATTTGAGGACGAAGATATTATTATAGCCAAACTCTCGTATTATGGTAAGTATGAGCATTTTAAGGAGGATCATCGCATCATCCATACCCTGTCCAATAACCTGCTCTACCCCTTTGAAAACGTGCTGGCCAAATCGCTGCTGCGCAACAACCGGGTGTATACCTACCGGTTTAAGAAGGGAAAAACCGATGCCTGGGTGGTCTTTTATAACCCCGTACGGGTACTGCAGCGCATGCCCCGCCGGCTGGAAGACGCCCAGATACGCAAGTTCGGGCAGCAGATAGCCCGGTTTCACAAAGCCTGCTCCCGCCTGCGGCATATATTGCCCAAATCGGTCAAAACCCTGCGCACCGACATTCATGCGCTGATGGAGCGGCTGGAGAATGGTAAGACCTCTTTTACAGAGGACCAGAAAGCCTACCTGAAGCATCATTGCGAGCTGTTTTTAAAGAACCGGCTGAAATGCAATGTGCGTTCTTTTGATATCATCCCTGTTTTTATCGACTGGAATATCGGCAATTTCTCGGTGACCAATAAGCTGGAATTGTATTCCCGCTGGGATTACGACTGGTTTCGGATGAGCTACCGGATGATGGACTTTTATTTCTTCAGCCGCGTGGTATCGGATGCCGGCGATAAAACCGTGTTCAGCTACCGCATAGAAACCATGATGGAAGACCGCTTTATCCTCTTCCTGCAGGAGTACCATAAAACAAACCCGCTGACGGCTAATGAAATTTATTTTTTGCGGGAAGCTTATCGTTTCTTTATTTTAAACTATGTGATTAAGGACGGCAGTTATTTTTTCAGCGAGCAATACGCCAAAAAACTGCAGGCGGAAGCGTTTGACATTTACCTGCCTTCGGTAGACCGGGATTTTGATCCTGAAAAGCTGCTGCAGGCGTTGAAGATCAAAAACGGCAAAATGACCAGCCAAAACCATACTGCATGATGATGAAGATTGAGGCTTTTCAACCCATTCTTGAACGCTATAAAGTAATTTTTTTTGATGCCTTCGGTGTATTGAAAAGCTATAACGGGCTGGTACCGGGCATTGACCGCACGTTTGCGCATATTGAAGCGCAGCAAAAAGAATATTATATCGTGACCAATGATGCGTCGCGCAGTCCTATGGAGCTGGCGGAAGGGTATCACCGTATGGGCCTGCATGCCGTGCGGCACGACCGCATTGTGTCATCGGGCATGCTGGCTAAGGAATACCTCGATTTAAAAGTAAGCGAGGGCATCGTAGCCTACCTGGGCACGCAAAATTCAGCGCATTATATTGACAGTTCAGGCCTGCACACCCTGCCGGTAAGCGCCATCAATCCTGCCAATATAGACCAGGTGAATGCGCTGGTGCTGCTGGACGATGAAGGGTTTAACTGGTTTGACGATTTGAATAAGGCGGTTAATATTCTCCGCAAGCGTACCATTCCTGCCATCGTAGCCAATACGGATAATACCTACCCGCTTTCGGGCAATAACGATGTATCGATAGCCATCGGGGGTATTGCCTCCATGATCGAGAGCATCGTGGGCAAACGGTTTATCCGTTTTGGCAAACCCGACTCACAGCTGTTTATGTTTGCGTACGACCTGGTGCGGCAGCAGCCGTCCATCAGCAAGAAGGATATATTGATGGTGGGCGATACCCTGCATACCGATATACTTGGCGCCAATAAATTTGGGCTGGATACCGTGCTGGTGCTTACGGGCAATACCCTGCCCGATGATGCGGAAACAAGAATACGTTCTACCGGTATTGTACCTACGTATATCTGCCATTCGGCGGTAATAGGCTAAGAAGAATTTTATCGCACAGAGCCATAAGAGAAAAAGAGGAAAATATAAAAGCCTTTTTTGGCATAGCATTAAACTCTTTTGCTCTTATAGCTCTGTGCGCCCATAACAACTGCCAGTAAACACAACAACATCAATTCCGGCATGGCCCGGTAACGCACAATGGCCCCGGGGAAGGGCACCACGTAACCGATGAATAAATAATTGGATAAAGCGGTCAGTAATAATACCCAGCTAAGCGGGTTATGAAAGATGACCGTTATTTCCTTCCGGTATTTTATAAGGCAAACCATTATCAGTGCCCATACCATTATATTTTCCAGCGCCACCAGCCATTGCAGGGCGCCTTTTGCCTCCCAGGGCCAGGGCCGCAGCAGGGTATTGGCCAGGGCTTCCGGAGCTACGGATACAAAGCTGGTTATATTATCCTGCAAAGGGGTAAGGTTAAAGCGGGTATTGCCATGCAGGATTAAAAAGCCCTGTTGCCGTTCTACCACCGGGCGCAGCAGGTGGTAGCGGGGGGACAGGAAACTGCTGGTGAACACAATGGCCGCCAGCAGCAGGTATACCGTGCCAAAGGCCCGCGTACTTTTTATACTCAGCCGTGCCGATAAGGCCCAGGCTGCCAAAGCGGGTACCAAAGAAAGCGCGAAGCTATTGCGCACAATAAACAACAGGGCAAAGCTGGCGAGGCAAATAATAAGATTGACGGGGCGCGGCCGTTGCAGCGCCTGCCGGAAATAGTAAAGCAGCAGCCCGGTAAACAGCAGCAAAAATCCTTCCCCGCGGAAGCCGCTCAGCCAGAATACCAGCGGTAGAAACAGGAATAACACAAATTGGAGTGCATTTTTGCGCAGGGGGGCCAATGCCGGCGGGGGGGAAATGAATTGCTCCACCAGCAGTTTAAACAGCAAGTAAGCGCCCCAGAAGCTGAGAAAGCTGAAAAAAACAATATTGATATAATAATTGCCGTGGCTGATGCAATTAAAGGGGGCCATTGTTTTGGTCACGATGGCATATTCCAGTTTTTCCAGGTAGGATGTCAGGTCCTGGAAATACAGGGCGGGGTCGGGCAGGGGATTGCTGCTGAAAAGATCGCCGAAGAATTGTGCCGGGCTGTGCAGCAATCGCTGGTATTGCAGCCAGGCATCGTGATTCAGCGCCCAGGTATCATCGCCATTATAAAATCGTTTATAAATATAGCCGTAGCCGCATCCTGCCGCTATCTTGCAACCCAGGAAAAGCGCGGTTTGCTGCCAGCTGAGGGAAATGGCTTTTTTACGGATGATAAAGTATATAATGCCGCTGAAAAGAAGGTACAAGCCTAAGATGACGATAACAGTAAGCATGGCATACTTTAAATGAAAGCAGGTGCGTTTTTTCAAAAGTAGGGGAAATAGTTTTTCTTTCCGGTACAGATAATATAATAATGACTGAAAAGATTTTGATACTTTTAATCGCTTAATTATGAGTCATTGATGGGTAATACAGCGGATAACAAGCCACTACGGATAGGATTTGTTTCTAATAGCGCCTGGTCGATCTACAATTTCCGCCTGGATGTGATCCGCTGCCTGCTGCAGCAGGGCCATGAAGTAGTGGTATTGGCGGCCGACGATGCGTTTTCCGCCCTGCTGGTACAAAACGGCTGTACGTTTGTGCCCATTCATTTTAATAACCGCACGGAAAATCCGTTCAGCGATTACCTGTTTTACCGCCATTTAAAAAAGCTCTACCGGCAGCATAACCCCGGGGTGCTGTTCCATTATGTAGTCAAGCCCAATATTTATGGCTCGCTGGCAGCCGCTTCCTGCGGCATACCCTCCATAGCTGTCATTACCGGCCTGGGCTATGCGTTTGCGCGGCGCAACTGGTTGTACCGGCTAATTAAGCAATTGTACAAACGGGCCCTGAAACGGACCAAAGAAGTATGGTTCCTGAATAATGATGATGCCAAGGTATTTATTACCGAAAAAATGGTGAACATTGAAAAGGTAAAAGTATTGCCCGGCGAAGGGGTGAACCCGGACTTTTTCTCACCTGGCTTCAACGGCATAAAAAAAGAAAGCAATCGCTTCCGGTTTCTAATGAGCACGCGCCTGCTGAAAAGCAAGGGTATTGGAATCTATGCCGATGCCGCCCGTATACTGAAACAAAAAAATTACGATGCCGGCTTTGAGCTTATCGGTTTTTTTGAAGCGCATCACCCCGATTCCATTGCGCAGGAAGACCTGGACCGCTGGGAGCAGGAAGGATTGATTCATTATGGCGGCTTTGCCCACGATGTGCGTCCCTTTTTATATAACGCGGATTGTTTTGTGTTTCCGTCCTTCTACAATGAGGGCATACCACGGGGGCTGATGGAAGCTGCCTGCATGGAGCTGCCCATTATTACTTCGCTTAACCGCGGTTGCAAGGAAGTGGTGCTGAACAATTCTACCGGTTATGTATGCAATATGAATGACCCGTTTGACCTGGCCGATAAAATGGAAAAAATCATCAACCTGCCCGCCGAAGAAAGAACGCGTATGGGTAAAAACGGGCGCCAGCTGATCATCAAGAAATTTCATGTACAGAAAGTGATCCGGGAGTACGAACAAACGCTGCAAAAGCTTAAAAGCTGATACCGGGATACTTTGATTGCAGGAATTCCAACACCCCTGAGCGCCTGATTTGGTTGTCCCAGCTCCATTCACTTAAATCCGGGAAGGAATAGGGAAAGCCCCGGATATGCTCCCACGTAAAATTGGAAAGGTCTTCTTCCAGGTAAAAAAAGCTGCCTCCATAGTTTTGCTGGAATTGGCGCACCCAGGGTGAGTCGGTGGTAATGACCGGTATGCCTGCGGCCAGGTATTCCAGTAATTTGGTAGAGGTCTGGTGGCTATGCGGTTCAATAACGGGTTTGTAGTTAATACAGAACTGCGCCTGCTGCAGCCAGTTCCTTACCTCAGCCTGCGGCACCGGTCCTTTAAAGATGATATTGGGCCAGCGGCTGTATTGTACGGCCAGTGATTCGTATTCCCGTGCCAGCAGCAGCAGGGTATGTTGCTGCAGGGGCCCGCCGGCAAATAATTGCAGGAGGCGGCCCATTTGCATATCGGCCGAAACGGAACCGGTATAAATAAAGTCATAGTGCTTTTCTATATCTCCCGGTGGGAGCCCGATAGTGCCTGCTGCCAGTCCCATATCCCTGAAGCCAAAAGGTACGTTGTCGTTAAAACCAAGCTGCTGCTGCACGTACCGGTTCAGGAAAAGCCGGAAACCGGGGGTGCTGTTGGTCCATCGTTTCAGCTGGTCTTTGATGACCCTGAACGGCGGTACGGAGGCGGAGGCATACTCATGAATAACAAGGGTATCCTTCCATTTGCGCCGGCGGTGCATGCCCATAAAATGCCATTCCACATCGGGCTTTACAGCAATATGGTCATAATTGCCGGTGCTCGTTTCCACCCCGCATGTGGAGAAGAAATGGCGGTAAGCATCCATTTCGGGCAAAAAGGCCTTATTGGTATGGATAAACGTGATTTTCATGTTGTTTTACAAATCGGGATAAATTTATCAATAAGATTAGATAGCGGGGCGTAATTTTGCGCTTTGTATCTATTTTATGGAAGTAACCGTCAAGACCGCCGAGCAACTGCGTATTACAGCAGAAGAATTTGAACTCATCAAACAAAAACTGGGCAGAACCCCCAATTTCAACGAATTATGTTCTTTCAGCGCCATGTGGAGTGAGCATTGCAGCTATAAAAACTCCATCAAATGGCTTAAAACCCTGCCCCGCGAAGGCAAAAAGATGCTGGTAAAAGCCGGCGAGGAAAACGCGGGCCTGATGGATATTGGCGATGGCTACGGTGTGGTGTTTAAAATTGAATCACACAACCACCCCTCGGCCATTGAACCCTTCCAGGGAGCGGCCACCGGGGTAGGCGGCATTCACCGCGATATTTTTACCATGGGCGCCCGCCCGATTGCAGCCCTTAATTCCCTGCGTTTTGGCAACCTGAAAGAATCCAGGACACAGCGCCTGCTGGGCGGTATCGTACATGGCATTGGCCATTACGGCAATTGCTTTGGCGTACCTACCGTGGGGGGAGAAATTTATTTTGAACAATGCTACCATACCAATCCCCTGGTCAACGCCATGAGCGTGGGGGTATTGAAAAGCGGCGATACCATTTCTGCCACGGCAAAAGGTCTTGGCAATCCTGTTTTCTTTGTGGGTTCCGCTACCGGTAAAGACGGTATTGGCGGCGCCTCTTTTGCTTCGGCCGATATTACCGCCGAAAGCACGGAAGAACTGCCGGCGGTACAGGTAGGCGACCCCTTCCAGGAAAAGAAACTGCTGGAAGCCTGCCTGGAAGTGATTAAAACCGGCGCCGTAGCAGGCATGCAGGATATGGGTGCGGCCGGCATTATTTGCTCCACATCCGAAATGAGCGCTAAAGGCGAAGTAGGTATGCGCATCGACCTCGATAAAGTGCCTACCCGCCAAAAGAATATGAAAGCCTGGGAACTGCTGCTCAGCGAAAGCCAGGAGCGTATGCTTATGGTAGTGGAAAAGGGAAGAGAGGCCGAAGTAATAAATGTGTTTGAAAAATGGGACCTGCCCTGTTCTGAAATCGGCGAGGTAACCGGCGATGGCATCCTGCGGTTTTATATGCACGGGCAGCTGGAAGCCGAGCTGCCGGCCTATGAACTTGTATTAGGCGGCGGCGCCCCGCAATACACGCGGGAATACAAAGAACCGAAATACCTTGATAAAATAAGGGCTTTTAACCAGGATACCATTGAAGTGCCGGGCGATTTGAAAGCAGTGGCAGAAAAGATCATTGCCATACCCAATATTGCTTCCAAAAAAGCGGTGTATGTGCAATACGACAGCATGGTAGGCGCGGGCAATGCTTCTACCAATGCGCCCAGCGACGCCGCTATTGTTATTGCCAAACCTACCGGCAAGGGACTGGCGCTTACTACCGACTGCAACAGCCGTTATGTATTTGCCGATCCTTACAAGGGAGCCATGATAGCCGTAGCCGAAGCAGCCCGCAATATTGTGTGCAGCGGCGGCCAGCCCCTGGGCATTACCAACTGTCTCAATTTTGGTAATCCCTACGACCCCGAAGTATACTACCAGTTTGTACAGGCCATTAAAGGAATGGGCGAGGCCTGTGTAAAATTTGATACGCCGGTTACCGGTGGTAATGTGAGCTTTTATAACCAGAACCCCGATGGACCCGTATACCCCACACCTACCATTGGTATGGTGGGATTGCTGGACAAGGTGAACGATAAAATGACGATGGACTTCAAGGAAGAAGGCGATGTGTTGTTTTTAATTGGTAAAAGCAGCGACGATATCTGCTCTTCCGAATACCTGCATAAAGTACAAGGCGTGGAATACAGCCCCGCCCCGCATTTTGACCTGGAAGAAGAATATGCCCTGCAGCAAAAAGTAGCGGAGCTTATTAAGAACGGGGTGATTGAATCGGCACACGATGTAAGCGAAGGCGGCCTGTTTGTAACGCTGCTGGAATCCTGCTTTAACCGTAACCTTGGTATTGATGTGGTAGCTTCTGATCTGAATATCCGTAAAGACGGTTATTGGTTTGGCGAATCGCAAAGTAGGGTAGTAGTGAGCGTAAAAGAGGAAAACGTGGCCCGGTTTAAGAAACTGCTTGGCGGCTACCCGAATGAAGAGCTGGGCACTGTTACTGCCGGTTCTGTGGAAGTAGACGGTATGGACTGGGGTACGATTATGAGCTGGAAAGAACGGTATGATAACGCCATCGGCAACCTGCTGGCAGGGCACGACAGTGAGCATGCGCTGGCATCTCTTTGAGCAGTGAGCCACGAGCTTATAGCTGCGAGCTGAAACCTAATATTAAACCGTATTGATGGATAAAAACGCTTCAATAGTAATTACCGGGGCGGCCGGCTTTATAGGCAGTTGCCTGGCGGGCTTCCTGAATGAAAAAGGATATACCAACCTTATCCTTGTAGATGATTTTACAAAGCTGAACAAAGTGCCCAACCTGGAGCACAAGCAGTTTGTGGTAAAGGTAGAGCGCGAGGATTTCTTTACCTGGCTGCATGCCAATAAACCGGCGATTCATTTTGTATTTCATATTGGCGCACGCACCGATACCACCGAGTTTGACTATTCCATTCACCGGCACCTCAACGTAGAGTATTCGCAGAAAATATGGAACTATTGCACGGTGCACCATATTCCGCTGGTATATGCCTCTTCAGCCGCTACCTACGGGGCCGGCGAACTGGGGTATGATGACGACCATGCGGTGATACCGCGGTTAAAGCCGCTCAATCCCTATGGCGTTTCTAAAAATGAATTTGATAAGTGGGTATTGCACGAAGGGCCACACCCGCCGTTCTGGGCAGGGCTGAAATTCTTTAATGTATACGGCCCCAACGAATACCATAAAGATCGTATGGCCAGCGTAATCTGGCATTCGTTTAACCAGGTAAAAAAAAGCGGCTCCGTAAAACTGTTCAAGTCACACCGGCCGGATTTCAAAGACGGGCAGCAACTGCGCGATTTCATTTATGTAAAGGATATCCTCAGCGTATGCTACTGGCTGATGGAAAATATGCCGGCTTCCGGCATTTACAACCTGGGCACGGGAAAAGCGCGCTCGTTTGAAGACCTGGTCAAATCCACCTATACAGGGCTGGATATGGAGCCGGTAATACAGTATATTGATATGCCGGAAGACATTCGCGATAAATACCAGTATTTTACCGAGGCCAATATGGCCAAGCTGCACAAGGCGGGCTATACACAGGAGTTTTATTCGCTGGAGAAGGGGATTGGCGATTATGTAAGGAATTACCTGTCGAAGGCAAAGTATTACTAACTTTATACGATGAGTAAGAAAATTGCCATTATCGGAGGCGGGAACCTCGGTACCGCTATTGCGGAAGGATTAATACAAAGCGGGTTTATCATGCCCAAGCATATTATCATTACCAAGCGCAATACGTCTACCCTGCACGAACTGGAGCGCCAGGGTGTATTGGTGAGCGACGATAACAATGAAGCCGTGCGTTTTGCAGAATTGATTATCCTGGCGGTAAAGCCCTTCCAGGTGGATGATGTGCTGGCAAAACTGAAAGACGGCCTCAATAAAAAACATGTACTGGTGTCTGTTATTACGGGCGTTACCACCGACCATATTCTCAAAGCCATTGCCCAAAAAATGCCGGTAGTACGCGCCATGCCCAATACGGCAATTGCCATACAGCAAAGTATGACCTGCATCAGCTACCGCGATGTGAGCAAGGATGATCTTGAATACATTAATGAACTGTTTAACCAGCTGGGCAAGGTGGCAGTGATAGAAGAAAAGCTGATGGAAGCGGCCACCGTGCTGGGCGCCTGCGGTACGGCTTATGCCATGCGTTATATCCGTGCCAATATACAGGGCGGGATAGAAATAGGGTTTGATGCCACTACCGCCAACCTGATTGCCGCGCAAACGGTAAAGGGCGCAGCCGATTTGCTCCTGCAAAAAGGCACCCACCCCGAGCAGGAAATTGATAAGGTAACCACGCCCAAGGGATGCACCATTGCCGGGCTGAATGAAATGGAGCACCAGGGGTTCAGCTCATCGCTCATCAAGGGTATCAGGGCCAGCTACGATAAGATTGCGAAGGATTAATTTACCTACCTTTCCTGAAATTATTTTGCTATGTCTATACGATTGCTTGCCGCATTCTGCCTGGCAACCCTGCTGGCATCGTGCAAACTCATGCCAAAGGAGAAAGAAGAAGAGAAAACCGGCGAGGATAAATTTGCCGGTATACCCAACCGCAAATGGTGGAAAGAAGCGGTGGTGTATCAAATCTATCCCCGTAGTTTTAAAGACAGTGATGGCGATGGCGTAGGCGATCTCAAAGGCATCCTTTCCAAACTGGATTATATTAAAAGCCTGGGGGTAGACGTGGTATGGCTGAACCCCATCTTTGCTTCGCCCAATAACGACAACGGGTATGATATCAGCGATTATGAGGGCATCATGAAAGAATTTGGCAGCATGAGCGATTTTGACGCCCTGCTCAAAGGCATGCATGCGCGGGGCATTAAACTGGTGCTTGACCTTGTAGCCAACCACAGCAGCGATGAGCATAACTGGTTTAAGCAATCGCGCATGTCGAGAGAAAATCCTTACCGCAATTATTATCATTGGTGGCCGGCCGAAAGGGGAAAACCTGCTCCGCGGTTCAGTTTTTTTGATGTAGAGGGCAGCGCCTGGAAATATGATGCGGCTACGAATGCTTATTATCTCCATTATTTCGGGCGCAAGCAACCCGATTTAAACTGGGAAAACCCTGCCGTGCGCAATGAAATTTTCAGCATGATGAATTTCTGGTTTAAGAAAGGCGTGGATGGTTTCCGTATGGACGTGATCCCTTTTATTTCAAAAGATACCAGCTTCCCGCTGCTGCCTGCACAATACCACGGCAATTTTGTGTCGTATTATGCCAACGGCCCGCACCTGCACGAATACCTGCGTGACATGAATAAGGAAGCGCTGAGTAAATACGATGTAATGTCGGTTGCCGAAGGCATTGGCGTTACGCCGGCAACGGCACATGATTTTGTGGATGCCGACCGGAATGAATTGCAGCTATTGTATCATTTTGACGGCGTGGGGCTGGGTTACCTGCCCGGGCAGTTCAAGCAAATGGACCCTAAAGGCTATAGCCTGGTGGCGTTTAAAGACATCTATTCCCGTTGGGACAGTACCTTTGAGCAAAAGGGCTGGGGCACCATTTACCTGGGCAACCATGATCAACCGCGTATGCTTACCCGCTGGGGAAACGATTCGCCTGCTTACCGGGTGGCATCCTCCACTATGCTTACTACCTTCCTGCTCAGCATGCGCGCTACGCCGTATTATTATTTTGGTGATGAACTGGGCATGAGCAATATCCGTTTTGATACTATATCCGACTACCGCGATATAGAAACCCTTAACATGTACCAGAAAATAAAAAAGGAGGGTGGCGACCTGGCGTATTTCCTGAACGGGCAAAAGATATCGGCGCGCGATAACGGGCGTACGCCTTTTCAGTGGGACAGCTCACAAAATGCAGGCTTTACCAGCGGGCAACCCTGGCTCCGGGTAAACCCCAATTATACCACCGTTAACGTGGCGGCGGAAGAAAACGACCCCCATTCCATATTGAATTATTTCAGGAAAATGGTGCAGTTCCGCAGGAAAAACCCTGTATTGGTATATGGAACTTACCAGCTGCTGGACAGGGATAATAGGGCCATTTATGCCTATTCCCGTACCTTGGGAAATGAGCAATGGGGGGTGGTGCTGAATTTTACATCCGCAGTACAATATTATACCCCCGGTTCACCGTTTAAGGGCAGCGACAAACGATTCGTATTGATGGATAATTACGGGATTGAGGGTGACCAACCCGGTGGTTCCATAACATTAAAACCTTACGAAGCAATGATATTCAAGGTAGTAAAGTAGATGTAAAACCTTAATATCTATTGCTCGAGAGGTAGATTGTTTTGTATGTTAAAATAATTTCATCTAATTTAGCGTTTCGGAAAAATCGCAGGAGCCCGGCCCTTATAAAACAAGCCCGTTTATGAAAAGAAATCTTAGCTTAATTGTATTGGCGTGTGAAATTGCCATGATCGTTGTTCTTCACACCGTCAAAATATACCAGTCGGATCGAAAAGGGACGGAATTAAATAACAGCGTATCGGGAACTGTTCATAGCATTCCGGTAGGAAGACAATATCTCCTGCTGGGCTTAAAATAAATTACACACACTAAAAGGAAAGCAATAGGCATTCGGATTTATCCGGTGCCTATTGTGGTTTTAGGGAGGTTTATTGCTTAACTACAGTCGTATTCTTCACGTCCAGCCGGTCAAACACCAGGTTATAAGCCCCCGCTGCATAGCTGCTGATATTCCATTCTATTTTGTTCATACCCGGCTGGCAATGGATGGCCTTACTTTGCAGCAGGCGGCCCCATTGGTCGCGCAGGCTAACGACCCCATCTTTTTCCTTTGCACTGTACAGCAGTATGGTAAAGGCATTTCTTGACGGGTTGGGATATACCTGTACAGCGGCGGCGGAGGCAACCGAAGCGGGGGCCAGCGCAAGGGTAAAGCGCTGCAGGGCCGGCATGTTGTTTTTCAGCACCCAGTTATTGATACCATCACTATTGTCTTTTCCTCTTACTATCCAGTTGCTTTGGCCGGGAGTATCCGAAAACAGGTTTAGCCCGTCTTTACTATAACCCGCCAGTTCGCCATCGAAATAATAGAAGCGAAGCGTAGCGGGAGCATCTGTGTGTAGTGACGGGGCAATATCAAAATAGCGTTGAATACCGGTTTGCCCGGGAGCGTTGCTTTGCTGTATATGACCGCGGGTGATAAGCGTTTGGCCCAGGTTGGCGCTGCTGGTTATTTCAACACCTATATTGCCGGGGTTGGCGGCATACGGTGCATTGAGCAGGGCGGTAGCTGTTACGGTACCACCATTGCTGCCGGTAATGCAGGCGTCGTTCCTTTCGCCTATAATGGAGCCGGTAGCACCGAGGTTGAGGGTATAGGTGTTTAGTTGCAGGTTGCCGTTGTCCAGTGTAATACGGCCGCTAACGGAAGCATTGTTCCACAATTGCAGGTAGCCGGAAGGAAGGTTTACAGTAAGGTTATAAAATGCCATGGGGTTATCGCCGCCGATATAGGAATAGCGGTCGCCCGTAAAAAATACGGTACTGTTGCCCGCGGTAAAATTGCCATAGTTAGCTACCGGGGCATTGTTTAATACCAGGCTGGGGGCGCCTGTAACGATAATGTGTACCCCGGGGTTTATGCGCAGCACCTGTGCCTGGCCCAAAAAGGGCAGGAGGAAGGGGAGTAGTAATAATGATAATGTGCGTTTCATGTATGGCCAATTTAATGGTGGATTATTTTTTTTATCTCGTCTATCTGCTGTTGGAGGCCGGCTATTTTCTTATTCTGGGCCTCGATGATTTGCTGCTGCTCCTGTACGGCTTTTACCAGCGGCACTACAAAGGCGTCGTAGCTGAGGCTGTAATGGTCTTGTTCGGTTTTGGGTTTGATAATACCGCTGAAATCATAGTTGGCTTTTATGGCGGCCTGTTCTACTTCCTGGGCGATGAAGCCAGTGCGGCGGATGCGGGTAGCCTCGTCGTAGCCGGCCTCGATGGCATGGTTTTCGGTGGTTGTTTTGTTGGTATTCCATTGGGTATCGAAGCGTTTTACATCAAACTGGTAAGTGACCGGGCGCAGGTGCAGGATAAAATCAAGGCCTTTTACATCTTCCTGTATATGAAATTTAAAGCGGCCGTCGGAGGGGGTGGTAAAGGGTACCTGGCCTTCGATAATGGTAACGGCGGCATTGCCGATGCGGACTTTATTGGAGGCGTCTACGATGGCATTGGCGCCGATGACGGTGGCGTTGGTAAGATCTTCCGCACTGGCATCTGCGTGGTATCCGATAGCGGTATTATTGGAGCCGGTTCTATTGGTAAATAGGGTCCACGCGCCATCTCCCACATTATTGTTTCCGCATGTATTGCTTCCAAGTGAATTATACCCGGCAGATGTATTTTCATCGCCGCTAGTATTAATTTGTAACGCTATGAATCCATGCGCTGTATTGAATGAACCAGTGGTATTGAAAAATAGAGCATCTTGCCCGGTGGCTGTATTCCGGGACCCGGAAGTGTTAGATTCCAGTGCAAAAACACCTGAAGCAGTATTGAAATTGCCAGTAGTATTGCTTGCAAGAGCGGATAGCCCAATGCAGGTATTATTTGCACCTGTCGTATTTGTACTTAATGCGCCTGCTCCTATAGCGGTATTGCTAACGCCACCGGTATTAGCATACAGTGCCTTGTCACCAACGGCTGTATTTAAGAATGAACTGGTGTTGGAGAACAAACTTTGATAACCAATGGCTGTATTACTATACCCGGTAGTATTGGAATAAGCGGCCTGGTATCCATTCGCTACATTGTTTGTACCTGTAGTGTTGGATGATAATGATTGAAATCCGGTGGCCGTCAGGCCGCTGGCGGTTTCATTACTGCCAAGGGCGCCGCTTCCAACGGCTGTGTTAAAACTTCCATTGTTTACAAATAATGCATGTTCTCCATTAGCTACATTCTCACTTCCATTGGCGCTGAATCCAAGTGCTGCATTACCGGTAGCCGTATTACCAGAGCCTGAGCTGGCGTACATGGCGCCTGTACCAATGGCTGTATTATCGTTACCGAAAACATTAAGGCCCATGCATTGCGCGCCAACCGCTGTATTGTTGAAACCGGTTGTATTTAATTGAAGGGACTGGTATCCGTACGCCGAATTAGAAACTCCATTTGTATTGTTCTGTAAAGAAGTAAATCCCACAGCTGTATTAAGCGAGCCGGTTGTATTGGCAAGTAATGCGTTTGAACCGTTTGCAGTATTACCCCCACCTGTTGTGTTATTTTTAAGGGCAGAATAACCAAATGCTGCGTTGCCGCCGCCGGTAGTATTCAACTGTAGTGTAAAACTACCGGTTGCTGTATTTGAAGCGCCCGTCGTATTGCTTTGCATTGCAGCAGAGCCTACGGCCGTATTACTATTGCCGATAGTATTCAAATTCAATGATTGATACCCGATGGAGGTATTATCATTACCTGTGGTGTTGGTATACAAGGATTGATACCCGTTTGCCACATTGTTAATACCTGTTGTATTATTACGGAGTGCCTGGTAGCCCACAGCTGTAAGTCCATCAATAGTCGTAGCGGAAAACAAAGCCTGTACGCCGTTAGCAGTATTATAAGACCCGGTACCATTAAAATGCAGGGCATCCGTGCCGCTGGCCGTATTATTGTTGCCGATAGTATTGGAATATAGCCCGGCGAGGCCGGTGGCGGCATTTCCCTGCCCGGTGGTATTTGAATACAGGGCATTAAGTCCATGGGCGGTATTGCTATTGCCGGTAGTATTAGAATAAAGCGAACGATACCCCGATGCGGTATTGCTTACGCCTGTGGTATTGGTAAAGAGTGATTCAAATCCTGATGCTGAGTTTAAATTGCCGGTAGTATTGTTTTGAAGCGCGGCAGAACCGGTGGCTGTATTTCCCATGCCGGTAGTATTCAATTGTAAAGCCCGGAAGCCGAGGGCGGCATTGTCGGTACCGGTGGTAGTAGATACGCCTGCCGTATAACCCCAGAAAGAATTGTTTTTGCTATTGTCAATACGTCCTGAAAGTTGATTGTTTACGCGGATACTGAACGGTATATTGTCAGTGGTTCCTAAAAAGTTGGTTCCGTCTATAGTGCCGCTGTTTCCCGTGGTTAGCCAGGCGGGGTCAGCCGATGCGAGGCTGGCAGCCATGTTTTGCCATTGGGTACCGGTATTGTACCAGAAGGAACTGGTAGTGGTATCGTATACCAGTAAACCTTTGGTGCCGGGAATAATGGAGCGCGCGGCGCTGCTTACGCGGGGAATGAGCAGCCCCTTGCTGGCGGACTTAATATCGAGTATGGCATTGGGGTTGGGTAACGAGCCGTCGGTATTGATGGCTACATTTTGTGCTTGGAGAAAAAAGGGGAGCATGAGCAATACCCATGCTGCCGGTAGCAGGTAGCATTTTTTCATATAGCTTGTTTAATGATTGATGGGCGATTGTACGGGAATATAACTAACAGTATAGCCTTACCGGTACAGGTAATTGAATTAAATGCAGTTGCAATAGGTATTGGATCCCATTACAAGGGGAGGAACTAAAGAAGGGAGGATTAGTTGCTTGTTGAGGTCACTAAATATGAAGAAGCATTCGGATGAGCAAAGTAAAGTCATTTCCTTTTTTAAAAAAACCGTACTTCTACGGATTTTACTTTCGCTTTTTTGCAGTATATTATTGGGAAAGGTAGAAACTTCCTTCCATACAGCTTAAAAATCAAATGTAGTTATTTCGCCGGTACGATAGCGTTATGCAAAAATTTAAAGCATAAACGAAAGCCTGATTATGGTGCCTGCGCTCCCAGCAATGCTTCATAAATACCATAATTTTCGCTGTCAAAGCAAACAAAAATTACCTGTTCAATTTTGCTGCTGGTTTCAAGAAAGGCTTTGACCGTAGCAACCGCTATGGCCGCGGCTTCGTTTTTGGGAAAGCGGTAGATGCCGGTGCTGATATTGGGAAAGGCAATGGTTTTTACCTCGTTCTCTACAGCCAGATTTAAACTGTTGGAATAAGCGGATGCCAGCAGGGCAGCCTCGTTGTTCCTGCCATTGTTCCATACAGGACCAACCGCATGAATAACAAACCGGGCAGGTAGCTTACCGGCGGTGGTTATTACCGCTTCACCCGGTTTACAGCCACCCTGCCTGTTCCTGATTTGCATGCAGGCTTCCAGTATGTCTTTTCCGCCGGCCCGGTGTATGGCCCCGTCCACACCACCGCCACCCAGCAGTGAAGTATTGGCGGCATTTACAATGGCATCTACCTCCAGTGTTGTAATATCACCTTGCAATAACCGGAGCATTTTATTCTTTGTTTTTTTAAGATTGAATGTGCCAGGGTGAAAATAATAAAATAGTACCAGGTAAATGTCCTATTATTTACCGCACTGTCTTTCAACAGTTTCTGTGCAAGTTTTCCACAGGCCGGAATTGCATTTGATAATAATAAATTAATAGGCTTATCTTTGCATGACCTCTCAGAACTATTTCTTATTAGTTCTCAATGGTCGTAACGATTGGGGTGGGTAGCAATTCTCTTAAGCCGTTTTTTTATTAATGTAGTATTGAAGTAATGTGAGTACCACAGCGAGGATCGTGTTGTGTGGCTCATCCCGTTTTATTTTAGATAATAACCACGTATTGATAAGATAATTAACCACTTTATGGCCAAGTATATATTTGTTACCGGGGGTGTAACGTCGTCATTGGGAAAAGGAATTATTGCCGCATCGCTGGCAAAGTTGTTACAGGCAAGAGGGTTGCGGGCAACGATCCAGAAGTTTGACCCCTATATTAATGTAGATCCGGGTACCCTCAATCCCTACGAGCACGGTGAATGTTATGTAACGGACGACGGCGCCGAAACGGATCTCGACCTTGGCCATTACGAACGCTTCCTGAACATCCCCACCTCGCAGGCCAATAATGTGACCACGGGCCGCATTTACCAGACGGTTATCAATAAAGAGCGCGAAGGCGCTTACCTGGGCCGTACGGTGCAGGTGGTACCGCATATTACCGATGAGATAAAGAGAAGGATGCTGCTGCTGGGACAGGATAAGAAGTTTGACATTGTCATTACCGAACTGGGTGGTACGGTAGGGGATATCGAAAGCCTGCCGTTTATAGAAGCCGTGCGCCAGTTGCAGTGGGAGCTGCCCGACGAGGATACCGTAGTGATACACCTTACGCTGATACCTTACTTAAAAGCGGCCAAAGAACTGAAGACAAAGCCCACCCAGCACAGTGTGCGTATGCTGAGCCAGGAAGGAGTGCACCCGGATATTATTGTGTGCCGAACCGAAGAACAGCTGAGCCCTGAAATACGCCGTAAAATAGCCCTGTTTTGCAATGTAAAACAGGAGGCGGTAATAGAAGCGGCCGATGCCCCCACCATTTATGAAGTGCCCCTGGCCATGATGCGGGAGAAGCTGGATCTTATCTGCCTGAAAAAAATGAATATTACGCAGCACCATGAGCCGGAACTGTCGAAATGGAAAGAGTTTCTCGATAAACTGAAATATCCCAAGAGCAAGGTTACCATCGGGCTGATTGGCAAATACATAGAGCTGCAGGATGCATATAAATCCATTCTTGAAGCGTTTGTGCATGCCGGCGCCATGAACGAGTGCAAGGTGCAGGTGGTAAACGTGCACAGTGAATTTATTACCGGCGAAAACGTAGCCGAAAAACTAGGCAACCTGGATGGATTGCTGGTGGCGCCCGGTTTTGGTCACCGGGGCATTGAAGGAAAGATCATTGCCGTAAAATATGCGCGGGAGCGCGGTATGCCGTTTTTTGGTATCTGCCTGGGTATGCAAATGGCGGTAATTGAATTTGCCCGCAATGTGCTGGGTATTGAAAAAGCCCATTCCACCGAAATGAATCCCGAGACGCCCGACCCCGTCATCGACTTAATGGAAAGCCAGAAGCTGGTTACCGCCAAGGGTGGCACCATGCGGCTGGGAGCTTATCCCTGTGCTATCCAGGAAGGAACACTGGCCAATACTATTTATGGTTCCAGCTATATCAGCGAACGCCACCGCCACCGCTGGGAGTTTAACAACGCCTATCTTGCCCAGTATGAAAATGCGGGTATGGTAGCCAGCGGCAGAAACCCCGAAAGCAACCTGGTAGAGATTGTGGAGCTGCCCAACCATCCTTTCTTTATCGGGGTTCAATATCACCCGGAGCTTAAGAGCACGGTGGAAAATCCCCACCCCATTTTTGTGCATTTTGTTAAAGCCGCCAAGGAGTTTGTGGAGCGCAAAGACGCGGTGAAGAACCCGTTGCTGCAGAGTGAAATGATTTAGAAGAAGTCAGAAGCCGGAGGCCGGAAGTCTGAATCGTTCACTACGCGAACCAGGCTTCTGGCCTCCGGCTTCTGACTTCAGACCTCCCTTATCGGCTGCTTACCGATTCCTTCTCCCGCACTCCGTGTGAAACCCCTATCTTTGCAGCTCTTCAAAAAATAATTACTCATGCAAAGCATGGATCGTAACACGGTGATTGGTTTTGTGCTGCTGGCTCTCTTATTGTTCGCTTATCTCTATACTTCCACCAAAAACAGCCATGAGCTGGAAGCGGCCCGGCTGCATGCTACCGATTCCGTAGCCCGGGTTACGGCGCAGAAGCAGGCCCAGCAGGCCGCCGCTGCAAAGAAAGATACTACTGCCGCTGTTGCTATTGCAAAAGATACCTCGGTGATGGGTAAGGTAATGAATGGGGAGGAAAAAACACTGACGGTTGAAAACCAGTTACTTACCATTGTTTTCTCCAATAAGGGCGGGCAGCCGAAATCGGTGCGCCTGAAATCCTACCATGGGGCCAATGGCGGCCCGGTGCAACTGGTAAACGACAGTACCGATAAGATTTCGTACGATGTAAATATTCCTGCCGGCGGCGCCAAGGCCTCGTCGGAACTCTATTTTTCGGAAGGAGCCATTACGCATAACCCCGACAGCAGCCAGCAGGTAAGCTTTACGGCCAGCCTGGGCAACGGGGAGACCATGACGCACCAGTATATTATCCGGCCCAACAGCTACCTGGTGGATTTGAATATCCAGCTCGGCGGCGCCGATAAGTTATTTACGCAAAACAGCTATCACCTGCACTGGCAGTCGAAGGCCGTGCAGCATGAGGGAGACGCCAAATACGAACGCCAGCAGGCGCAGATTGTGTACCTGGAAGATGAGGGGTACGATTATGTTGCCTCCAAAACCGAGCATACTTTCGACAAGCCCCTGTTGTGGATGAGCGTAAAGCAACAGTTTTTTAACGTAACCATGGTGGCAAAGAATAAGTTTGACGGGGGCCAGGCGCAATGGACGCGCAACCTGGGCGATACTACCAACATGATAGCTATGGCCTCGGCCACCTTTGATAAGAAGTTTTCGGGCGCCAGCCTGGACCTGCCACTGCAGTTTTATTACGGCCCCAACGATTATAAAATTCTCCGCAATATCGGCGTGGAGAAAATGGATAGGATCATCAACCTGGGACAGGGCATTTATTCGTTTGTGCGCCCTATTAACCAGTTTATCATCATCCCGGTATTTGATTTCTTCCGGAGCTTTATTGGCAGCCTGGGCGTGGTTATTTTGCTGCTTACTTTGTTTATCCGCCTGCTTACTTCGCCGCTGGTGTATACCAGTTACCTGAGCGGCGCCAAGATGAAGGCCATGCGCCCGGAGCTGGATGTGCTGAAAAAGAAATTCCCCGACCAGCAGGCGTACAGCATGGAGCAGATGAAACTGTTTCGCGAAGTAGGGGTAAACCCGCTGGGAGGCTGTATACCGGCTTTATTGCAAATCCCCATCTTCTTTGCCCTTTATAGCTTGTTTAACTCCAGTATTGCGCTGCGGGGAGAACATTTTCTTTGGGCAAAGGATTTATCGACATACGATTCCATTGCCCACCTGCCATTTTCCATCCCGGGTTATGGCGATCACATCAGCCTGTTTACCCTCACGGCGGTGGCTACCAGCTTCCTGATTTCGATTTCCAATACGGCGATGACGCCCGACCAGAACAACCCCGCCATGAAATATATGCCCTATATATTTCCGTTTGTGTTGTTGCTGATTTTTAACAACCTACCGGCGGCACTTACCTGGTATTATACTGTATCTAACTTTATTACATTAGTATTACAGTGGGTGATAAATCATTATATCATCGACCACGAAAAGATACTGGCCAAGCTGAAAGAGAATAAGACCAAGCCAAAAACAAAATCGAAGTGGCAGGAACGCCTGGAGCAGATGCAGGAAACGCAGAAGAAAGTACAGGAAATGAAGAAGAAATAGGAAGTCGGAAGTCAGAGGTCTGATATCGGATCGTAGCAAACGCTCAGACTTCTGACCTTATACCTCATAAAAGACCTGCCGGAAATGCTGAAATCTGGCGGGTCTTTCTTATTTTAGACAACGTATAGCCCGGTAGCAGCGTCTTATAAAGGCATACCCCAACAGATATCAGCATGAAAGCCACTATCACCCTTCTGACCCTCGTTGTGCTGGCCCTGTTTACGGGCGGTACGGCGAAAGCGCAAAAAAAGGTCTCTGAGCTAATGCTGGTCTACGATGCCAGCATCAGTACCGGCGACAACCAGCCCAGGCTGGCGGATGCGTTTGACGGGGCCGCCACTACCGTATACATCAAGGGAACGATGAGCCGCTCTGAAATGGTGAGCTCGCTGGCTTCTTTTACCACCATCCACGACTCACGGACAGGCACGGCTGTGGTGCTCCAGGAAATAAGCGGGCAGAAGCTGCTGATACGCATGACGGCGGAGGACTGGAAGGACAAGAATAAACGCTACGAAGGCATATCGTTTACCAATACCACCGAAACAAAAACGATTGCCGGTTATAAGTGCATCAAGGCTATTGCCACCATGAAAGACGGCTCCACCTTTTCGGTATATTATACCAGGGAAATCATTCCTGAAAACTCCGATTACAATATGCAGTTCAGGAACCTGGAAGGACTGCCGCTGGAATACGAGTTTGTACACGACAAGCTGAAGATAAAATACACGGTGTCTAAAATCAATATGAACCCTGTTCCGGCCTCCAAATTTGACATTCCTAAAAGCGGCTACCGCGAATTAACGTACGAAGAAAGCAAGAAGCAGGGCCTTTAAACAGGGTTTGCGCTCACACTCGCTCGCCTCTGGCGAGTGAGGTTATTAGAGCGCCTCCGGCGCTCATGGCAAGCCAGAGGCTTGCTAATATGCTCACTCGCCAGAGGCGAGCGAGTGTATGTAATCAGAGTGGCCGCAAAACAAAAAAGCCCCAGAGGGGCCTTCCGATATAAATAGAGTAATGTTTGGTCTTATTTATGAATATTCAGCTTTAACCTGAATAGTTGCAGGCTTGATTTGGCATCAAACGCGTTGGTCTGCATTTTGTATTTGTACGGAAGAATATAAGTGGTGTTGCCTTTCTGATAGGTAACCACCGAGTTGAAGGTGATAACGTTATTGGCTTTTTGCTGGCCGAACATTATGCTTCCGTGGTAGGCCGGGCCGGCTTTGAGGGTAAACCCATTTACTGTGCGGATGGGAGTAAATTCAGCGCCTTTTACCGGTTTGCTTTTAGACTTATTGCCACCGCCACCCATGCTTGCAGTAGCCAGAAAGGCTATGCTGATAAGCAAAAAGCTGGTAAAAGCTCTTTTCGGGAAACGGCTTAGTATGGAATGAGGTCTAAACATTTTAACAAAGTAATAAAATATTTTCCTAATTAACTAACCTTTTATCCTAAATTTTAGACTTTTCTTAACTGTTAACATAAAAATCATGCAAAAACTTGGCTATGGGTGTATAAATGCTTAACTTTCAATAACCCGTAACACCATGAGAGAAAATCCTTACCGGCGAGACAAGGAAGAAATCAAGGAGCTGCTGAGGCAGTACCAGAATCTGAAGGCAGGCCGCAGCCACAGCTTCCTGGACGAGGAATCTTTCGAGAAGATCATAGAGCATTACGACGAATCGGAAGAAATCCCCCTGGCCCTGGAAGCCTCTGAACTGGGCACCGAACAGTACCCCTACTCCTCTGTGCTCCAGCTGAAAAAAGCCGATTTGCTGATAGCCTCCCGGCGTTATTTTGATGCCCTCAATGTGCTGGAACAGGCGGAAATACTGGATTCCAGCGATATCAACCTCTACATTTTAAAAACAGATGCCCTCCTGGCGCTCGACCAGCAGGAGAAGGCCGTGGAACTGCTGGAAAACGCCCTGCAGCATTTTGACGGGGAGGAGCGCATCGACCTGCTGTTTGAGCTGGCTGACGTGTACGACGACTACGAGGAATTCGATAAAATCTTCGATTGCCTGAAGATGATACTGGAGCAGGACCCGGTGAACGAAGAAGCGCTGTATAAAATCTGTTTCTGGACCGATTTTACCGGTCGTAACGAAGAAAGCATCCGCCTGCACCAGAAAATAATTGACAATTACCCCTACAGCGAGCTGGCCTGGTTTAACCTGGCGGCGGCTTTCCAGGGTATAAAGCTGTATGAAAAAGCGATAGACGCTTATAAGTACGTGCTGGTCATTGACGAAAAATTCGATTATGCCTACCGTAATATGGGCGATGCCTATATCCGCATGCGCAAGTATAAGGAGGCCATCGAGGTGCTGGAAAAAGTGCTGGAGCTGTCGCGCCCCGAAGATGTTATTTACGAAGCCATCGGCCATTGCTACGACCGCCTGAAGAATTATGCGCAGGCCAGGTTTTATTACCGCAAGGCCTCCCACCTCAACCAGGGCGATGGCAAGCTGTATTACAAAGTGGCGCTGACCTATATCAACGAAGAGCAGTGGGGCCAGGCCGTTAAACAGCTGGAAGCCGCCATGCAACTGCACCGTCCCAACCCGGATTACAACCTGGCCATGGGCGAATGCAAGATGCACCTGGGAGAAATAAAAGAAGCCATTCAATATTTTTCGGTAGTAGTGCGCTCCCGCCCCCGCAACGTGGCCGGCTGGGATGCGCTTATACGCTGTTTGTACAAAGCCAGGTTTTACGAAGAAGCGCTGGAGCAAATCAGGGCTGCTTTAAAACTAACCGAAGGAAAGCCATTGTTCCTTTTCTATTACAGCGCCATCTGTTTTGCCATGGGCAAACCAAAAGAAGGATTGCTGCAACTGGAAAAAGCGATGCAAAATGCGCCCCGGCTGCTGAAGAAGTTTGTAGAGCTCAATCCCTCCATACTTCAAAATAACCAGGTGGTAGATTTGATTGCACGATTCAGGAGGGGGAAGAAATAGGAGGTCTGAAGTCTGAAGTAAGAGATCTGAAGTAGGAAGTCTGAAGTCTGAGGTCTGAGGTGGTGGGCGGTTGAAGGAGGAGAGCCAATCAATACTGAAAACGTTATTGTATACCTTTTTTAACAATCTGCATTTCTGCAGGAGCGTTTCCCCCGAAGCGCCCTGTTTCCAACTATAACCGCAGTTTCAGCTTTCCGACTTCCTACTTCAGATCTCTTACTTCAGACTTCATATCCCATAGTTTCCTATTTTTGCGCGGCGGTTTCCGTTATTATGCTATTTTCAAGTTTTAATTACGACATATAATGAATTTTAATCTATCCCAAATTCCTGCAAGAACCCCGCAGCCCCGTACCAACGGCATTACCATGGTTATGGACAAAGGCCTGAGTGTAGAAGAAGCAAAACAGTTTTTAAGTGTTTGTCATCCGCATGTTGATATACTGAAACTGGGTTTTGGTACTTCATTTGTAACCCCCGACCTGGAGAAGAAGCTGGAGGTGTATCGTTCGTATAACCTGCCGGTGTATTTCGGGGGTACCCTGTTTGAAGCCTTCCTGATACGCAACCAGTTTGAAGATTATATCCGTGTGTGCAGGGAATTCGGGATTGCGTATATGGAGGTAAGCGATGGCTCTATTACCATTCCGCATGCCGAAAAATGCGGTTATATAGAAAAGCTCACCAAATACGGTACCGTGCTGAGCGAAGTGGGCAGCAAGGATGCCGAGCATATCATTCCGCCGTATAAATGGATTGAATTGATGCGCGCCGAGCTGAGCGCCGGCTCCACCTACGTTATTGCAGAAGCAAGAGAAGCGGGCAACGTGGGCATTTACCGCGGCAGCGGCGAGGTGCGTGAAGGGCTGGTACAGGAAATCCTGACCCAGATACCCGCAGAAAAAATATTATGGGAAGCGCCCCAGAAAGCGCAGCAGCTGTACTTTATTGAACTGATTGGCGCCAATGTAAACCTGGGCAATATTGCTCCAACGGAAGTAATACCGCTGGAATCGATGCGGGTAGGTTTGCGGGGCGATACCTTTCATCTTTTCCTGAACAAAGACATGTCGCAATGAGGCAGTTTGGGCTGATAGGATACCCGTTATCACATTCTTTTTCCCGCAACTATTTTACCGGTAAGTTTGAGCGGGAGGGGTTAACGGATTGCAATTATGAAGCCTATGCCATACCTGCTATTACCGAGTTTCCCGCCCTGCTTAAAAAGCATCCTTTGCTGGAAGGGTTGAATGTAACCATTCCTTACAAGGAGCAGGTGCTTCGTTATTTGACAGCGCAATCGCCCGTGGTGCAGGAAGTGGGCGCCTGCAACTGCATCCGGATTCAGCAGGGTAAGCTGGCGGGGTATAATACGGATGTGGTTGGTTTTGAACAATCGCTTTTAAAGTACCTGCAGCCGCATCATAAAAGCGCTTTGATACTTGGTACCGGCGGGGCCGGCAAGGCAGTGGAATATGTATTTAAAAAACGGGGTATCCGGTACAGGTATGTGTCGAGAAAGCCTTCGGTTAATCATTTCTCCTACGAGCAGGTGACGCCGGCGCTGCTGGCAGATTATACGCTTATCATCAATACTACGCCCCTGGGCATGTATCCCAATATAACACAGGCGCCACCCATTCCGTATAACGCGCTTACTGCAAAGCATTATCTTTTTGATGCCATTTATAACCCGGCCAAAACGTTGTTCCTGCAGCAGGGTGAACAGCACGGGGCGGCGGTGCAGAACGGGCAGGATATGCTGATCATCCAGGCGGAAGAGAGCTGGAAGATTTGGAATGAATAGGTGCCGGGTTCCGCTTCGCGGAACAGGTTTTTTTACCACAGAGGTACACAGAGGTCTATTCGCAGAGGCACACAGAGCTTTTGCTACCTACACAGTCTTTTGCGAGTTTATCATTTGCAAAACCTACCTTTTAAGGGACACAGAGGCGCACCTTCGGCGCGGGCGCGGCAGCTTTTTATCAATATTATTGAGAAAATAAAAAATAAGTGACTGTTTGCGAAGCAAATCATGCCGCAGGCATGCCTCTGTGCCCCTCAAACGCAAAAACGAAGCTAACGCTCTGTGTGCCTCTGTGAATAGACCTCTGTGTACCTCTGTGGTAAAATAAAAAGCGCCGAAGGCGCAATGGTTAGCTTAGCTTAAGCCGCACTTCTTCCGGGATGGCAGTCACCTTTTTCTTATCGTAATCATAACACACCATGCCTGTTTTGGCGGCGGCAACGAGGATGCTTTTGCCGTTGACTTCTTTTTCCAGTTTATAATAGAGCTCAAAAGCAATTTTGCTCATTTCGGCTATGGCTACGGAAGCTTTTACCTGGTCGCCGTAAAAGAGCTCGCTTTTAAACTCAATGCCCACATCGCTCATAATAAGACCGGCGCCGGCGAGGTTCAGCTCGGTATAACCGTAATGATGCAGGTACTGCATGCGCGCTTCGTGGATAAGCGATAAAATGGTGTCGTTGCCAACATGGCCGCCATAATTTACATCAGTAATGCGTACGGGAAGAAGGGTTGAAAAAGGGAACTGGCCGGGGAGGTCGATTTTTATACGGGGCAAGAGTTAAGAATTATGAGTTTAAAATTAAGAATTATGAATTAAGAGCCTAAAATTACGAGTTAGCAATTTATAATTCTTATCTCATAATTTTTAATTCCTACGGCGTTTCTTCAATCAGGTCTTTGAGATTAACGATATCGAGAAAATTAGCCGAAGCAGGAATAAAATGGGAGGATATGATTTTGTTGCGCCATTCCTGCAGGCGTTTTTTCCAGTTTTTGCTTTCATTGGTGGTTTTATCGGTATTGTCATCCGTGGTGTTTTCGTAAAGATAACGAAGGGCGTCGGCCAGTTTTACGGAAGCTTTGGTGGCTTCGCCATTGGGGCCTGTTATAACCAGGTAGTCGTTATCGGTAAGCGCGGGGTCGAGATTGCGGGTAAGGGCACCGTTATCATCCGGCATCGAAGCATA
>JACXTT010002838.1_pt1 | contig 27147 bp, 25 predicted proteins | sample 9270951 | NCBI WGS metagenome assembly JACXTT01 (sample SAMN15532306, study PRJNA645909) | rock metagenome | isolation source: weathered quartz diorite | place: Puerto Rico | collected 2017-06-21 | reverse complement strand
TTCCAAAGCATCCTTCTCCGCTTCATCAAGCACAACCCGCGCTGGCGTCAGGATCATGACCACCACCATAGCGCTCCGTCTCACTATTGTCTAGACAATTATGAGACACTAGACTAGTTGTCCGGCAGCTTTTAATTAATACGGAACTCCCAGCCATGGCGGGACATAGCAAATGGTCGAAGGTCAAGCGTTTCAAAGGCGCGATTGACGCGAAACGCGGGCAGATTTTTAGCAAACTGTCGAAGGAAATAACGATCGCGGCGAAGAGCGGCGGCGGCGATCCGACCGCCAACCCACGGCTGCGGAGCGCGATCCAGGCGGCGCGGGCGCAGAGCATGCCTAACGATAACATCGACCGAGCGATTAAACGCGGCACCGGCGAGGGCAACGACACTGCCCATTTTGATGAGATTGTGTATGAAGGCTATGGCCCAGGCGGGGTGGCGGTAATTGTGGAGGCGGCCACCGATAATAAAAACCGCACTGCCGCCGAGATCCGTAGCATCTTCACCAAGAACAACGGCAATCTCGCCTCGGCCGGGAGCGTTTCATTCATGTTCCACAAAAAAGGACAGATCACGGTCGCGCGCCGGTCCATCGACGAAGAGCGTATTTTTGAGCTGGCGCTGGAAGGCGGAGCTGAGGAGTTGACAACCGAGGAGGATCAGTATGTTATCATTACTTCTCACGATCAGCTCTACGCTGTAGCTGACGCGCTAAGAAAAGCGGGTGTTACGACTGATGGGCAAAAGTTTACCTTTATTCCCGATACGACTGTGCCGGTTGCCGATGAAACTGTCGCGCGTCAGGTGCTACGTTTGTGCGACGCGCTGGAAGAGGACGATGACGTCCAAAACGTCTATTCAAATCTAGATATTTCCGACCAATTGCTGGCCAAGTTGCCGGCCTAAGAATTTACTGTCGCGATCAACATGGCGGCTGCTCGCCCCGGCGAGCGAAAGCCTGCGTTAATTATGAATGAAGAAAATCAAAACCAGCCGCCGCTGGAAACTGAAGCTACCGCAACGGACCAACGTGAAACCGGTCTGCCCGAGCAACGCCGGCGGCGTCCACGCCGTCGTTTTCCACGCCGTCGTTATTACGATCGCGATGACCGATCAGAGAATTTAAACGATTCTTATAACGAAAATTCCCGGCCGCCCGTGATCGATCCTGCAACCGGTGAAGTATCGACCGAATCGCTGGATCGGCAATCATCCGGCCCTGTTCCAGCCGGCGAGCAAATTCAGGAGGAACCGGAATTTGGTGAAGGCATCATCGAGATTTCCGGAAAAGGTTTTGGTTTTTTGCGGGATCCCAAACGCAATTTCGTCCAAACGCCGCAGGACATCTTCGTGACTCCGGAGATTGTGCGTCGCTTTGCCTTGCGCGATGGGATGTGGATCTACGGAGAAACGCGGCGCGGCAACCGGGGGCCGCAGTTGACGAAGCTGCTCACGGTTAACAGCGAAGAACCCGCAAAATACCAGGGCCTGCGACCGTACGAGGAGCTTACGACCATCAACCCGAATAAGCGGATCAAGCTCGAGACTGTGCCCGATCGCTACACGACGCGAATCATGGATTTGATGACGCCACTCGGGATGGGGCAGCGTGGTCTGATTGTGGCGCCGCCACGGACCGGAAAGACAACGTTGCTACACCATATCGCGGACGCCGTCATAAAGAATCATACCGAGATGAAGGTGATCATTCTCCTTGTTGATGAACGCCCGGAGGAAGTCACCGATTTTCGGCGCTCGCATCCAAAAGCCGAAATCATGGCCAGCTCCAATGACAGCGATATCAAAAGTCACACTCGCATCGCCCAACTGGCCGTTGAACGCGCCAAGCGACTGGTCGAGGCGGGTGAGCCTGTTTTCATTCTGCTCGATTCGATTACGCGCACGGCCCGCGCCTTTAATAACGCAATGGCCGGGGGCGGTCGCACCATGAGCGGCGGCATCGACGCGCGCGCGATGGAGATCCCGCGAAAAATTTTTGCGGCGGCACGCAATACGGAGGAAGCGGGCTCGCTTACCATCGTCGCCACGGCGCTAATTGAAACCGGCAGCCGGATGGACGAATTGATCTTTCAGGAATTCAAAGGCACCGGCAACATGGAGATGGTGCTCGACCGCAAAATCAGCGACCAGCGCATTTATCCGGCGGTCGATATTTTCCTCTCCGGGACGCGCCGCGAAGAGCTGCTCTTGCAGCCATGGGAGCTGGAGAAAATTAATCTCATCCGACGGGGATTGGCCGGACACAAACCGGAAGAAGCGATCCAGCGTTTGCTTATGTTCGTGAAAAAATTCCCAACCAACACCGAGATGTTGAAGGGAATCCCAGGCTAATCATTTTCGAATTTCGGTTGGCGATTTTCGATTTCAGAAGTCGGGATGTAGCTGCATGCAATCGAAACTCGAAGATCGATCTGCCACCGGACGGATTCGCCATGGCGAACAATCAAAAATCCTCGAGTGGGAAGTTCTCCCGCCGGAAGAGAAGCAAAAACGAGGGTCGCTCGAGCCGCTATTCAAATGCCTGGCACTCATCATGGACGGCTTGTTCCGCGCTCCGGGGACAAAATTTCGCTTCGGTCTCAACCCGTTAATCGACTTCGTTCCCGTAGTCGGCGACGTCAGTGCGGCGTTCGTTTCATTTTCAGTGCTGCTTTATGCAGTTACCCGTGGGTTACCGAAAATTCTGCTTGCCCGCATGGGCCTGAACATTTTGATCAACGAACTGGTTGGTGTTATTCCCGTGATTGGCTCGGCTTTTGCGCTTTGGTTCCGGGCAAATAAACGCAACTACGATCTGCTTCGGCGGCATGACGCGATTCCGAACCGGTCTCGCAGGGGCGATTGGATTTTCGTCGGCACTATCTTCGGCTTGGCGGCGACAGCTGTTTTCGCCGGGTGGGTCGTCACTTTTCTAGTATTGCGGGCGTTTGCGGACTTTCTCACCGGGAGGTAGTGTGCTGCGTCTAACGGTTCTTTATATTTGGCGATCACGTCGCCGGTAGGGTCGGCGCGGTGCGCCGATTATCACGTAATACAGATTACCCGAGTGCGGTCTGGACGTGCCGTTGGTAGAGCGAGTGAATCGTCGCGCGAGCGTCGCGGTATTCCCTGGCAAAGTCCTCTAAGTTCTTGAAGCCGAGTCGATGAGCCAGTTTTTGTTGTTCGTTCAACTCGGCGGGAAGCGTAGGAACACTTTTATTTTCCCAGCGTCGCAACGCCGTCTCGCAACCGCGAAGAAAATCGTAACTGCGCATTGCTGATTCAATGTCCGTGGACGAAAGCAACTCTGCCTTACCTAACGTGCGGAGTCCTGCGTTCCAGTTTTGGTTCCAAAGACCGCTCTTCATTTGCAGTACTTGCACGAGAAATTCGGCCTCGATCATGCCGCCGCCGCCAGTTTTGAAGTCGAGGAAGTCATTCCCGCTGCCGCGTTCCCGACGAATTCGTTCGAGCATATTGTCGATTTTAGGCAAAAGCTCGCTCCGTTGTCCGACGTCACGCCAGATTCTCTGGACGATCTCGATGAATGATTGTTGCAGCGTGCCACAAAGCGGCCGTGCTCGAGTCAGCGCCTGAACTTCCCAAAGCTGGGCGCGCTGCTGGTAATAGGTCTCGCAAGCAGCAAGCGAACAAACAAGAGGTCCTTTTTCGCCATCTGGACGCAACCGAGCGTCAACCGAGCCGATAATTCCCTCGGCGCTTGGCTGGGCCATCGTCGAGATCAGATTTTGGGCGGCCCGAACGTCGTCACCAACAAACAACACATCGAGATCAGCGCCGTAGTTAATTTCGCGACCGCCAAATTTTCCGAGTGCCACAATCGTCAACTCGTTACTGTCGGCGAGCGCCTTCACAAAAATCAGGCATGCTTCGGCAAGATCGGAAAGCTCGCGAAAAATGGTGGCGGCATCAGCGATGCGAAGGACATCACGCAGAATAATGCGCAGCAATTGTCGTTGCCGGTAAGCGCGCACCGGGTCGAGATCTGGCTGGTTTGTCCCTAACGTCTCAAGCCGATTCAAATGTTCAGTGACTGTTCTCGGCTGATAGAACTTGTCGTCGCGTCGAGTAATATCCTCGAGAAGCTGCGGCCGCCGAATCAGGAGATCGCCAGCAAAGCGGCTGAGGTCGAGCGTCTTCACCAGCAGTTCGAGCAATTTCGGGTTACTGACCAGTTGTTCAAACAACATGCTGCGCAGACCGTAAGCTTCAACGAAACGAACGAATTGATTCAAGGTCGCGTCCGGATCGGCGACTTGCTCTATCCCGTTCAGCAGGAGAGGCCTTAGTTTTCGGAAGACCTGGCGTGTGCGCGGCGCGAGATGAACGATTCCTGGACCAGCCGCTAAATCAGCCAGGGCCTTGTTGGCCCGCTTTTCATCGCAGAAGATCGACAGATCAAGCGGCTGGGCCTCGGCCGGCGTCTGGGTGATAACTCGTTGGAAGATCGCGCGAACATTTCGCATCGCCTCGACGAGACCGGTTGTGAATTGCTCACTCGAAGAGCACCCGAGACTAACCGCGAGTCGCCTGAGGGATTCCGGGTCGCGCGGGACGGTATGAGTCTGCTGTTCGGCATCGATTTGCAATCGGTGCTCGACCTGACGTAAGAATCGATATGCCCGGTCAAGATCGATAACTTCCTTTCGCGGGATCAGTTCGAGGCGGGCCAGAGCGCGCAGCGCGTTCAAGGTGCTCGGGTCCTGTAGGAAGGTGTGGCGTGCTCCGTGAATGAACTGAAGCGTTTGCACCACGAACTCGATCTCGCGAATCCCGCCGCGGCCGAGTTTCACATCCCGTTCAAGGTTATCCGCGCCCACCACGTCGCGTTCGATCCGCCGTTTGATGCTCGCAATTTCATCGAGAAGGTCCGGGGTCGGGCTCTTCGGATAAATAAATGGCTGGAGCTGGCGCAGAAATTCGTAAGCTAACTCGCGGCTACCGCCAATTCCGCGTGCTTTGATTAAGGCGAGGCGCTCCCAGGTTTCGCCAAACCCCGCGTAATAATTTTCCATGCTTTCCAGCGACCTGGCGAGGGGCCCGGCGGAACCTTCGGGACGAAGCCGGAGGTCGATACGCAAAAGGGCGCCCTCTGGATCGGGTGTAGAGAACGTTTCGAGAATCTTTTCGCCCAGCCGATTAAACCATTCGTGATGCGACAAGCGAGCGACCTGCCCTTCCTCGCTGTAGAGAAAAATCAGATCGACATCTGAACTGTGATTGAGCTCGCGTCCGCCGAGTGTACCGAGCGCAAGAATTGCGAACTGAGCCGCAGGCGCCCCAATAGTCTCGCGTAAACGTGCATTCCAATGTTCATAAACTTCGGACACGGAAATCTCGGCAACCTGTGAAAGCTCGGCCGTCGTTTCTTCCAAGGGAGCGGCACCCGCTAGCTCACGTAGCGCGATGCGGGTCATCTCGCGCTGTTTCCAAGCGCGCAGTGCGCGAAAATTGGTCCCTGCGATGAACGCCCCATATTCTCCGCGGAGATGGTTGAGCATCTCTCCATAGCCGCGCGGATTCAGACAAACCTGAGGTCGCGAAAGCCATAGCAATCCTTCCGGATTGCGCGCCAGTCGCGCGACGCAGATGCGCGACATGGCGAGAAGATGGAGCAGGGCGGCTTCGCCCAGCGGAAAATGTTCAATAAAATCGGGCAGTGATTCAGTGCCGGATGGCCAAACGTCACTCAGCTGGTGTAACGCGCTTTCCACCTGAGCAGGATGCACCGAGTCGGCGGCTTTCGTTTGAATCCAGTCACGACTGCGATTCATCGCGCGGAAGATGCCGCGAGATCAGCGCAAAAGCCAGATATCGATCCTTGCTCCGGCGGAACCCGGCTTAGCGCAATTGCCCCCGCTCGATGATCCTCTGGTGAGCGCGCGCGAGGATCCGTCGCTCGGCTCGGGTAAGGCTTTTCATTCCGCGGCAGGATATTTTTTCGAGTAAGGGATCGATTTCCTCGGTGATGATCTGATCGGGCGTGAGCTGGCGATAGCGTTCAGCAGCGGCACGCCGTTGGCGCAGAACGCGTTGCAAAATCGACGGCCGTCCAAAACCGAGCCAATTTGCATAAAGCCAGCCGGCGAGGCATCCGCCCAAGCAGGCACTGTTGCAGCTTACACCGCTTCGGCTGGTGCAAAGAGAAACTACCCCAAGCGCCAATCCAACATAGCCGAGGTGTTTCGCCTTCAAACGGACCGCCGCTCCAAAAAACTTCGTCGAAACGAACTCTAATTCTGGCAAAATCGTCGCGTAGGCAATGACCATCGCGGCCACGCCACCTGAAGCAGCGAACAGCGCCGAATCTGCCGGCATGAGAAAAAGATGCCCGAATTCGCCGCCAATTGCTCCGGCGAGGTAAAGGGAGAAAAAGTGCCGTTGTCCAAGAACAATTTCCATGTCGCGACCGAGGAAATAAAGAAGCAGGGTATTGGCGACAAAATGCAGTGGCCCGGAATGGAGTAAGATTGCAGTGACGAATTGCCAGGGGTAAGGCTCGCGCAAACCGCGATCGCTGAGCGCGAGGTATTCGCGGACGAATTCCGGCAGATACGTTTGCAGGAGAAGTTGAACCAGGAACGCGGCCGCATTGGCGCTGATCAGTGTAACTAAAACAACCCGTTGAGATTGCGTCAACGGGCGAGCACTCAGCGATGGTTTTCGCCCTGAAAGCCGCATCGTTTAAAAGTCTATCAAAATGTGGTTTGATTGTCGATGCGGAAGTAGCGGAATCGCGCGCGAAACCTTACCCTGGGACCAGCACGCAAAGCGAGCGCTCGCGGACCGTGAACTCGACCGGGCAATTCCCTACCAGTTCGCCATCTACTTCTACCGGCACCGGTTCGTCGCTCTCCACGCGCAAGCGCCGAGTTTGGAAATACTCCACCTCGGGGGTGCGGATCTCGGAACTAAAAATGACGTCCTGCAAATATTTGATGATCTCGAGATAACCGAGCCGCTTGAAAACAACCACGTCAAAAAGACCATCATCAATCACGGCCTGCTTGAAGAAGGGAAACGGCCCACCGTAGAGTCGTCCGTTTCCGATCAGGACGAATGATCCTTCGTTGATGGACGCATTTTCCGACTCAATTAAAAGCCGTGGTGGTCGTCTGGCGGCGATTTGGGCGGCGGCAATCACATAACTCACTGGTCCGACGTTGCGACGCAACTTGGTGCTCGTTTCCTTCACCACTTGTGCGTCGAGACCTACGCCCGCGAGTTGCACAAAAAAGTTGCTGTTCGCGACCGGAAGATCGACCAAGCGCGTATTTTCACCCCGCACGATGTTCCAGCAAAGATCGAGATCGTGGGTGGGGAGGCCCAGCTCGGTTGCAAAAACATTCATTGTGCCGATCGGAAGCAATCCTAGTACGGCTTTGCTTCCAGCGATGCCGTTAACCACTTCGTTGACTGTACCGTCGCCACCCGCGGCTACAATCGTCTCATATCCATCTGTAGCGGCACGACGGGCCAGTTTTTCGGCATCGCCCCGGCGTGAGGTTGCGTGAACGAGACAACCTCCGGCCAGTTTCTCGACTCGCGCGCGTCGGCGGCGGGCGCGTTCGCCATGCGCGGCCGGATTGAGGATGACGAGAGTGTTGCTCACAGGGGGTAATTGGCTTTGATCTTTTCTTCAAACTTGGGCTGGGTAACGTTCCGCGTGCGAAAGTTTAGTCGAATCATCCTATTCCTCCTTGGAGGGTTGTCGATGCTGGCCGCCGTGATTCTGTTGGGGCTGAACCTGTATGTGCAATCACAAGGGACACAAGCAAGGATTCAGCAGGAACTTCGCCAACGTATCGGGACGGCGCTGTCCATCGACCGCATTAGCGTGACACCATGGGGAGGTTTGAAGTTGAGCGGGATTACGATTCCGGAAACTTCGGAGGGCGGTAGTGCCAACCTTCTCGAAGCAAAGAGTTTTGTTTTGCGCGTTCGCCTGTGGTCGCTCTTTTCGCAGCGGCTGGTGATTAGAGATGTTTCACTCGTCGATCCGACAGTGATTTGGCCGCAAAGTGCCGACGGAGAATGGAGATTGCCCGGTGCCAGGCAAAAGGAATTCCAGCGTGCCGCCGAAGAACGGGCAGTCGTCGGACCGCCTCTGCCCACCTCAACTACGGAAGCATCGTCCCCTCCAGTTTCCGGACCGGAAATGGGTATCGCTCCATCTCCAATCCCAAATGCCAACAAGCCTTTCGTCCCTGAGATTCGCCGGCTCAATCTGATCCGAGGCAATTTTCGCTTTCTGGATCGCTCTAGGAATCTAGTGGCAGCGTTTGAAAACGTTGGATTCCGTTCAAGCATCCGTAACGGCGTTGTCTTGCGCGGCGCAGCCCGGGTAGAAAGGATTTCGCTTCGCAACCGTTTTCAGCTGCAGGATCTAAGGTCGCCGCTTCGTTACGAACCGAGCGAGCTTGAGTTTTCACAAATCTCCGCGCATTCCGCCGGTGGCGACCTGCTCGGCCATTTTTCAATGGAGCCGCAAACGAAGGATTCTCCTTTCAAGGTGGATGTAAAATTTCGCAATCTCCAATCCGACCGAATCATAACGGAGGCAGGCGGTCCGCAGGGCGTCTTGAGCGGTAGACTGGAGGGTGATTTTCAGGCGTCGGGCAAAACAGCTGATCCCAATGCGCTCGTGGGCACCGGTGCGATTCTTCTTCGGGACGGCCAGGTGCGCCAATACAGTTTGCTGGTCGCGCTCGGACAAGTGTTGCAGATCCAGGAACTAACCCAACTTCGCCTCGACCAAGCCGAGGCCAAATATCACATCAAACCAGGTGTTATCACCGTGGACGAACTGCTCTTGCGTTCGCCCAACATGCGCCTTTCTGCCGCTGGCACGATCGGCTTCAACGGGAAATTGCATCTCGATTCTCGCCTGACAATTAACGAAAAAGTTCGAGAGCAGCTTTTTAAACCAATCCGGGCAAATTTTCAGCCAACGGAGGAGCCGGGCTGCTTCGCAGTCGATTTTCTAGTCAGCGGGACAATCGAGCGACCAAAGTCAAACCTTTTTGAGAAAGTGGTCGGACGTGATTTCAAGGATTTGGTAAACAGCCTTTGGGGCGGCAAGAGCGATCGGTCGAAAAAGAAAAAACCGCCCGCCGAATCCGCGGCGGAAGGAACTGAAGGCGCCGCTACACCGGCCGGTTCACCATGAGAGTGATCGCCGGCCGGGCCGGCGGCGTTCGGCTGGCCGTGCCCAAAGCGGGAGTCCGACCAACGATGGATCGCGTGAAAGCTGCGATTTTCTCCGGCTTGGGCGATGTGATCATTGGTGGACGCATTCTCGATCTCTTTGCCGGAAGTGGGGCACTTGGCATCGAGGCGCTGAGCCGCGGCGCCGCGTCCGCCCTTTTCGTAGATGAAGATCGACAATCGATTTCCGCGATCGAGAAAAATCTCGCCAAAGTGAAGCTCCAGGCACAGGTGCGCAAGCAGGATGTATTCGATTTTTTGCGCCGCTTATCTTCGCGCGAAAAATTCCGCGTCATCTTCGCCGATCCTCCGTATGAACAAATGGAATCGGAAACGAGCGACACCGAAAAGCTGCTGACCCATGAAGCGCTACCAAGGTTGCTCGAGCCCAGTGGCGTTTTCGTTCTGGAAAAGCGACCTAGTGAACTTCTTCCCGAAATGAACCTCTGGCGTTTACTCCGGCGGAAACGCTACGGCGCGACCGAAGTGTTGCTTCTATCCGCAATCCGGTGATCCGCCTCATTTACAACCTTCTTTGGCCAATCGGTCTCTTATTTTTTCTGCCGCGTTACCTGGTCAAGATGTTTCGACGCGGCAATTATCGCGAGAATTTCGGGCAGCGCCTCGGATGGTACGGTGCCGATTTGCGGACCCGGCTGGTGGAGCAAAATTCCACATGGTTGCACGCGGTCAGCGTCGGCGAGGTCGGTGTCGCACTTAAGCTGGCCGCGGAACTGCGCAAACACCAACCCGATCTTCGCTGTATTTTGACCACGACCACTACGACTGGTCTTTCTTTCGCGAAGAAGAGCGCGCCCGATTGGATCATGGTGATGTACAACCCAATCGATTTTTGGCCGGTCATGCGCCGTGCGTTATCCGTCATTCAACCGTCGAAAATCGTTTTGATCGAAGCGGAGATCTGGCCCAATCTGGTTGCTGAGGCCTGCGCCCGAAGAATCCCGGTCACGCTGGCCAATGCCCGCTTATCTCCGAGATCCGAGAGACGATTTCGCTTTTTTCACTTCTTCGTCGCGCCCACCTTTCAGCTGCTCGACCTTGTTTGTGTGCAAGAACCGGAGGACGTCGATCGCTGGGTCGCGCTCGGTGTGGATCGCCGTCGCATTCGCTGCACGGGTAGCATCAAGTTCGATTCAGCCGGCGCAGGCCTTAACCCGACGGGTCCAGAGCAATTCCTGCGTGAGCGGAAGGTCGACAAAGAACGTCCGATCCTTCTCGCTGGCAGCACGCATCCAGGCGAGGAAGAGGTTGTTGCCAGAAGTTTCCTCGGTCTGCGCAAGAAGTTTCCGGATCTTTTTTGGGTCGTCGCGCCGCGACATGCCGAACGCGCCCGCGAAGTCCAGTCTGTTTTAGGGCAACTCGGCTTGCGTCCTTTCTTTCGAAGCCAGTTGATTGTTGATCAACCAAGCGATTGTTTGATTCTCGACTCAACTGGCGAGCTTCCAGATTGGTATGCAGTCGCGACGGTGGTGTTCGTGGGAAAAAGTTTGTGCGGCCGAGGCGGGCAGAACCCGGTGGAAGCCATCGTAGCCGGGAAGCCGGTTTTATTCGGACCTCACATGGAGAATTTCGCCGCGTTAGCGCGCTCGCTCGTTGCCCAAAGCGGTGCAATCCAAGTCTTTGATGAGATCACGCTTACCGAAGCGGTGAACAAACTCTTGGGCAGCAGCGCGGAGCGCGAGGCGCTGGTAATGAATGCGCAGAAGGTTCTGACGACCCATCGCGGCGCGACCGCGCGTACAGCGGCTTTCCTTGCTTCCCTACCTGCCACTCAGTAATCCTTCAAAGCCTTCCGTTCCCAGCTGGCCGCGGTTCCCGATTTTAACCTAGAAGGCCTTCAGGGCTGTGACAAAGCCGTGCGCCTCACGATTTAACAATGTAACGATTCACGCCCCTCAATTTGCCTTGCGCCCGGATCGGTCAATTCGGATATTGGGCGGCTTTTTCGACCCTATCGTCTAGAGGCCTAGGACATCGCCCTTTCACGGCGGTAACACGGGTTCGAATCCCGTTAGGGTCGCCATTCGACTTGGCCCTTTAACAAAGGATCGCGCTCATGACTGCAGCTTCGCGCAGCCAAAGTGTTGTCACTGGAGCCGCAAGATAACTACCGCAAGTCGAATGGTCCTGAGCGAACGCAGTGAGCCGAAGGGCAGGGCTGAGGGTTCCACGTTGTTGCGCAAGGTGGATCGGCTTCTCCTTGGCACGCTGTAGCGGGGTCGAGGGCAGCTGAAGACGAAAAATCCACAGCAACGCGACATGACTGAGTTTTTCAACAGTGAATTAAACTGAGGAGGGTGGCGGCAGCAGCCGAATACGTCGGCAGTTCAATCGAGCCCGAGAGACTTCCACTTGCGCTCGCCACGCCCTCTTTTAACGTTGGTGTTCTCTGAACACGGAATCTTCGACTGGCACCTCCGCCCCCTGGCCCATGGCAACAACAATTCTGACAGCTTCCCGCCCCCGACGGCCTGCTTTTGTTATCCGACCGACCAAAGGATGGGTCGCACCAAACATTAGTGAGCTGTGGAAATATCGTGATCTTCTTTGGATCTTGATCGAGCGCGATCTAAAGCTCCTTTACAAGCAAACCGCGCTGGGAGCGATCTGGGTGGTGCTGCAACCTCTGATTGCTGCCATGATTTTCGCGGTCATTTTTGGCCGAGTAGCAGGGCTTCCGAGTGATGGCGCGCCTTACCTGTTGTTTGTTTTCTGCGGTCTTACTGTCTGGACTTATTTCTCGCAGGCATTACAGCGCGCCGGGAACAGCCTGGTTCGTAACGCGCAGCTTGTTTCCAAGGTTTATTTTCCCAGGATAATCATACCCCTGGCGCATACGCTGGGGGCAATTGTCGATTTTCTGGTCATCTTTGCGGTGCTTCTCGCCTTAATGGGAGCCTATGGTTACGCGCCAAGTGTGCGCCTGCTCGTCCTGCCTGCCCTTTTGCTACTGATGATTTCAACGGCGACCGGGGTCGCACTTTGGTTTTCCGCGCTGAGCGTGAAGTACCGTGACTGCGGTTATGCTCTGCCTTACTTCATCCAGGTTTGGATGTACGCGAGTCCGGTGATTTATCCGGTCAGCATGGTCCCTTCGAAATGGCAGCCGCTGTTTGCGTTGAATCCGGCGGTCGGTTTCATCGAAGGTTTTCGCTGGGCCGTGCTGGGACGAAGCGCAATCAATGGGCATATTCTAGCTATTACCATCATCATCTCCGTCCTTGCCTTGATGACCGGTCTTTTCTTCTTCCGCCGGGTGGAACGGGGCTTTGCGGACTTTATTTAGTTAGCTCAAGTCGAAATGATGAGCGGGATCGCCCTTTCGATTGAAAGCCTGAGTAAGTCCTACCGCATTGCGCACCAAAGGAATGGTGCAGCAAACTACCGCACTCTGCATGACGACATTGTTGGTTTACCCGGGCGGTTGCTTAGGCATCTCGCCAGGAAAGGAAGGCCTACCGTCGAAACTTTCTGGGCGCTCAGGGATATCTCATTCGAAGTCAAGGAAGGCGAAGTAATCGGCATCATCGGCCGCAATGGTGCGGGCAAGAGTACCTTGCTAAAGATCTTGAATCGAATCACCGAGCCAACCACTGGCATTGCAAATGTTTATGGCCGCGTCGGCGCCCTGCTGGAGGTCGGCACCGGTTTTCATCCCGAGCTCACCGGGCGGGAAAACATATTCATGAACTGGGCCATTCTCGGAATGACTCGCGCTGAAATCCGGAGAAAGTTCGATGAGATTGTCGCCTTTGCTGAGATCGAGAAGTTTCTCGATACGCCGGTGAAGCGTTATTCCAGTGGAATGTACGTGCGATTGGCTTTTGCCGTTGCTGCGCACCTCGATCCAGAAATCATGCTCATCGATGAGGTACTGGCTGTCGGCGATGCGCAGTTCCAAAACAAATGTATTGGCAAGATGGAAGACGTAGCTCACACGGAGGGTCGAACAGTGGTGTTCGTTAGTCATAACCTTGGTGCTGTGTCCCAGTTATGCACAACTACGATTTGGATTGATAATGGCGTCATCCGAAAGGCGGGGCCATCTCCAGGAGTAATAGCTGACTATATGACTACTGGCGCCCTCCGCGGCGAAGTTATCTGGCCGGAAGGAACAGCGAATCGCGGTGTAACTGACTTAAAGTTTTATTCGGCCCGTGTGCGTAATGGCCAGGGAAGTGTTTCCTCAACCGTGGAAAGCACAAAGGCCTTTTCTGTGGAAATCGAATATGAGGTTACCAAGCCCTTGTGGAACCTCCGAGTGGGATTTTTCCTCAGAACAAGCGCCGGCGTCTATGTGTTCGACAGTCACGACGCGGATGATCCAGAATTTCGCTCCAGGCGGGATCCAGGCCATTATACAACTTGTTGTCAGATTCCAGGAAACCTTCTTGGTCCGGGAACGTACCTTATTTCGCTAAACGCAGGCATCTATAACGTCGGAAATCTTGCTCGGGAGGAAAACACTTTGGTCCTCGAGGTTGTGAATGCTTCTGCTCGGGGGACGATCTCTCCACGCGGAGGAGTTATCCAGCCGCAGTTTACCTGGAAACAGGAAGTCCGCGATGTCCGGGAAACTTCGCTCATTCATTAAATCTATCCGGCTAACAGCCCCTCCGGAGTCGGTCTATTTTTACACGCTGCACAAGTGTGCCAGTTCTCTGTTTAGCGACTATGTTCTCAAACATGTAAGACATCTGCAGCTGGTAGATTATATGGACCGCTTTTACAATGGAGAACCGGTCGAGCGCCTGACGTTCGAGGAGAAAGGTTTTATCTACGGGCCGATACGCTTATCGACTGGCCCTACATCGACGATTTACAATCGGCTCATTGAGCCTGCGTCACGTATTGATTTTGTCCGCGACAAAGTAGCGATCTTTTTGATCAGAGATCCAAGAGATATCGTTGTTTCCTCTTACTATTCGTTTGGCTACACGCATGAGTTTAGCAGTGTGAAGGAAATCGAAGACCAGCAGCGGCAGATGCGGGAGTTCATCCAAGGTAAGACCATCGATACGTTTGCCTTGGAAATCGCGAACACGTGGCTGGAACACTTCCATACTGTTGAGAGGCTAGCCAACGCCTGCAGGCGAGGAATCGTTCTTAAATACGAAGATATGATCTATGACTGGGAAAAGTTTTGTTCGGGGCTCACCAAGTATTTCGACCTTGGTCGAAGAACACTTCGCCGCACCTATAAGGTATCCAGGCCGCTGGAGAATGAGCGTGAAACAGGGCACCGGCGCTCCGGCAAACCGGGTGCCTACAGAGACAAGCTACTCCCATCCACGGTGGACACTCTGAACACGATCTTCGCTCCAATCTACGCGCGTTTTAATTACAAGGCGTGATTACCAGACGCCGGAAATTTTAACTTTGCAATTGCCCGGGTTCCGCTTCGACCATCTCGCGGACAAGTTGCTGGAAAGTGCCGCTTACTTTCCAGCCGAGTTTTTTGCGGATTTTATCTGCGCAACCCACGAGCCGTGCCGGTTCGGCCGGGCGATCGAATGACCGATCGTGTCTCACATATTTTTCCCACGGAAGACCAACAATTGCGAATGCTGCTTCGACAAATTCGCGAACCGAATGTGTTTCGCCGGTCGCAACCACATAATCGCCCGGTGTTTCCTGCTGCAGCATTAACCACATTGCGCGGACGTAATCTTGCGCCCGCCCCCAATCGCGGTGGCTCTCCAGATTCCCAAGTGTGAGATCGGCATCGAGACCTCGTGAAATCCGCGCCGCAGCGCGTGCGATTTTACGGGTAACAAAATTTTGTCCGCGCCTCGGCGACTCGTGCTTGTAAAGGAATTGCGTTGCAAACGAACAAGCCATACGATTGCCTGTAGACTCGCACAAGCTGCGTGGCGAAGGCTTTCGCGCAGCCATAAGGACTGGCCGGCCATGCGCGATGATGCCTCGCGCTCAGGTTTTCTTCAACGTAAAGCCGCAAAGCTCATACAGAGTTCTGATTCGGGGTTGATGGTGCGACTGGTATAGCGAAAGTTAAGTGCCTCGTTGATCCTTGTAGGATACTACCTGATAACATGAGAGATTTTTGTTAAATCCGCGTGAGGATACATCCGGCTCATCTCGTTTTTTCGAATACTGGGTTTAACAACTAAAATATTCGTCGCCGCCCGGGTCTATGGGAGGAACCCATGGGCAGGGAATTGGACGTCTGCGACATGGAAAAGTAGAAAGTAGAGGTTTTTTTGCTTCCCGATAGGAACAAGTCTGTGGCCGGTGAGAATGGCGGCGACCGCTACGCTAGCGGTGGAAGGGAGCCCCTGCGACAACGCCACGTCGGGAAAGATGAAATCATGAAAAAGTTCTTTTTGTTATTGCTCCTGCTCGTTTGCGCTTTACGCGGAGCCAGCACGGCGCGGGCGCAAGCGATTTGCGACGTTTGCTCCGTCATCGCACCTAATGGTTCCGCCTTCGTCGGTGGCATCGTTGGCAGCGCCGATGGCATCGGTACCGCCGCGCGCTTTGATAACCCGACTGGTGCTGCGGTCGATATCGCGGGGAACGTCTATGTCGCGGATTACATTAACGACACCATCCGCAAAATCACGCCTGCTGGGGTGGTGAGCACGCTGGCTGGTTCGGCGGGTAACGCTGGCAGCACCGATGGCACCGGCAGCGCCGCACGTTTTAATCTTCCCACTGGCGTGGCGGCGGACAGCGCGAGCAATGTTTACGTGGCAGATAGCGCTAACCACACCATCCGCAAAATCACGCCTGCTGGGGTGGTAAGCACCTTTGCTGGTTCGGCCGGCAACGCTGGCAGCGCCGATGGCACCGGCGGTGCCGCGCAGTTCAATCTTCCCGATGGCGTGGCAGTGGATAGCGCAGGAAATGTTTATGTGGCGGATAGTGGTAACTTCACCATCCGCAAAATCACGCCTGCTGGGGTGGTAAGCACCTTTGCTGGTTTGGCCGGCAACGCTGGTAGCGCCGATGGCACCGGCAGTGCCGCGCGTTTTAATCTTCCCACTGGCGTGGTGGCGGACGGCGCTGGCAATGTTTACGTAGCAGACTACTTTAACGACACCGTCCGCAAGATTACGCCTGCTGGGGTGGTGAGCACGCTGGCTGGTTTAGCCGGTAACGCTGGCAGCGCCGATGGCACCAGTAGCGCCGCACGGTTCAACCTTCCCACTGGCGTGGCAGCGGATAGCGCAGGAAATGTGTATGTAGGAGATAGCGGTAACGACACCATCCGTAAAATCACGCCTGCTGGGGTGGTGAGCACGCTGGCTGGTTCGGCCGGCGTCGCTGGCAGCGCCGATGGCACCAGTAGCGCCGCACGGTTCAATACTCCCTATGGCGTGGCAGTGGATATCGCAGGGTATGTTTATGTGGGAGATAGCGGTAACGACACCATCCGCAAAATCACGCCTGCTGGCGCGGTGAGCACCTTGGCCGGTTGGGCCGGCAACGTTGGCAGCACCGATGGCACCGGCAGCGCCGCACGTTTTAATCTTCCCACTGGTGTGGCGGCGGACAGCGCGAGCAATGTTTACGTGGCGGATAGCGCTAACCACACTATCCGCAAGATTACACCTGCTGGGGTGGCAAGCACCTTGGCTGGTTTGGCCGGTAACACTGGCAGCGCCGATGGCACCGGCAGCGCCGCCCGCTTCAACTTTCCCACCAGCGTGGCGGTGGACAGCGCGAGCAATGTTTACGTGGCAGATAGTGCCAACCACACTATCCGCAAGATCACACCTGCGGGGGTGGTAAGCACCCTGGCTGGTTTGGCCGGCAACGCTGGCAGCGCCGATGGCACCGGCAGCGCGGCGCAGTTCAATTTTCCCTTTGGCGTGGCAGTGGATAGCGCAGGGAATGTTTATGTGGGAGATAGCGGCAACCACACCATCCGCAAAATCACGCCTGGTGGGGTGGTGAGCACCTTGGCTGGTTGGGCCGGCAACATTGGCAACACCGATGGCACCGGTAGCGCCGTGCAGTTCAATTTTCCCCATGGCGTGGCAGTGGACAGCGCAGGGAATGTTTATGTGGCGGATACTGGTAACGATACAATCCGTCAAATCACGCCTTTTGGGGTGGTGAGCACCTTGGCTGGTTCGGCGGGTAATGCTGGCAGCGCCGATGGCACCGGCGGTGCCGCGCAGTTCAATTTTCCCCTTGGCGTGGCAGTGGATAGCGCAGGGAATGTTTATGTGGCGGATACTGGTAACGATACAATCCGTCAAATCACGCCCGCCGGGGTGGTAAGCACCTTGGCTGGTTCGAACGGCAAGACTGGCAGCGCCGACGGCACCGGCAGCACTGCGAGCTTTTATGCCCCGAGTGGTCTGGCAGTGGACAGTGCAGGCACTGTTTATGTCGCGGACTACAACAACGACACTATTCGCAAAATCACGTCTGCTGGGCTCGTGAGCACATTTGCTGGCTTGGCCGGCAGCTCAGGCAGCGCACTCTCATTTACCATATATCCTGGCGGCGGCACGCCATAAGAGATCACTGTTACCAAAATAGATTATAGGTGGAAGAACGAACAAAAATTATGAATACTGGCGCTTCAGTTCCTGCGTTGATATTTAATTCTCGCCGTCCAGCTGTTGAACTAGTTTGTTCAGGTGCGCGTCGGTGTCTTTTTTGCTTGAGGCAACACGCGTTACAACGATTTCCACACCTACTGCTGCTTGCAATTGCCGCTGCCTCGTTCGGCGGGCCTTCAACATCGCTTGGAGGGTGCCAAGAATATCCGGATCAACATTACAAGCAGTGTGATCTACTTACAGAGGCTCAAAACGGTCAAAAGCCTATGGTGGTGCCTGTAAAAGCGAACTGGCAGCTACACCTTGTAAATACCAGCGGCGGTCCGCTTCAGATAAATCAAGTAGCTGCACAGACCGGCGAGCAGAACTACTGGAGTGAGTTTTGCGCCCATTTAGACGATTTTTCCTGCACGTGTGAACCTGTCCCAGGAAAGGGAGAAGTCGGATGCACGTTCAAGAGGCCCGGCGAGAACTACCCGCCGCTTCAATGGGACGGAATCGAAACTATGCTTGCAGTTCCGGCGGGTAGCACCGTTTACCTGGACGCGCATACTCCCGCCGTTGCACCCGGGCACTCAATAGCCCACACCTATGTGATTAGTGCGTATCCCCAGTATAGGGGAATCCTTTCTTACCGCTTCCCTACGGCGGACAAACAAGGTGCTCAAAATCAATGCAACGGCACAACTCAGGTTACAAATGGGCCTCCGATCCAAAATACTTCGGGTCGGCCGTGGTACGTGGGTGGAGCCACTGTATACGCTGTCGGTGGCGGGGCGAATTCACAAACCTCGGTCGCTGCTGCCTGCGTCTACATTTTGGATACAAGCGGCCAGAAGATCATCTACAAGTATTGTAACCACGGGCTCAACGTTCGCGGTCATATGGATCTCCCGGGCAACCCAGTGGTAAACAACGGCGAATACCTCTTCCTGCAAGCCAGCAACGACTGCGCCGCAGGTAACATATGGGGCTATCATGGATGGTTATACGTTTCATACGTTTCGTACTGATTTGGAGGCTTTGCGCTCGGTAGATTGGCGGTTTCTAAAGCATTATTGCGATTGAGTGCAACTTGTTTGAGGTGTCTCGGAACTTAATGCCGTAGGCGAAGGGGGATGTCTTGCGGACGGGTGGACGCGTTCGTAAAAACAAAACCGGATTCAATTTGATTGGGCTCTTCGTCGGGCAGTGCCAATTTTCTCCTGCGCCGCTTCGAGGGTGAAGCTGTCCGTTGGACAAGAGGAAAGCGTGCACGGCGCAGCGGCGGCAATCCGTGAGCTGGTCGCCAGGAAGGGTCCGAACGCGCTTGAGGTGGCGATGGGGGAAGAGAACTGCCAAGGTCCCCCCTGCGGCTCACCGTCGAATCCCAATTTTCAAGAGACACAAATGGAAAGGCGCGGTTTATTTGAACCAACCCCGGTAGGGTGGAGTTGTTCGTATTCCAAGGGATAACTATTCTCGCGGGTCTGGACGCCAATCCCTCGCCGCCGAGAGTTTCCATTTCCAATGGGAAAGCCAGGCACACACGACGACAAAGTTTTAACATCGACAGTCGAAACGCTCAACATTGTCTTTGCGTGTGTTCTCACACGCTTTCATTACGAGACGTGATGGACGGCGGCTTATTGTGGATAAAGAAACCTCAAAGTGATTTACGCGTTGTTTATGATCAGCCTCGAGACCGTTTCCGTTTCGAGAGAACGGAAAAAAGGACGTCTCTACTAGGGAAAGTTTTGCTACCAGAGGGCCGCATTATCCTGGAGGAGCAGAGCCCGCGGGTGCAGCCGACACGGCTGCCTCTACAGCGATTCGCCGTGTTTGACGCTTGACCAATAGCTTTTCAGCTTTCAGCTTCTTCTATGTCAACTTTTCACATCGGCTAAAGGCTCTACAGTGGGAGACGACAGGCAGCCGTTACCGTCCCAACTGCTCCAGTTCCGCTTCGACCATTTCGCGCACGAGTTGTAGGAAAGTCCCGGTTACTTCCCAGCCGAGCCTTTTTCGGATTTTATCCGCGCAGCCGACGAGCTGCGCCGGCTCGGCCGGACGATCAAATGACGGATCGTGTCTCACATATTTTTTCCACGGAAGATCGACAACGGCGAACGCTGCTTCGACAAATTCGCGAACCGAATGTGTTTCGCCGGTCGCAACCACATAATCGTCCGGCGTTTCCTGCTGCAACATCAGCCACATTGCGCGGACGTAATCTTGCGCCCGCCCCCAATCGCGCCGGCTCTCCAGATTCCCGAGCGTGAGGTCGGTGTCCAGACCTCGTGAAATCCGTGCGGCCGCGCGGGCAATTTTGCGGGTGACAAAATTCTCTCCGCGCCGCGGCGATTCATGATTGTAGAGAATGCCGTTGCAAACGAACAAGCCGTACGATTGCCGGTAGACTCGCACGAGTTGCGTGGCGAAAGCTTTCGCGCAACCATAGGGACTGGCAGGTAACATGGGCGTGTTCTCAGTTTGTGGCAGCTCAATCGCATTCCCAAAAATCTCCGAACTGGATGCGTGATAGAAGCGGAGCGGCTGTGGCTGATCGCGGGCGATCTCGAGCAGGCGCAATGTTGCCATTCCCGCTTCATCGCACGTTGATTCGGGAATCTCGAAACTGAGCCCGACGTGGCTTTGCCCCGCTAAATGATAAACCTCGGTCGGTTGCACCGCCCGGAAAATGCGGCGCAACGTCGTCCCGTCCGAGAGATCGCCATAATGCAGGAATAACCGTTTGCCGTAAATCTTTTCATCCCGACGTAAATGCTCGATGCGCGAGCGCTGTAAATTGCTCGTTCGCCGGACGACGCCGTGCACCGCATAACCCTCGCCCAAAAGCAGCTCGGTCAAATACGAGCCATCCTGGCCAGTAATGCCAGTAATTAGCGCGGTCCTTTGTGCCATTGTCATTTTGAAAACGCCCAAGGTTGACCGCTTAACTTCTACGAATCAACTTCCAACCTTGCCTTGGTGCAGTCAGATGATAGTATACGCTTAGATAACGGTTGGCTACTCGTGCGCCGTGGAGAATAGGCTCGAGGGACGCCACGTTTCCTTTTCGTGTGACGGCTGTAAGTTGCTTTAACGAGGAGCGCCGACCGGAAACAAAGGAAAGCACCCGTCGACGCTGGGTCCAGTAAAAACAGCCGATCTCGCTGTAACCTGCGGGCCATCGACGAGGTCATAACCCAGAGAGTTCGAAGTGTCATGCTAGCCGTTTGGCAAAATCGTCGCTCATCATCGCCGCGCGATGAGTTTTTGATTCTTGAGCGACTGGGCATGACATTGTTGACAGCCTTTACCCTAACCCAGTAGCCTTTTGGCCACCGATGAGTCCCGCCCCAAAAACATACCCACCACCTGGCGTCGAACTTCTGAACAGCTCACTCGGGCGCCGCGAAAAATCCGACGCGGGAACAGCGGGTTTTCTTCCAGTTCCAACAGACGCGACTTTTTTTCATCTGACCCACTGGAAAGCAGCGTCGCAGTGGCTGCGAATGATTATCACAGATCTGTACGGCCCCGCAACCGTGGCGCCGGAGCATCTTGAAATGCAATTACTGTCGCGTCCCATTCTTTCCGGCAAGATCTATCTTTGCGCTTACCTTAGCAAACAGGAATTCGATTTGCTCTCCATGCCGGGCCGCTGTCGCCGGATCGTCTTGATTCGAGATTTGCGCGACACAATGATTTCGTTCTACTTCAGCCTTCGCTACAGTCACGAGTTCGATCCGGTACAAATGCCTTGGATGACGAAATGGCGGATCATTCTCTCCAGATTGAATGAAGAGGACGGAATGATGTATTTTCTGGAGCGTGGGCTCTGCGCCTGCGCCGATATTCAGCGTAGTTGGCTCGAATCAGGCGAAAAAAATGTTTTTCGGCTTGAAGACTGCATCGCCGATGCCTGTGGGACGTTGGGGCAGATGTTCGACAGCGGCTGGGGGCTCCCGGTGGAGACGCGGCATCTGCAGGATGTTGTTAGCAGGTATTCTTTTGAAAAGCTCTCTGGCGGACGCGAGCGCGGCGAAGAAGATACCAAGTCACATTACCGCAAAGGTGTTCACGGCGACTGGCGAAACCATTTTACTCCAGCCATCACGCGCCGCTTTAAAGCGCTTTTTAGCGATGTCTTGATCATGGGCGGTTATGAAGAGGATGCCAACTGGTGAGAACTGATTGAAATCGCCCCAACCGAAAAGCCGATACTTTGATCGGGACGCTCCTTAAGAACAACTATTGGCTGCGGCGCGATCGCTTGTGTGAAAGACCAGATTGCAGATTGTTTTTCGCACCGAGCACCGTGGTCACATTCTATTTACGAAGTTTTCGTCGCCTTTGCCCAAAGATTCATCCCGTACTCAAAGCTTCCGGTGCTGACGCTTTTTTCCGGGAAACCTGCTTGGACGAGAACGTTCTCGATGGTTTTGCGCGTATAAGTCCTCTTATGATCGTGGATCTCGGCTTTGCTGATTAGCCGGATGCGGCACAGAACCGACAGGATCGGATCGGTCCACCACGCCGGGGTGGTAAGAACGTAGATGCCACCCGGGCGAAGCACACGGCGGATCTCAGCGACGGTGAGCAGGAGGCGAGGCCTCTCAATGTGTTCGAATACCGCGAGCATCGTCACCACGTCGAAGTGATCGTCGGGAAAGGGCAGCACAGACTGACCGTTAAGGTCCCACTGGATCAGCGTAACGGAACGCCGCGACCATTCATCCTTTTGCACATCGCTCACGAGCTGATCGATCCCGAATTTTTCCCGAAACGGCGCCTGCTCCAGAAACAGCGGAAACGAGCCGCACCCGATATCAAGAATTCGTTCGCGGGGACTGTGGTCCCCGATCAGGGAGTTGGCCATGGCCGCCCGCTTGCGTGACAGAAAATGCTCGAGCAGACCGTGTCCGCGGGTAACAGAAGCATTCTGCATGCGGAGAGTATAACGGGGATTGCGCGGAAGTCAGTCCGGCGAATCTAGCGCATTTTAAATAACACTGTAGCCGCAAGCGGCAAACCAATTGCTGGCATCCCGGGCGGTGATCCTGGCTAAGGCTGAGCCAATGGCTTGGAAGAGATCCTCTTCGGTCCGCGCTTGGATTGAGCGCAGGTATTGTTTCACTTTGCTCCACATCATTTCGATCGGATTGAGGTCGGGCGAATAGGGTGGAAGAAACAGGCTTTGGGCACCAGTTTGAGCGATTAAGGAAAGAGTCAGCTCGCTCTTGTGCGGGGAGAGATTGTCCATGATGACCAGGTCGCCCGGGCCCAAAGTGGGGCAAAGCACATCGCGCACGTAAGTGCGGAAAGCAGCCGTGTCGGTGGCCCCTTTGATCGTCATACAGGCGGTGGACCCATTATGCCGGATAGAGCAGATCATGGTCGTGGTTTGCCAATGCCCCTCTGGGGGGCATGGGCGTGAACACGTTCCCCGCGCGGGGCGCGTCCACGCAGCCGGGTCATGTTGGTCTTGGCCCCCGACTCGTCGAGAAAGATCAGCCGCGCCGGGTCCAAGCCACTCTGCCACCGCTGCCACGCCCGCCGCGCTTGGGCAATGCCGGGGCGGTCCTGTTCGCTGGCGCGGAGTGTCTTTTTTTATATGTCAGTCCCATCGCCTCCAGCACGTAATGAATTGCCGGCAGCGAGCAGGACAAATCGACGGCAGCGCGGAGCTCCTTCAAGGTCAGGTCAGGCTTTTTCTGGAGCAAGGCGCGCAGCTTTTGCCGATGTCTTTCGACAATGAGCGGCCTGCGCCCGGAGTAACGATGACGCGGGGCGATATCGCCGGTGCGGCGCCGCTGTTGCAGAAGCTTCTTTACCATGCCCAGGGAAACACGGTAACGCCCTGCCACCTGCTCGCGGGTGGCTTCCTCCCTGTCATAAGAACTCAAAATTCGTTCACGCAAGTCCAAGGAAAGAGTTCGCATATCCCGAAGCTAGCATACTCCAGAAAAATGGCTATAGTGTTATTTAAAATGCGCTAGAATACTTCTCCGGTCACATGTAGTGCGTGGGTTTCGCATGCTCCCTATTAGAATAAAGCAATGAACCTGCAGATCTGGGCAGTCCAATAGAAATGCTTGCTTCACAGCCCTCAAGCAAGCTCAATAGACGACATCAATTTTGTAAGCATGCCTAGCGATTTGACGAAAGTATCGATTGTCATTCCTTGTTTTAACGAACAAGGGACTATCGAACAGATCGTAAGGGCGGTGCGCACCGCGCCTCTGGACGATATCGAAATCATCGTTGTGGATGATGGCTCGACCGACGGGACAGCTGCGGTACTGAAAGAAAAAGTCTCGTCAATCGCCAATCGAATCATTTATCAGCCACGCAATCGCGGGAAAGGCGCCGCTTTACGTGCCGGTTTTGCGGCAGCGACCGGTGATGTGATCGTGGTCCAGGATGCCGACCTTGAATATAATCCCGAGGATTATCCAGTGCTGCTCGAGCCGATTTTTTCCGGAAAGGCCGATGCTGTTTTCGGTTCGCGTTTCATGGGCGGCCGTCCCCATCGCGTCCTTTATTTTTGGCACATGGTGGGGAATAAATTTTTGACCCTGCTCTCGAACATGTTTACAAACCTCAACCTCACCGACCTAGAGACGTGCTACAAAGCCTTTCGCGCGCCCTTGGTGAAGAGTCTCGATCTCCGCGAAAACCGGTTTGGATTCGAACCGGAAGTGACTGCGAAACTGGCGAAAGCAAGGTGTCGAATTTACGAGGTAGGAATTTCCTACAACGGCCGCACCTATAAGGAGGGTAAAAAGGTTAACTGGAAAGATGGCGTACGCACGATCTACGCAATCTTACGATACAACCTTCTTCCGTGACGCGACTGACTGGTTTCGGCTTGTAGTCATTAGTCGCCAAGCACCGGCGGGACTGCACTTAACCTCTTTTGGCGATTGCTAGACGATGGCCGACCCAGGGATATTCTCGTAAAGTCCGAACTCTTTCAGGTTTCGAGTGGTAATCCGCGTTGATTTCGGACGACATACGCCAGGCCCGAAGTCAGCAGCGGCTCGGGTTGACTTGTGCTTCAACTAGCCAGACTTGCGTCTTTCTTTTAGAGAGTGATTAAGCGAAATCCTTTATGCTAACCTCACTGTGTGATTGTCTTCGGTCTTCTTCCTATCGCGACTTTAATTCTCATTTGGCTTGGTTTGTCGCTCGGCGGCTGGCGCAACGCATTCATCCATGCAGGTGTCGTCTGGGGTGTTCTAGTGCTGGTCGGGACGGAAGGTCTGTCGCAGATCGGACAGCTCAGGTTTGTGCCTTTAGTGCTTTTCTGGTCAGTCGGCGCGGCGATTGCAGCGGCTTTTATCCGAAAGTCGAGTGGGTGGATACAAATTCCCCACATTAAGTCCGTAGTAACGATCAGGACACTGCCATTGATCGGGGTTGCAGCAACCACTTTGTTAGTCGCTTTGGTGGCGCCCCCAAACACCTTTGATTCCATGACTTATCACTTGGCCAGGGTCGCGCACTGGGTCTACCAGGGGTCGGTGAAAAACTATCCTACCGAGACGCTACGGCAGCTGTATCAGCCACCCTGGACGGAATTCGCTATCACCCATCTGCAGATCCTTACTGACGGCGATCGTCTTTCAAATCTGATCGAGTGGCTATGCATGTTCGGGTCGCTGATTGGAGTGTCAGTGATCGCGCGCGAACTGGGTGCCTCCGCGTATGGGCAGCACCTTGCGGCTATGATCGCGGCCACCCTTCCAATGGGCATCGTTCAGGCCTCCAGCACACAAACCGACTATGTCGAGGCTTTCTGGATGGTTTGTGCAGTGTATTACACCTTGCGAATCCGCAACCAGGGCACATTGGCCAACACCCTGGCGCTGGGTGCCAGTATCGGCCTGGCTCTTCTAACCAAAGGTACGGGATACATTTACGTGATTCCAATCGCGACCATGGCCGGTTGGTGGCTCGTGCAGGACAAGAGGGCTGGAATCTGGAAGCCAATCGTAGTTCTCGGGGCAATCATCCTTATAATTAACGCAGGCGCCTGGGTGCGAAATATTTCCACGTTCGGCAGCATTTTCGGTCCGCCGTCTCCGGTCACGAACCAAGTCTTTTCTGCGCAGGCGTTGACTTCGAACATTATCCGCGATGCTTCGGTTCAGATTGGAACATCATCCCCACGCATCAACCGAGAGATTGCTCGGGCAATTTTCGGCCTGCATCGATTACTGAGGATGGATCTTAACGACCCGCGCACGACATGGCCATCGAGCCAGTTTAAGATCAATCCGCTAACGCCTGACGAGGACTCAACACCCAATCCGATTCACGTTGTCCTACTAGTGTTAGCTTCGATCATATCCCTGACTCACTTTAAGCGTCTTCGTCCATATGCCATCTACCTAAGCGGCCTCCTGGTAGCGTTCCTACTTTTCGCCTTTGTCCTAAGGTGGCAGCCGTGGCACAGTCGTCTCGAGTTGCCGTTGCTGGTCCTCGCAGCACCGCTGACGGCTGGAGTATTCAGCATGGTCTGGTCACAGCGCGTTGCGACTGCGATTACTGTGGTTCTGCTGATCAGTGCGATCCCCTGGTTGCTTGGTCCCAGGACAAGGCCGTTGATTGGGCCCCGATCCATTCTGGTCAACCCTCGCTCGGCGATCTATTTCTATGCTTGGCCACACGCTCGAGCGTCGTACCTGGAAATTGCGGACCAGGCACACTTGGCTCGCTGCCGCGTGGTTGGCATCGACGGTAGCGAGAACAGTTGGGAATACCCGCTCTGGGTCTACCTAAGTAAAGACAGCCGTGTTGTTCCGGTTAACCCCGCTCCCGCTACCGAGCATCTGAGAGAGATTGATGTCCACCCTTGTCTCGTCTTCGCCCCACCGGTCCCCTAAAACCATAATGTTATGGTGGCTAATCTGTCTCCTCAAAGCTAGATCACTCATGTTGCCTAAGAAGAGCTTAATTTTTACAGCCTCTCTCGGAGCAACTGTTAGAGTTGAGCCTTGCTATTGATTGTTGCCGACCACTTAGGGCTCAGATCCGCCCATTTCAAGCTGATCAGCAACCTTGTGCACTTGCAATTCTTGCTCTTTCAAGTGTGCCGCCACGGCGTGGATCTCGTTCTCCCGCCGCGCCGCGGCTGACTGAAACTCTTTCTGCTGCTGGGCGATGGCCGCTTGCTGTTTTTCAACGAGAGACCTCAGCTCCATAATGGTCTTTTCCTGTTCCTGAACTCTGCGATGTTCTTTGAGGAACTCATTCAATAACATCGCGTTGACCGCTTCGTAGCGCACCGAGTAAACCTTTCCCTGGTCATCACGCACCACCAAATCGGGATCTACTTTTTCCACTTCCTCCGCCACCAATCCAAA
>JACXTT010002837.1_pt1 | contig 27153 bp, 24 predicted proteins | sample 9270951 | NCBI WGS metagenome assembly JACXTT01 (sample SAMN15532306, study PRJNA645909) | rock metagenome | isolation source: weathered quartz diorite | place: Puerto Rico | collected 2017-06-21 | reverse complement strand
TCATGCCGGTGGTGATGGTGGGTTCGGCACTGGGCGTGTTTGCCTATGTGACCGGCAGCGCGGTCTATTCCAAGTACCTGTTCTTTCCGCACATCCCCGGTTCTGGCGAGTTGTTGATCTTCTGCAGCGCCATGGCCGGCGCGGGGCTGGCCTTCCTGTGGTTCAACACGCACCCGGCCCAGGTCTTCATGGGCGATGTGGGCGCGCTGGCGCTGGGCGGTGCCCTGGGCACCATCGCGGTGATCGTGCGCCAGGAAATCGTGCTGGCCATCATGGGCGGCATCTTTGTGGTGGAAGCCCTGTCGGTGATGCTGCAGGTCAGCTACTTCAAGTACACCAAGAAGAAATTTGGCGAAGGCCGGCGCCTCTTCAAGATGGCGCCGCTGCACCACCATTTCGAGAAGCAGGGCTGGAAGGAGACCCAGGTGGTGGTGCGCTTCTGGATCATCACCATGCTGCTGTGCCTGATCGGCCTGTCCACCCTGAAACTGCGATGAGTACCAGCGACCTCCACGACGACGATCCCACGCTGCCCGCCGAGGCGGCGTTGCCTATGCCGGTGTCGCCAGACGCGCACACCGCGCAGGTGGCTGTGCAGGACGTGTCGCCGTCAGATGCTGCCGCTACCGACCCCGCGGCGCAGGAGGCTGTGGTGCCCGAAGCCGGTGATGCCGCCGCCGAGGTGCCTGTGGCCAGTCCGGCGCCGTCGGTTCCCGCTGCGCGCGCCCTGCCGACCACGCTGACTGCGGCGCGCGACGCCGCAGCCTTTGTCGCGCAGATTTTTGCCGAGGACAACGCCGCCCCGGCGTCCGAGCCCGCCGCGCTGACACCGCTCGAAGACGCTGTGTCCGATAGCGTCGAAACGGCTCCGGTGGTCGATGCGGCGTCGGCGCTACCCCCCTTGCAGGGACAGAATATTTTGGTCCTGGGCCTGGGTGCCTCGGGCCTGGCCATGACGCGCTGGTGTGTGCGCCAGGGCGCTGCCAGCGTCACCGTGGCCGATACGCGTGCCACTCCACCGCAGCTGGGCGCGCTGCAGCAGGAATTGCCGCAGGTGCGCTTTGTGCCGGGCGCCTTTGGCCCGGCCCTGGTCGAAGGCCAGAACCTGCACGCCATTTACCGTTCGCCGGGCCTCAGTCCTGCGGAGATTGCTCCTGTTTTAGGAGCTGCTCACGCAGCATCCAGCAGCATTGGTGGCGAACTAAGCTTGTATTCGCAGGCCTTGCGCACGCTGCGCACGGCCCAAGGCTATGCGCCCGCCGTGCTGGCCATCACCGGCACCAACGGCAAGACCACGGTGACATCGCTGACCGGCCAGCTCATGGCGCAGGCCGGCAAATCGGTCGCGGTGGCCGGCAATATCGGCCCCACGCTGCTGGACACATTGGCTGGCCATCTGGATGCCGGCACGCTGCCCCAGGTCTGGGTGCTGGAGCTGTCCAGTTTCCAGCTCGACGGCATCACCGACTTCGAACCGACGGCGGCCGTGGTGCTCAATGTGACGCAGGACCATCTGGACTGGCACGGCAGCATGCAGGCCTATGCAGAGGCCAAGTCCCGCATCTTCGGCCAGCAGGGCCTGATGCTGCTCAACCGCGACGATGCACAGGTCATGGCCATGCTGCCCGAACCGGTGCGCGCCAAGCTGCAGAAGCCGCAATGGCGCAGCTACACCACCTTCGGTACCGACATGCCGCAGCGCCCGGGTGACTTTGGCCTGGAAGACGTCAATGGCATGGTCTGGCTGGTGCGTGCGCTGGAGGCCGACGAGACGCAAAAGCGCAAGCGCGGCGAAGAAGAGGAACTGCATATCCAGCGCCTGATGCCGGCCGACGCGCTGCGCATCCGGGGGCGCCACAACGCCAGTAATGCGCTGGCCGCGCTGGCGCTGAGCGCCGCTGCCGGCTGCACGCTGGCTCCCATCCTGTTTGGCCTGCGCGAATACCGCGGCGAGCCGCACCGGGTCGAGCCGGTGGGCATTCTCAATGACGTGGAGTTTTTTGACGACAGCAAGGGCACCAATGTGGGCGCCACCGTGGCCGCGCTGCAGGGTCTGGGGGCCGAGCGCCGCGTGGTGCTGATCCTCGGTGGCGAAGGCAAGGGGCAGGACTTTGCACCGCTGGCCGAACCGGTAGCGCGCTTTGCGCGCGGCGTGGTGCTGATCGGGCGCGATGCGCCGCTGATCCGCGCCGCGCTCGGTGATGGTGACGTGCCGTTACACGATGCGCCTTCCATGGATGCGGCCGTGGCCCAGGCCAACCGCTTGGCCCATGCGGGTGATGCGGTGCTCATGTCGCCGGCCTGTGCCAGCTTTGACATGTTTGACAACTACGAGCACCGCGCGCGGGTATTTTGCGCCGCCGTTAAGGACTTGGCGTTGGCGCAGGGCGTGGACTTGGAGAACCTGGCATGAGCGCATTGGGTGGCACCCTGCGCAACTGGTTCTCGGCCAAGGTCGCGCCGGCGGCCAGTGCGGCGCTGCCGGTGCGCCTGAGCGGGCGCGGCTCGTTCGCGGCCACCACGGCGCCGGCCCAGGTGCGTGGCTTTGACCAACCGCTGGTCTGGGTGACGGTGGTGTTGCTGCTGTGGGGGCTGGTGATGGTGTATTCCGCTTCCATCGCCATGCCCGACAACCCGCGCTTCGCCAACTACGCGCACACCCACTTCCTGACGCGCCATGTGGTGTCGCTGGGCGTGGCCTTTGTTGGGGCGTTGATTGCGTTCCAGGTACCGGTGCAGACCTGGGAGAAGGTGGCGCCCTGGCTGTTCATCGTCTCACTGGTGCTGCTGATGGCCGTGCTGGTGCCCTTCATCGGCAAGGGTGTGAACGGTGCGCGCCGCTGGATTGCGCTGGGCGTGATGAATTTCCAACCGTCCGAGCTGGCCAAGTTCGCCGTGCTGCTGTACGCCGCGGATTACATGGTGCGCAAAATGGAAGTGAAAGAACACTTCTTCCGCGCCGTGATGCCCATGGCGGTGGCGGTGGCGGTGATCGGCCTCTTGCTGCTGGCCGAGCCCGACATGGGCGCCTTCATGGTGATCGCGGTGATCGCCATGGGCATCCTGTTTCTGGGCGGCGTCAACGCGCGCATGTTCTTCCTGATCGGCGCGACGCTGGTGGTGGCTTTCAGCCTGATGATTGCGCTGTCCGACTGGCGGCGTGAGCGCATTTTTGCCTACCTCAACCCCTGGGATGAGCGCTATTCCATGGGCAAGGGCTACCAGCTATCGCACTCGCTGATTGCGATTGGCCGTGGCGAGATCTTCGGCGTGGGGCTGGGCGGCAGTGTGGAGAAACTGCACTGGCTGCCCGAGGCGCACACCGACTTCCTGCTGGCCGTGATCGGCGAAGAGTTCGGTCTGGTCGGCGTCGTCCTCCTGATTGGCCTGTTCCTGTGGCTAACCCGGCGCATCATGCACATCGGCCGTCAGGCCATCGCGCTGGACCGCGTATTCGCGGGCCTGGTGGCGCAGGGTGTGGGCATCTGGATGGGTTTTCAGGCTTTCATCAACATGGGTGTGAACCTCGGTGCCTTGCCGACCAAGGGGCTGACTTTGCCTCTGATGAGTTATGGCGGTTCGGCGATCCTGATCAACTTGGTCGCCATTGCGGTGGTGCTGCGGATTGACTATGAAAACCGGCTGCTCATGCAAGGAGGGCGCGTATGACGCAAGCCACTTCGCAGCGTTGCGCACTGGTCATGGCCGGAGGTACCGGTGGCCATATCTTCCCGGGGCTGGCCGTGGCCCAGGCGCTGCGTGACAAGGGCTGGCGCGTGCACTGGCTGGGCGCACCCAACAGCATGGAAAGCCGCCTGGTACCGCAACGCGGCATTCCACTCGAACTGGTTGATTTTTCAGGCGTGCGCGGCAAGGGTTTGAAAACCCTGGCGCTGCTGCCGTTCAAGTTGCTGCGTGCCTTCTGGCAGAGCATCCAGGTGGTGCGCCGCGTGCGGCCCGATGTGGTGCTGGGCCTGGGCGGCTACATCACCTTCCCGGGCGGCATGATGGGCGTGCTGCTGGGCAAGCCGCTGGTGCTGCACGAGCAGAACTCCGTGGCCGGCATGGCCAACAAGGTGCTGGCTTCGGTGGCCGACCGCGTGTTCACCGCGTTCCCGAACGTGTTTGCCAAGGGCCAGTGGGTGGGAAACCCGCTGCGCACGGAATTCCTGAACCAGCCTGCACCGCAAGAACGGTTTGCCGGGCGCAGTGGCCCCTTGAAGGTGCTGGTGGTCGGCGGCAGCCTGGGCGCGCGCGCGCTCAACACCGTGGTACCACAGGCGCTGGCGCTGATCCCCGAGGCACAGCGCCCCGCGGTGACGCACCAGGCCGGCGAAAAGCAGATCGACGAACTGCGTGCCAACTACGCCGCCGCCGGTGTGCAAGCCAGCTTGACGCCTTTCATCGACAACACGGCCCAGGCCTTTGCGGATGCCGACCTAGTGGTGTGCCGCGCCGGCGCCAGCACCGTGACCGAGATTGCCGCCGTGGGTGCGGCGGCGCTGTTTGTGCCGTTCCCGGCTGCGGTGGACGACCACCAGACCGCCAACGCGCGCTTCCTGGTGGCACAGGGCGGTGGTTGGCTCATGCCGCAGGCTGAAATGACACCCCGCGCATTGGCTGATTTGCTACAAAAAACAGAGCGACCTGCGCTCTTGCAATGCGGGCTGGAGGCCAAAAAGATGCAAAAACTGAGCGCCACCGAGGCCGTGGTCGCCGCCTGCGAGGAGCTTGCAGCATGAAACACGCGATTAAGAACATCCATTTCGTCGGTGTCGGCGGCTCCGGCATGTCTGGCATTGCCGAGGTGCTGTGCAACCTGGGCTACGGCATTTCCGGCTCCGACCTGGCCGACAGCGCCACGCTCAAACGCCTGGCATCGCTGGGCATCAAAACCTTTGTCGGCCATGCGCCCGACCAGGTGAAGGGTGCCGATGCGGTGGTGACCTCCACGGCCGTGCAGCCGGACAACCCCGAGGTCATCCGGGCACGCGAGATGAAGATCCCTATCGTGCCGCGCGCGCTGATGCTGGCCGAGCTGATGCGCCTGAAGCAGGGCATCGCCATTGCCGGTACCCACGGCAAGACCACCACCACCAGCCTGGTCGCCAGTGTGCTGGCCGAGGCCGGGCTGGACCCGACCTTTGTGATCGGCGGGCGCCTCAACAGCGCCGGTGCCAATGCCCGCCTGGGCAGCGGCGACTACATCGTGGTGGAAGCGGATGAATCCGACGCGTCCTTCCTGAACCTGCTGCCGGTGATGGCGGTGGTGACCAACATCGACGCCGACCACATGGAAACCTATGGGCACGACTTCGGCAAGCTGAAAAAGGCCTTTGTAGATTTCCTGCACCGCATGCCGTTCTACGGCACGGCCATACTGTGCACCGACGATGCGGCGGTGCGCGAGATTTGCGAGCAGGTGACCTGCCCCATCACCAGCTACGGCTTCAACGAGGATGCCCAGGTGCGCGCCATCAACGTGCGCGCCGTGGGCGGGCAGATGCACTTCACCGTGCAGCGCCGCAACGGCGTGGTGCTGCCCGATATGGATGTGGTGCTGAACCTGCCGGGCCTGCACAACGTGCTCAACGCGCTGTCGGCGATCGCGGTGGCGGTGGAGTTGAACATTGCCGATGCGGCCGTGCAGAAGGCGCTGGCCGAGTTCCGCGGCGTGGGCCGGCGCTTCCAGCGCTATGGCGACCTGCCGCTAGCGCAGGGCGGCACGGTCACGGTGATCGACGATTACGGCCACCACCCGGTGGAAATGGCGGCCACGCTGGCCGCCGCGCGCGGCGCCTTCCCGGGCCGGCGCCTGGTGCTGGCCTTCCAGCCGCACCGCTACACGCGCACGCGCGACTGCTTTGAGGATTTTGTGAAGGTCATCGGCGCGGGCGCCGACGCGGTGCTGCTGGCCGAGGTCTATGCGGCGGGCGAGGCGCCCATCGTGGCCGCCGACGGACGTTCGCTGGCGCGCGCGCTGCGCGTGGCTGCCAAAGTGGAGCCTCTGTTTGTGGACGACATCGCCGACATGCCGCAGGCCGCCATCGACAACGCGCGCGACGGCGATGTGCTGATGTGCATGGGCGCCGGTTCCATCGGTGCGGTCCCCGGGAAGATTGCAGAAATGCTACAAAAACAGGAGCTGCTTGCGCAGAAGGGATAAGGGCTATGGGCCAATTTGATGTAAAAAATCTGGGGAAAGTCGCCGTGCTGATGGGCGGTGCTTCTGCCGAGCGCGAGGTGTCGCTGATGTCGGGCGGCGGCGTGCTCAAGGCCTTGCTGTCCAAGGGCGTGGACGCCCATGCGTTTGACCCCTCTGAACGTCCTTTGGACGACCTGAAACGCGAAGGTTTTGCGCGTTGCTTTATCGCGTTGCATGGCCGTTTTGGTGAAGACGGTACGGTGCAGGGTGCGCTGGAACTGTTGGGCATCCCCTACACCGGTTCGGGCGTGATGGCCTCTGCCATCTCCATGGACAAGGTCATGACCAAGCGCATCTGGCGCTTTGAAGGCTTGCCCACGCCGGCCTGGCAGCAGGTCTTCAATGCCGAGCAGACCCGTGCCGCCTTCGGCGTTTTGGGCGCACCCATGATCGTCAAGCCTGCGCGCGAAGGTTCGTCCATCGGGTTCACCAAGGTCATGTCCATCGACCAGTGCGAGACCGCCTACGCGCTGGCCTCGCAGCACGATGCCATGGTGCTGTGCGAGCAGTTCATCGCCGGCGATGAAGTCACCTGCCCGGTGCTGGGCCCCAACGGCCAGCCCGAAGCCTTCCCCGTGATCCGCATCGTCGCCCCCGAAGGCAATTACGACTACCAGAACAAGTACTTCACCGATGTGACGCAGTACCTGGTGCCTGCTGGTTTGCCAGCCGGTGAGGAAGACGCCATCCGCGCCATGGTCTGCAAGGCCTACCAGGTGCTGGGGTGCCGCGGCTGGGCCCGTGCTGACGTGATGATCGACGCCAAGACGCGCAAGCCCTACCTGCTGGAGATCAACACCTCGCCCGGCATGACCGGCCACTCGCTGGTGCCGATGTCGGCCAAGGCTGCGGGCATCAGCTACGAAGACCTGTGTGTGCGCCTGCTGCACAGCACGACGCTGGATGCGGAGGCGCAGGCATGAACGCCGCTGCCGGATCTTTCCCAGGAGCACGGGCCGTATGAACGCATCCGTGGCCACCCCACTCGATGTCAAGCTCATGAACATGACGGCTGCCGTCCTGTTCCTGGCGTTTGCCGTCCTGGGCGCCACGGCGGCGGCGCGCTGGCTGGCGCGACTGCCGGTGTTCGACATCCAGGGCATCACGGTCATGGGCGATGTGAACCACAACAACACGCTGACCCTGCGCGCCAATGTAGCGCCGCGCATGGCCGGCACTTTCTTCTCGGTGGATCTGGGCCGCGTGCGCGCGGCGTTCGAGGCCGTGCCCTGGGTGCGCCGCGCCGTGGTGCGGCGCGAATTCCCGAACCGCCTGCGCGTGACGCTGCAGGAGCACCAAGCCGTGGCCTATTGGGGCGCGGACGGCGAGCTGCGTCTGATGAACAGTTTTGGCGAGGTCTTCGAAGCCAATGTGGACGAGGTCGAGCAAGACACCTTGCCGCGCCTCTCCGGCCCCGAGGGGCAGGGCGCCGAGGTGCTGGCCATGTACCGGGCACTGGCACCGCAGTTTGCGCGCATGGAGTTGCCCATGGACCAATTGGAGCTGTCCGGGCGCGGCGGCTGGCGTACGCGGCTGGAGTCGGGCGCGGTGATCGAACTGGGCCGCGGCACGGTGGACGAGGTACAGGCCCGTTCGGAGCGATTTTTAAAAACCTTGACGCAAGTCACCTCGCGCTACGGTCGGCAAGCCAGTGCCATCGAGTCGGCGGATTTGCGGCATGACAACGGATACGCCATCCGCCTGCGCGGCGTCAGCACGCTGGCAAACGATGGTCCCAAGAAGTAGCGAGAAGTAGCAGGTACACATATGGCAAAAGAGTACAAAGACCTGGTCGTAGGACTGGACATCGGCACCGCCAAGGTGATGGCGGTGGTGGCGGAGGTCATGCCGGGCGGGGAGCTGAAACTGGCAGGTCTGGGCGTGGCGCCCAGCAACGGCCTCAAACGCGGCGTGGTCGTGAACATCGACGCCACGGTGCAGAGCATCCAGCAGGCCTTGAAAGAAGCCGAGTTGATGGCCGACTGCAAGATCACGCGCGTCTATACCGGCATCACCGGCAGCCACATCCGTGGCCTCAACTCCAGCGGCATGGTGGCGGTGAAAGACCGCGAGGTTACGCAGGCCGACGTGGCGCGCGTGGTGGAAACCGCCAAGGCCATCAACATCTCGACCGACCAACGCCTGCTACTGGTGGAGCCGCAGGAATTCATCATCGACGGCCAGGACGTGCGCGAACCCATCGGCATGAGCGGCATCCGCCTGGAGGCCAAGGTGCATATCGTGACCGGTGCGCAGAGCGCGGCCGAGAACATCATCAAGTGCGTGCGCCGCTGCGGCCTGGAAGTGGAGCAGTTGATGCTCAACCCGCTGGCGTCCAGCCTGTCGGTGTTGACCGCCGACGAGCGCGAACTGGGCGTGGCGCTGGTGGACATCGGCGCGGGCACCACCGATGTGGCCATCTTCACCAACGGCGCGATCCGCCACACGGCCGTGATCCCGATTGCCGGCGACCTGATCACCAGCGACATTGCGATGGCCCTGCGCACGCCGACCAAGGACGCCGAAGACATCAAGGTCGAAAGCGGCCACGCCAAGCAACTGCTGGTGGACCCCGAAACCCAGGTGGAAGTGCCAGGCCTGGGCGACCGTGGTCCGCGCATGCTGAGCCGCCAGGCGCTGGCCGGTGTGATCGAGCCGCGCATCGAGGAAATCTTCAGCCTGGTCAACCAGGTGATGCGCGAATCGGGCTACGAGGAAGTGCTGTCCAGCGGCATCGTGCTCACGGGTGGCAGTTGCATCATGCCCGGCATGGTGGAGCTGGGCGAGGACATCTTCCTCAAGCCCGTGCGCCGCGGCATTCCCAAATATTCCAGCGCGCTGGCCGACATGGTGGCCCAGCCGCGTGCCGCCACCGTCATGGGCCTGCTCGAAGAAGCGCGCCTGGCGCGCATGCGCGGCTACAAGGTGGCGCAAAAGGCCGGCTCGATGAAGACGGCACTGGGCGGCATCAAAGACTGGTTTGTGGGGAACTTTTAATCATGCAAAGCAAACTTTGGCTGGCACGTGGTTCTCCGCACTGGCGATGGCGAAGCCTGGACCCGCCTTCATAGGCCTCCAGGACACAAGGCAACTGCGAATTTAGAAACCAATACGTATTAATGGAAATCAGGAGTAAAAAATGGCCATCGAAATGATTGAAGAAGAGTTGTTCAACCAGGGCACACAGATCAAGGTGATCGGCGTGGGTGGTGGTGGCGGCAACGCCGTCGAGCATATGATCCAGACGGCCGTGGGGGGCGTCGAATTCATCTGCGCCAACACCGACGCACAGGCGCTCTCGCGCAGCTCCGCGCACAAGACCATTCAGTTGGGTGCCAGCGGCCTGGGGGCCGGCAGCAAGCCCGACAAGGGCCGCGAAGCCGCCGCCGGTGCAGAAGATGACATCCGCGCCGCCATCGAAGGCGCACACATGCTGTTCATCACCGCCGGCATGGGCGGTGGTACCGGCACCGGTGCCGCCCCCATCATTGCCAAGGTGGCCAAGGAGATGGGCATCCTGACCGTGGGCGTGGTGACCAAGCCGTTCGACTTCGAAGGCGGGCGTCGCATGAGCAACGCCGATTCGGGCCTGACCGAACTCGAAGCCAATGTGGACTCGCTGATCGTGGTGCTCAACGAGAAGCTGCTCGAGGTGCTGGGCGACGACGTGAGCCAGGACGAGGCCTTTGCCCATGCCAACGACGTGCTGAAGAACGCCGTGGGCGGCATTGCCGAAATCATCAATGTGCCCGGCCACGTGAACGTCGACTTTGAAGACGTGCGCACCGTGATGGGCGAGCCCGGCAAGGCCATGATGGGTACCGCCGTGGCCAGCGGCCCGGACCGCGCCCGCATCGCTGCCGAACAGGCCGTGGCCTGCCCGCTGCTCGAAGGCATCGACCTGTCGGGTGCCAAGGGCGTGCTGGTGCTGATCACCGCAGCCAAGGGCAGTCTGAAGTTGTCCGAATCCAAGCTGGCGATGAACACCATCCGTGCCTACGCCTCGCCCGATGCGCATGTGATCTACGGCACCGCCTACGACGACGCGCTGGGAGAAGAAATCCGCGTGACCGTGGTGGCCACCGGCCTCTCGCGCCAGGGCATGCGCCGCACGGCCCCGCCGCTGCAGGTGCTGCGCACCGGTACCGACAACGTGCCCTTCCAGGTGCCCACGCTCAACACCATTGCCGCACCCGCAGGCGCCGCTGCCAGCCTGGGCGGCACCATGGCCCAGCCGGACTACGGCAGCATGTCCACGCCCAGCGTGTGGCGTACCAACCGGACGCAGGCGGCGGCCAAGGTCGATGCGCTGTCTTCTGGCGGGATGGATGACTACGAGATTCCGGCTTTCTTGCGTAAGCAGGCGGACTGATTCTCTTTAGGGGGTAGGTTTTGCCCCGCGGGGCACCTCGATTTCCCCACTCCCCCCAACCCCCTCGCCCCGCCGGGCGAGGGGGAGCCCAACAGCCGATTTTTGGGTTTGTCTCCGGGGACGGAATTACGGGGTGAGGCTGCCACCGTTATTTCTCTCCACGGCCAGTGCACGCGGTTGTAGTTACCTCAAATGGATTGGCTCGGAGCGGCTGGCGGCTACGCCTGCCAGGGGCGAGTCAGGGCTCGGCCGTTTGACACCCCCGTCAAGCCTTGTCGAAGCCTTGCTCCCATGTCTCGCCCCTGGCAGGCGCAGCCGCCAGCGGTGCCGCACTACTTTCTCTGCAGCAACTCCAACAGCATGTTTTGGCCGTGGAGAGAAATAACGGTGGCAGCCTCACCCCGTAATTCCGTATCCGGAGCGCAGAAGCCAAATCGGCTGTTCAGGCTCCCTTTCGCCCCGGCGGGGGTGAAAGGGCGGGGGGATAGGGGGGAAGGCGAGGTGCCTCACAGAGAAAATACAAAACAAAGAAGTCAGGGCAGGGCCGCCAAAGTAGTCGCCGCATCCTCGTCCTCGTCCGACAGCGGCGGCACGAAGCGCCGCACCACCAGCACGAACACGATGCCACTGAAGTACATCACGATCGAGTACACGGCGGCCGGCAGCATCATGGTGTCGTTCATCAAAATGGTGGACGCAATCACAATGGCCAGCGTGCCGTTTTGCACCGACGATTCGATGGCCACGGTGGCCGCCTGGCGCAGTGGCACGCGGGCCAGCTTGGACAGGCCAAAGCCCAGCAACAGCATGGCGAAATTGATGGCCAGCACCTGCGGTGCCAGTGTCACGGCATTGGCCTGGAAGATGGCCCAGTTCTTGGCCACGGCCGCCACCACGATCACGGCGAACAGCACCGTGGCCAGCAAGCCCATTCTGGAATGCCACTGGTGCGTGAACACCGGCGCCTGGCGGCGCAAGAGCATGCCCAGTGCCACGGGCAGACCCAGGATCATGAAAATCTGGCCCATCACCATGCCGTAGGGAAAGGCGATTTGCTGGCTGGCGCCCATGAAGTGCGCCAGCGACCAACGCAGGATCAGTGGCACGGTGAAGATGGCCACCACCCCGGCCACGGCGGTGAAAGACAGGGCCAGCGCCACGTCGGCACGCGCGTGGTAGGTCAGGATGTTGGAGGTGGTGCCAGTGGGGCAGGCGGCAATGATCATGAAGCCCACCGCCATGGCGCCGGTGATGCCAAAGACCTGTACCACGCCGTAGGCCACCAGCGGCAACAGCACGAAATGGCACAGCACGCCCACGGCAAAGGCCCGTGGGTGCAGGAAGACGCGCTTGAAATCCACGGGTGCAAGGCCTGCGCCCAGTGTGAACATGATGAATGCCAGCCCCAGGGGGAGAACGATGCTGGAAAGGATGTCGCCTTGCATAGTGGTGGTGTGTCAATGGGAGGGCTGCAGTGTGCTGCCCGGGGCTGCGCTTTCCTAGGGGGTTTATCAGTAGAGCCCGTGCCCGGCGTATGGGGGTAGGGCCCGGTAAAATCGGAGGGTGCTGAAACAAAGAACCCTCAAATCCCTGACCCGTGCCGTGGGCGTCGGGCTGCACAGCGGCCAGCGCGTGGAGATCACGCTGCGCCCCGCGGCCCCGGACACCGGCATCGTGTTCCGGCGTGTGGACCTGCCCCAGCCTGTCGATATTGCCGTCTCGGCCCTGGCCGTGACGGATACGCGTCTGGCGTCCACCCTCTCGGTGGGCGATGCCAAGGTCAATACCGTGGAGCACCTGATGTCGGCCTGTGCCGGCCTGGGCGTGGACAACCTGTATGTGGACATCACCGCCGAGGAAATTCCCATCCTCGATGGCTCTGCCGCCTCGTTTGTGTTTCTACTGCAAAGCGCCGGCATCGAGATGCAGAATGCGCCGCGTCGCTTCATCCGCTTGCGCCAGCCCGTGGAAGTGCGCGAAGGCACGGGCGCCAATGAGAAGTGGGCGCGCCTGGACCCATACCACGGCTTCAAGCTCAGCTTCGAGATCGACTTCAACCACCCGGCGGTGGACTCTACTGGCCAGCGCGTGGAATTTGACCTGAGCACCGGTTCCTACTCGCGCGACATTGCGCGCGCGCGCACCTTCGGTTTCACCAAGGATGTGGAGATGATGCGCGCCAACGGCCTGGCGCTGGGCGGCGGGCTGGACAACGCCATCGTGATGGACGATTACAAAGTGCTCAACGCCGATGGCCTGCGCTACGACGACGAGTTCGTCAAGCACAAGATCCTCGACGCCATGGGCGACCTGTACATCGTGGGCAAGCCCCTGCTGGCGGCCTACAGTGCGCGCCGCTCCGGCCATGCGCTCAACAACAAGCTGCTGCGCGAGCTGCTGGTGCAAAAAGACGCCTGGGAGGTTGTCACCTTCGAGGACGCCAAGCAGGCACCCGCAGGCTTTGCGCAACCGGCGCGGGCCTGGTAGTCACTTAAGTCGGCCGCACGCGCCATGCTGGTCTTTCGCTTCCTGGTTCTCCTGTGTCTGCTGGCCTCGGCCGTGTCGTTTGCGTTCTACGTGGGCACGGGCCAGCCGCGTTTCAGGCATTGGGGCTGGAAGATCTTGAAGTGGACGTTGCTGGCAGCCTTCGGCTTCTTCGCGGTGCTGATCCTGGAGCGGGTGTAGCACTAGGTGCTTTGAACACAGGCAGGATGGTCTGCAAACGCGCACCCATCGCCGCGCCCGGGGCGTCAGCGGCTGCGCCCGTCGCGGTATGACGCCGTGCCCTTGCCGCCCAGGCCGTCGGCGGCGGCCAACCGTGCCATGGCCTTGCCTGCATGGGCGTGGGTGATGGCCAGGCCCAGCGCGTCGGCAGCATCGGGGCCGGGCAGGCCGGGCAGGGCCAGCAGGCGTTTCACCATTTCCTGGATCTGCGTCTTCTGTGCACGACCATGGCCGGCCACTGCCTGCTTCATTTGCAGCGCGGTGTACTCGGCCACGGGCAGGTTCTGGGTCACCAGTGCGGTGATCAGCGCGCCGCGTGCCTGGCCCAGCAGCAGCGTGGACTGCGGGTTGACGTTGACGAAGACGATTTCAATTGACGCACAGGTCGGCTGGTAGCGCTGCACCACTTCGCCGATGCCGTCGAACAGCACCTTCAGGCGCTCGGGCAGCGCGCGCGTGTCCAGGTGCTGGGTGCTGATGGTGCCGCTGGCCACATAGGCCAGCGCAGCGCCCTGCACGTCCACCACGCCGAAGCCGGTGGTGCGCAGTCCAGGATCAATGCCCAGGATTCGCATGCTATGGTTTTACTAGCGGCTTGCGCAATGTGAATGCGGGATAGGGCCTGTTTACCCTATTTTTGCAAGTGCGAACGGGGTGAAAACAGCGCCAATCTAGGCGCGCGACGACGTCCAGACTGGCCGTCTGGGCTAGGAGTGCAACGACGAGTGGCGCTGTTTTCACCCCGTTCCCTTCGGGTTGCGGCCAAAAAGGCCATGCGCGGCGTTGCGAAGCCTTGCCGGGGGGATACCCCGGCCGCGTTTCGCGCCTTGCGCATGGCCTTTTTGATCCGCAACGCATCTTGTAAAAATAGGGTGAACAGGCCCTATATGTTGAAATACCACTTGGCCGAGTGGAAAAACACCGGTGCCGCAAAGCACAGGGCATCGACCCGGTCCAACAGACCGCCGGCACCGGTGACGGACAGGCCCTGGTCACCCCAGTTGGGAATGCCGCGGTCGCGCTTGAGCGCCTTCATGACGAAGTGCCCTAGTGCGCCGGCCATGCAGGCGATAAAGGCAAAGGCAAACGCCGTGCCCGGCACCCAGGGTGTGATGCCGGCCAGCAGCGCGCCGACCAGGGCGCCGGCCCACACACCCAGGCCCCAGCTGTCCCAGTTGAAACTGGCGCTGATGCTGGGTGCAATCGGTTTGCGCTGCAGTTTGCGCGAGGTCAGGTGCTGCACCACCATGCAGGTCTGCATCACGATCACCAGAAAGAACACCAGGAAGGCGTTCTTCTTGTCGTAGCCCGGAAAGTTCAGCATCAGCAGGGCCGGCACATGGCTCATGCCGTAGATGCAAACCATGATGCCCCACTGCAGTTTGGCATTGCGCTCCAGAAAACGCACCGGGTCGTTGGCCAGCGCGCTGGTCAGCGGCAGCGCCAGAAACACGTAGACCGGGATGAACACCGCAAACATGTCGAAATGTTCGCTGCCCACCAACCAGTACTGCACCGGCAGCACCACGAAGAACGCCAGCACCAGACTGCGGTGGTCGCCGCGTCGCGTCGGCGAGAGGGTCAAGAATTCGCGCAGGGCAAAGAAGGACACCAGGCCAAACAGCGTCAGCGCCACCCAGTCGCCGGTGACCCAGCCGATCCAGAAGACAAACATCAGCAGCCAGCTGGTGCGGATGATGCCGTCTACGCTCTTGAGTTCCTTGTGCCATTGCTCGGCCCGTGCGTCATCGCCATGGTCGCGGATGGACAGTGCAAAGGCAATCACGCTGGCCAGCAGCAGCAGGCCGAAGACGAAGAGGAACAGCGCGCCGATCTGTTGCGTCGCAGTGAGGCTTTTTAAGTAGAAGTACATATCGTGCCCTCAGACGTCACGCAAGGCCATCACGGCCTGGCGCGCGCGCGCCAGAAACGGCTTGCACTCCTCGCCATCCTGCACCTGGATGGGCGCGCCGAAGGTCACCGAGCACAGCACTGGCACCGGCACCACCTCGCCCTTGGGCAGCACGTGCTGCACGTTGTTGATCCAGGCCGGCACCAGCACCGCGTGGGGGAACTTCCTCGCCAGGTTGTACAGCCCGGCCTTGAAGGCCTGCGGCTCTTCCGCATGGCCGCGCGTGCCCTCGGGGAACAAGATGATGGAGTCGCCATTGCCCAGGGCTTCGAGCAGTGGCTCCAGCGGGTCTTCGTCGGCGCTGCGGTCGCGCGAGACATAAATCACATGGAAGACCTCGGTGGTCAGCCACTGCTTGAACGGCGATTTGGTCCAGTAGTCCTTGGCGGCAATGGCGCGTGTGATGTGGCGCAACTCTTTGGGCAGCGCGGCCCAGATCATCACGAGGTCGGCATGGCTCTGGTGGTTGGCAAAATAAATGCGCTGCTCGGCCTTGGGCGGGCAGCCATGCCAACGGGCTTGCGAACCCGTCAACACCCGAATCAGCCCCAGCAAAAAATAACTCATCAACTTGGCTAGCATGGCGGGGATGATACAGAGGGTGAGTGATGTCTCCGTAAGAGACTTGTTGCGCGAGTGCGAGGGTCGCTACATGGCAGGAGCCGACATTGCGCAATCACCTCCGATCGATATTTGCTGGTAGCCTCATGCATTTAACAAGGCTTTGAATCAGAGTGACTCCATCAATACACAAGTTGGGCATTCGGGCAATTGCGGCTGGTGTAGTGTTTGCCGTCTTTGCGATTCTGGTGCGGAGTCCACTGCTGTGGACTATCGCGGCATGTGCATTTTGTGTTGCCTGGTTTTCTCTCATTCGTCACATTTGGCGGAAGAACTACTCAATGCCAATGCGAGATGGAAGCTGGATCACTCAAGAAACAAATCCGGTGCTCTATCGCTTCTGGATGACACTCTTCCTTTTGTTCGGAGTATTCGCGCTTGCGATTATTTTCACGTCAGTGTGGAGTATGGTCTAACTTCACCCAAAACGCTCATATCCAGCCTAGAGCAACCGAACAACTCCCCATAATCCCCACTTGCCTTACGCGACTCTTCCCATTCAAGGCAATTGCGCGTCTGCCATCCGCCCGGTAATCACCCCCGCACGCCCCGACAGATACGCAGAGTTCGGCAGCTTCTCGAAGTACTTGGGTCGCGGCAGCATGACGGCCAGCCGGGCGGCCTCGTAGGCGCTGAGTTTGCTGGCGGGTTTGCGAAAGTAGTGCTGGGCGGCAGCCTCGGCGCCGAACACGCCGTCGCCCCACTCCACGCTGTTGAGGTAGATCTCGAGGATGCGCTGTTTGCTCAGAAAGGTTTCCAGCAACAGCGTGAGCTCAAATTCCTGGCCTTTGCGCATGAGCGTGCGCTCGCCCGAGAGGAACAGGTTCTTGGCGAGCTGCTGGGTGATGGTGGAGCCGCCGACGATCTTGGGCGGGCGTTTGCCCGCGCGCTGCTGCGCGGCCTTTTCCTCGGCCTTGGCGTTCTTGGCCCAGGCTTTTTCCAGGGCGTCCCAGTCCACACCGTCGTGGTTGGTGAAGCCGTCGTCCTCCGAGGCGATCACGGCCCGTTTGAGGTTGTCGGAAATCTGGTCGTAATCCACCCAGTGCTGGCTCCAGGGCAGGGCACCTTTGTCATGGGCGATGCGCCAGGCTTCGGAGCGCTGGAAGGTGGTGGACTGGGGCGAGAGCACTGTCATGCTGGCAATGCGGCCGACGAAGAACAGCTGCAATGCCAGAAAGGCCAACACCAGCAAGCCCAACCAACGAACTAATCCTCTCATGGCCCGCTGGACACCTTGGCTTCCAGGGTTTCGTCCCGGGTGAACTTGAAACGCGAGACCACCAGAATCTGGTCGGCCTGGCGGCGCATGGCCTTGCTGAATCGGCCAAACGGGCCGGCGGTGCGCGCAATGGCCGCAGCGCGGCGGTCCAACGTGGGGTTGCCCGAGCTTTCCACGATTTCGGTCTCCAGCACGCGGCCATCAAAGTTGACGGTGACGATCATGGTCAGCTCGCCATAGAGCTTCTTGCCGTTGGAGGTGGGAAAGTTTTCGGTACCGCGGTCTTCAATGGCGTGGCGCAGCGCATCGTAGTAGACGGCGTAGACCTCTTCGCGCGCGGCCGGGCTGATGTAGCGCTTCTTGGGCCGCGCGTTTTGCTGGTTGATGGTGCGCTCAATCTCGGCCAATACCTTGACGAGCTGGCGGCGCTTTTCCTCCTGCTCGGTCTGCTCTGCCTTGCTGGCGGTCTTGTTCGGGTCGGGTGGGGGCAGGGCGGCGAGCTGGTTTTTCACCTGGGCCAGCAGCAGGTTTTGCTGCTCCTGCAAGTTTTGCAGCTTGCGCGCGGCTTCCTGTTCCTGGGTGTCGCCGGTTTCGGTCAGCAGCGAGGGCGGCAACGGGCTGGTGGCGCGGCCGGTGTCGGCGTCGCCACCGCCGGCCAGCGAGGCCTGGGCAATGGCTTTGGCCTTCTCCGGTTTCTCGTTGCTTCTGGCGTTGACCAGAATCACTTCGAGCGGCGTGTCCTCAAACACCCGGTTGAATGATTCCGGGTCGACAAAGCGCACGGTCAGCAGCGCCGCGTGCACCGCAACGGATGCGCCAAGGGCCAACTGAAGGGTGCTGAAAGACCGCAGGTTCACGGGGCTAATTATCGGTGGAAGCGGGGGTGGCTTCGTCCACATCCACGGCGATGGCAATCGGGCCGGCCACATCGTCTTCGTCTTCAGATTCGTCTTCCGCGGCATCTGTGGCATCTGTGGCTTGGGCCGGCACATCCAACCGCTCGATGACCGTGCCATGCACGTCCAGCGTGATCAGGTCCATCTCGCCCAGCTTCACGCGCACCTTGGCGTTGCGCGGCAGGCCTTGCGCGCCCATCACCGGAAGCACCAGCGGAATGTCGTCGGCACGCACCATGTTCTCCTTGAACACCGTGGCCACCAGCTCGGTGATGCCGTGCTGCTGCACATAGCGCATGGTCCAGAAGCGCTCCATCGCGCCTTGGTAGCCGTTGTAGGCGCTGTAAGCGGTGTCGAAGGCCGAGATGATGGCAAACAGCTCGGCGTCCTTGGGTTTGAACGGTGCCACCAGCGCCGCCGTCTTGCCGTGGCGCGCGCAGGCCATGATCTGCCACTGGTTCACCAGGTCGGTGTAGCGGCGCAGCGGCGAGGTGCTCCACGCGTAGCTCTTGACGCCGATGCCCGCGTGCGGCAGCGCCTTGGTGCCCATGCGCACCTTGACACCGGGTGCCAGGCTGGCCTGGCTGCGGTAGATGGCGGGCACGCCCATCTCGGCCATCCAGCTGCCCCAGGTGCTGTTGGCCAGGATCATGGCCTCGGCCACGATCAGGTCCAGCGGCGCGCCGCGCTGGCGGATGCTGATAAGCACCGTCTCATCGCCCTGCGGCTCCGCGCCGTCGTTGCCCTGCAATCTGAAGTTGTAGTCCGGCCGGTTGAAAGTCTCGGGCTTGCCGCGCACCACTTCGCGTTTGGCTTTCAGGTCGCGCGCCAGGCGGTGCAAAAATGATAGCTGCTCGCGCAATCCAGATGCGGGTTGTGAGGCATTTTGATGCTCAAAATCTGGATTTTGCAGCCATTCCTCGGTGACTACGGCATCCAGCTGGTCGTGGCGCAGGTTGTGCGCAATCGGCACGCGCTCCAGCTTGGTTTCTGAACCCTTGATCTCCAGCGTCGCTCCATCCAGCGTCACGTACAGCGACAGGGCCGGACAGTCGCGCCCTTCCTGCAGCGTGTAGGTCTGCACCACATCGTCGGGCAGCATGGTGACCTTGTAGCCCGGCATGTAGACCGTGGACAGGCGCGCACGGCCCAGCACGTCGATGGGGCTGCCGGGCTGCACAGCCAGGCCCGGCGCGGCAATGTGGATGCCCAGGGTGACCGTGCCGCTGCCCAGGCCCTGCAGGCTCAGCGCATCGTCGATCTCGGTGGTTTGCGAATCATCGATGGAGAAGGCCTGCACCGGTGCCAAAGGCAACTCGTCGGCAATGGCGGGCGCCGTGATGGCCGGGAAGCCCGTGCCCTTGGGGAAGTTTTCCAGCAGAAAGCGCTTCCAGTGGAACTGGTAGGGCGAGGCAATGGCTCCGGCCTTTTGCAGCAACTCCAGCGGCGCGGTGTGGGTGGCGCGGCTGGCCTCGACCACGGCCTTGTACTCGGGCGCGTTCTTGTCGGGCTTGAACAGGATCTTGTAGAGCTGCTCCTGGATGGGTGCAGGGCAGGTGCCCGCGCCCAGCTCCACCGCCCACTGGGCGATCTGCTCGGCAATGACGCGCTTTTTCTCGATGGCGGCCAGCGCCTGGGCAATGATGTCGGCGGGCGCCTTCTTGAAGCGGCCCTTGCCGGCGCGGCGGAAGTAGTGCGGCGTGTCGAACAGCTTGAACAGCATGCCGGCCTGCTCGGTCAGCGTGGCGTTGGCTGAGAAATAGTCTTTGGCGAGGTCGGCAAAGCCGAATTCCTCGTCCGGGGCGAACTCATAGGCCATGTCCAGCTCAATCGCCTGGGCCTGCGCCTGCGCGGCGGCAATCAGCTCCGCCGGGGCGGGCTTCTCGAACTTGATCAGGACGTTGGCGCCCTTGACCTTGACGCGCTTGCCGGAATCCAGCTCCACCTGTGCCGAGGCCTCGGCCTCCGACAGCACCCGACCGGCCATGAACTTTCCGGCTTCTTCAAACAGTACAAACATAGGGGGTAGATTGTCCCCGCAAAAGGCGGCCGGCTTGCGCAGACCGTGCGGTATCCTGCAGCGCTATGCGAATCCTGACGTTTGGGGCCAGTGTTCTGGTCCTTCCCCTGGCTTTTTTGCTGTTTTTGCAGTGGCCCCTGCGGGAGTGGGTGCAGGCCTATTCACGCCAGGCCAATGATCTGGGGCAAATCGTCTTTGCGCTGTATGTGGCAGTGGCCATTTGTGCGGCTTCCATGGCCCACACCCATTTGGCGGTCGGTACTGCGGGTTCGGCCCAGCGGCCACGCTGGCGTGCATGGGCTGTTCTGGCCTGTGTGGCGCCCTGGGCCCTTTTCATGCTGTGGGCCGCCTGGGCGCCGCTGTGGGATGCGGTGCGCGGGCTGGAGCGCTTTCCCGAAACCTTCACCCCCGGCTACTTTGTGCTCAAACTGGCCTTGGGCCTGTTGCTGCTGCTGGTCCTGCTGCAGGCGATGCTGGCGGTACGGCGCGCGCCGGGGGCCTCCGAATGAGCCTGCTGGGCCCCTCCACCGGCCTGTGGATGCTGCTGGTGCTGGGCGGCATGACCCTTGCCAGCGGTCTGCCGGTATGGGCGCTGCTGATCGGCGTGTCCAGCGTGTTTGCTGCTGTGGGCCTGGCCACCGGGGCCATGGACCTGCCGATTCTGACCGCCATGCCGGCGCGGCTGGTGGGCTTGCTGGAAAACGATGTGCTGCAGGCGCTGCCGTTGTATGTATTTGTAGGCATTCTGTTGCAACGCCTGGCGGTGGCCAACGCCCTGTTTTCGGTACTGATACGCCGTTTCACGCCCCTGGGGGGCGGCCAGGCGCTGGCGGCCCTGGGGCTGGGGGCTTTGATTGCCCCCATGAATGGTTCGGTGGCCTCCAGTTCGGCCCTGCTGGCGCGGCTGGTGGCGCCGCGTCTGGCGGGCATGGACGCCGCACGGGCCACGGCGCTGGTCAGCGTGGCGGCCACCATTGGGGTGGTGGTGCCGCCGTCGCTGGTGCTGGTGTTGCTGGGCGACGCCATGATGCGCGCCCACACCGAGGCCAGCAACCTGCCCGGCTTTGTGCTGGGCACCGCGCGCATCATCAATACCCAGGATGTGTTCCACGCCGCGCTGTTGCCGGCGCTGGTCATTTTGGGCTTGTGGGCACTGGTGGCGCGCTGGCAGAGCCGGGGTGTCGCGTCGGAAGTGCCCGACCTGTCCATGCGCCAGACGCTGGTCGCCGCCCTGTCTGGCGCGGGCATTGTGCTCTTGCTGGCCGGCGTGTTTACCGGCCGGCTGTATGCGGTCGAGGCGGCCGCCACCGGCGGCATGGCGCTGGTGCTGGCCACGCTGCTGACGCGCGCCCTGCGCTGGGCGCAGTGGAAGGAATTGCTGGCCGACACGCTGGCACTGAGCGGCGCGCTGATGGCCCTGCTGGTGGGAGCCACGGTGTTCAGCCTGGTGTTTCGCCTGTGGGGCACCGACCGCTGGCTCACCGAGCACCTTCTGGCCTCGCCGCTGCCGCCGTTGGCGACCGCCTGCCTGGTGCTGTGGATGGTGGGCCTGTGCGCCTGGGTGCTGGATGCGTTTGAGATGATTTTTGTCGTCATCCCTATCGTGGCGCCGCCGTTGATTGCCATGCTGGGCGATGCGCAGCAGACGGCTGTGCTGTTGCTGCTGGTGCTGCAGCTCAGTTTCTTGGTGCCCCCCATGGGCTACGCGGTGATGATGGCCCGCAGCCGGGTCGGGCAGGGGCTGTCGGTGGGGCGCCTGCTGGCGGCCCTGCTGCCGTTTATCGCGGTGCAACTGGGGCTGGTGGTGGCGGTTTTCCTGGCGCCGGCCCTGGTGCATCAGCTCGACCCCGTTGCTGCACCCGTCGCGCAGGATTCTGAACAGGACGTGGAGCAGCAGATGCGCGCCATGTCGCCGGCCACAGACGACGGGGCTACGCCAGGTGCAGAAATGCCAGTACCTGCGGCAAATGCCGTTCAAAGTCGCTGAGGGCGTGGTCGCCGCCTTCCAGTAGCAATACCTGGGCGCCGGCATAACGGGCCTGCATCTCGCGCCAGTCCAGCACCTCGTCGCCCTTGGCAATGATGGGCAGATAGCGTTCCAGTTGGGTGAGTGGGCCGCATTCCAGCGCACGCAGTTCGTCCACGTACTCGGGCCGAAAGTAGAAGTGCTCGGCCGGGTCGTGCCAGCTGGTTTGTTCGCCGATGTATTTGGCCAGGTCGCGTGCCGGGTCTACGGCGGGGTTGAGCAGCACGGCAGGGCAGCCGGTGTGCTGGGCCACGTGGGTGGCGTAAAACCCGCCCAGCGACGAGCCCACGACAGCCATGCTGTGGCGCGGCCAGTCGTGTATGCCCTGGAGCAGCAGGTCCATGGCGGCCCGGGGCGAGGGGGGCAGTTGCGGACACCACCAGTGCACCTCGGGGTGTTCTGCCGCCATATGGGCTGCCATCTGGCGCGCCTTGGCCGATTGGGGGGAGGAGCGAAAACCGTGCAGGTAAAGCAGGCGGGTTGTCGGTGGTGCGTGCATCGCCGCATGATAGTTGGCGGGATAATCTGGCCATGGCCTACCAATTTGGACAAGTTTCGCTGCGCAACCGCATTGCGCCATGGTTTGCGGGTTTCGACGGGCCCCTGGCGTTTGCCGTGTTCATGCTGGCCTGTGCCGGCCTGCTCACCATGTACTCCTCGGGCTACGACCACGGTTCCCGGTTTATCGACCATGGCCGCAACATGCTGATCGCCGCCACCATCATGTTCGTGGTGGCCCAGGTGCCGCCGCAGCGCCTGATGGCGCTGGCCGTGCCCTTGTATGTGGTGGGCGTGACGCTGCTGGTGGCGGTAGCGGTGTTCGGCATCACCAAGAAAGGCGCCAAACGCTGGATCAATGTGGGTGTGACCATCCAGCCCAGCGAGATTCTTAAGATCGCCATGCCGCTGATGCTGGCCTGGTGGTTCCAGAAGCGTGAGGGGCAGTTGCGCCCGCTCGATTTCGTCGTCGCCGCCACGCTGCTGGCCGTGCCTGCGGGCTTGATCATCAAGCAGCCCGACCTGGGCACGGCGCTGCTGATTCTGGCCGCCGGGCTGTCGGTAATTTTCTTTGCCGGCATGAGCTGGAAGCTGGTGATTCCACCGGTGCTCATCGGCCTGATCGGGGTGGTGCTGATCGTGGCGTTCGAGCCCCAGCTCTGCGCCGACGGCGTGCGCTGGCCGGTGCTGCACGATTACCAGCAGCAGCGCATCTGCACGCTGCTGGACCCGACGCGCGACCCGCTGGGCAAGGGCTTTCACATCATCCAGGGCATGATTGCCATCGGCTCGGGGGGGGTCTTTGGCACCGGCTTCATGCAGGGCACGCAGACGCACCTGGAGTTCATCCCCGAGCGCACCACCGACTTCATCTTTGCGGCGTACTCTGAAGAATTCGGCTTGCTGGGTAACCTGGGCCTGATCGCCGCCTTTATCTTTCTGGTGCTGCGCGGGCTGGCGATTGCGCTGGAGGCCCCCACGCTGTTCTCGCGCCTGCTGGCCGGCAGTGTGACCATGATTTTCTTCACCTACGCCATGGTCAACATGGGCATGGTCAGCGGCATCCTTCCGGTGGTGGGGGTGCCGCTGCCCTTTATCAGCTATGGCGGCACGGCCATGGTGACGCTGGGGCTGGCGCTGGGGATTTTGATGTCCATCTCCAATTCCAAGCGGTTGGTGCAAAGCTGACTTTTGAACAGCCCACTCCCCCAGCCCCTCGCCCCGCCGGGCGAGAGGAGCCTTTAACAGCCGATCTGGTTGTTGGACTCCGGATACGGGCTACGGCGGTGAGGCTGTGCGGCGGGTGTGCACACCACCATCGGTGAGCCAACGGTCGTAGGAACTGGTGGCATCTTCTGGGCTCGCACAGCGGGCAGCGCAGCGCCCGCCAGTTCCGTACCGCCATGGCGGCGTTTTCTACGACCATTGGCGTTCCCGTCTGGGCACACCCGGGTCAACGCGACCTCACCGCCGTAGCCCGTATCCCAAGAGAAAAAACCAAATGTGGCTGTTAAGGCTCCCCTCGCCCGGCGGGGCGAGGGGCTGGGGGAGTGGGTTGTTAAAAAAGGGGGAGCCGACCCGTTCCGCCCCAGCGGCCTAAAATGACCGAATGATCTCCCGCGAACCCACCATCGAACGCTTGGCCACGGCCAAATCCCTGTTGCTCACCCCCTTCGGCCTGGACGAGAGCCATCTCGCCAAAGCTCTGGCGGAGATCAAGGCGCACCAGGTGGATGAGGCGGACTTGTACTTCCAGTACACCCGCTCCGAAGGTTGGAGCCTGGAAGAGGGCATCGTCAAGACCGGTTCGTTCTCCATTGACCAGGGCGTGGGCGTGCGTGCGGTGAGCGGCGAGAAGACGGCGTTTGCCTACTCTGACGACATTTCCGAGGCCAGTCTGCTCGACGCTGCCCGTACCGTACGCTCCATTTCGTCTGCAGCCCAGAATCGGCGGGCAAAGGCAGCTAGCAAAAAGATAGCAAATTCACGCTCGCTCTACGCCGGGCTGGACCCCATCGCCACGCTGGACAGCACCACCAAGGTGGAACTGCTGGGCAAGGTGGAGCGCCTGGCGCGCGCCAAGGACCCGCGCGTGGCGCAGGTCATGGCCGGCCTGGCCAGTGAATACGACGTGGTGCTGGTGGCGCGGGCCGACGGCACGTTGGCCGCCGATGTGCGGCCGCTGGTGCGCCTGTCGGTCACCGTGATCGCCGAACAAAAGGGGCGCCGTGAAGTGGGTTCGGCCGGCGGCGGTGGCCGCTTCGGCCTGGCTTACTTCAGTGACGCGCAGATCGAGAAATACGTCAACGAGGCGGTGCACGCCGCCCTCACCAACCTGGACGCCCGCCCGGCCCCTGCCGGCGAGATGACGGTGGTGCTCGGCCCGGGCTGGCCCGGCATCCTGCTGCACGAGGCCATCGGCCACGGGCTGGAGGGTGACTTCAACCGCAAGGGCTCCAGTGCCTTCAGCGGCCGCATCGGCCAGCGCGTCGCCGCCAAGGGTGTCACGGTGCTGGACGACGGCACCATTGCCGACCGCCGCGGTTCCCTCAATGTGGACGACGAGGGCAACACCAGCCAGCGCAATGTGCTGATCGAGGACGGCATTCTCAAGGGCTATATCCAGGACAGCATGAATGCCCGCCTGATGGGGGTGGCACCCACCGGCAACGGCCGACGCGAAAGCTATGCCCATGTGCCCATGCCGCGCATGACCAACACCTACATGCTGGGGGGCGACAAGGATCCACAAGAGATTGTCAAAAGCATCAAGAAAGGCTTGTACGCCACCAACTTTGGCGGCGGCCAGGTCGACATCACCAGCGGCAAGTTCGTGTTCAGCGCCAGCGAAGCCTATTGGGTGGAGAACGGAAAGATCCTCTACCCGGTGAAGGGCGCCACGATTGTGGGCAACGGCCCGGACGCACTCACCCGCGTGACCATGATCGGCAACGACATGCGGCTCGACAGCGGTGTTGGTACCTGCGGCAAGGAAGGCCAGAGTGTGCCCGTAGGCGTGGGCCAGCCGACGCTGCGCATCGACGGCCTCACGGTAGGCGGCACCGCTTAACGGGTGCATGCGGGCCGTGGGGGCAAGCGCCATGGACCCCGCCGCAACCGCGAACGGTGCGCCCTCTGCACTGTCTTCGCGCAGTTTCCAGACCTTCGGCGCCTACAGCCAGTTCCTGCGCGCGGCGGTGGCCGACGAAGAGTCGCTGCAACTTGGTGAAAGCCTGCAGGCGCTGGCGGCGCCGATTGAAAGCCTGGTGGGACTGCTGCGTTAACCGGACTGCGACGCCGCTACAGTTGCCCGGCATCTGCTGGCGTTGATGGATGTGGCGCGGCGGCACAGCGCGCTGGTACAGGAGCTGGGTTCCGACTGGCACAGCCTGTACGAATTCAATGTGCACAGCAAAACGCTGACGCTCTTTCGTGCACGGGTGGCGCAGTGGACGCGCGAGGTGGCGCCACCCCTGCCGCGCCTGCCCGAATCCATGGACTTTGAACTGGCAGCTTGGCGCGTGCTGGGCGCTGGCGCGATGCTGCTGGATGCGTACGAGCAGTCCGTCAAACGTGCACAGGAGACCAAGGCGGCCCAGTCTTCGCTAAGGCACTGGTTGCGCGGCCGGTGGCGGCGGTTTTTGACTGTGCTACATTGGAGCCCATGAATTTCGGCCGTTTTTACTTTAGCTACTTTTGGTTCTCCAGCGCCTTCGGCGGTAGAGAGTTCTGAACGTACCTGTAAAAAACGTCCTGAATCCTCATCAAACCGCCGGTGCCCCCCGGCGGTTTTTTTTTGCCTTTCGATGCCTTGCCGAAACTTCGGCAGATTTTTTGACCTAGGAGCCAACACATGACCGCGAAACCTGCAGCGTCCGCCGAATCCTGGTACGGACAACACGCCCACCCGAGCGCCGACCGCACCGGCAAGACCGACGACGAACGCATCAAGGACATCACTGTGTTGCCCCCTCCCGAACATCTGATCCGCTTTTTCCCTATCCAGGGGACGGCCGTGGAATCGCTGATCACCGACACCCGCCGCACCATCCACAACATCATGGCCGGCAAGGACGACCGCCTGCTGGTCATCATCGGCCCCTGCTCCATCCACGACCCCGCCGCGGCGCTGGACTACGCGCGCCGTCTGAAAGAGCAGCGCGAAAAGTACAAGGACACGCTGGAGATCGTGATGCGCGTCTACTTCGAAAAACCCCGCACTACCGTGGGCTGGAAGGGGCTGATCAACGATCCCTATCTGGACGAGAGCTTCCGCATCGACGAAGGCCTGCGCATTGCGCGCCAGTTGCTGATCGAAATCAACCGCCTGGGCCTGCCCGCAGGCAGTGAGTTCCTTGACGTGATCTCTCCGCAGTACCTGGGAGATTTGATCGCCTGGGGCGCCATCGGCGCGCGCACCACCGAAAGCCAGGTGCACCGCGAACTGGCCTCGGGCCTGTCGGCACCGATTGGTTTCAAGAATGGCACCGACGGCAACATCAAGATTGCCACCGACGCGATCCAGGCTGCTGCTGGCGGCCACCACTTTCTCTCGGTGCACAAGAACGGCCAAGTGGCGATTGTGCAGACCAAAGGTAACAAGGACTGCCACGTCATCCTGCGCGGCGGCAAGGCGCCCAACTACGACGCGGCGAGTGTG
>JACXTT010002836.1_pt1 | contig 27154 bp, 22 predicted proteins | sample 9270951 | NCBI WGS metagenome assembly JACXTT01 (sample SAMN15532306, study PRJNA645909) | rock metagenome | isolation source: weathered quartz diorite | place: Puerto Rico | collected 2017-06-21 | reverse complement strand
CCATTTGTTTCTCGAAATCAGTCTTTATGCATGACACCGTCATCGGACTCTTTGTGAATCGCTACGAATTCGGAACCCCGATTTAATTTCACCCTATCAACAATTTGAGAACACGACCTATACGTGCTCACCTGCCCTAAGCTCTTGGGGGCCTTCCGACGCAGCGCTTGCTGTAACAAGCTCAGGGACCACGTCGCCGTCCCGTCACTTTCTGGGGTCGGACAGCGGCGGGCTTCGGCCAGAATCGCTTCCCGCTCTGCCGCGCCATACGTGGGTTTGGTCCCTGCTCCTCCCCGTCGTGCGAGGGCCTGCACTCCTTCGCGATTAAACCGGCTGACTACCTGGGCCACTGCATCACCTGACCGTCGCCCCGTCCTCCGAGCAGCCTCAATGTAGCTCTGACCGGCCGCCACCGCTAAGAGTTGCTGGGCGCGGAGGACATGAGTAGCAGGCTCGCGGGTCGAACGGGCAATACGTTCCAACCACCTTGTCTCTTCCTCGTGCAGCATCCGTAAAGGCTCCTTCTGGCGTCGACTCATGACTCTCCTCACCCCGCAAAGATGTAGGAGAGTTCACCTAATGGCTAGGCAATTGTCAAATGACCCACTAGTAATGCTTCATCCATGATGTGCCCCTCTTGTTTATACCGCACTGGAAACATGAGTGGAGAGAACCAGCCGACAGAATGGCACCGAAATCTCGCTTTTTCGTGCTGAGGGAAATCCTGCCTTGTGACAAAGGAGATCATTCCACACGAGACACACAGAGGCAAGCGCACTCTGCTCTGAAGGTGCAGAACAAGGTTTTGACGAGCAAGGAGCAACTATAGCTGGGAAGTGACACATTGTGATACTAAAAGACTACAGCTATTTCTTTGTCATCTTCCTTTTCCGAATCCGGCCCAACTCCTTACCCAGCTGCATGAAGGGGATTATGATCAACCACAACGCCTGTGATTCTCTCTTCCCAGTCTTCATCCCCTCAAGGTCCCTAAATCCTCGTAGTTCCACAACTCCTTATGCATCGGCCCTGCCTGCCACGGGAGAGGGAACCTTTAGCTAGACGGCCATTAGGGAGAGGGGCAGATGAGAGTTGGCTTTGCGGCTTTCAAGGTGAACCGACGATGAAAGAATATCAGTCTCGCCCTCTGCTTGTGACTCATGTTAGCAAGCGCTGTCTCGCGCAGCTGGCGCTTGGGCTCCTTGCTCTGCTCAGCAGTTGCAGTGGCAAGGCCAACTCCCAGACGCCACAGTCACCTGCGCCCGCTACAGGCACCAGACGGGGTGGTCCTGGGAGCCATTCTGGCGAGCTTGGGCCTCGCTGCACGAGTTGGGCCGGCTGCTCACCTGGTTGCCTGCTGACTTTACCCAGTCACCCACCCTCACTACGGTCCTTCACCGTAGCGCGCCTGGCAAATGATATTTGCGGCGAGTGTGTACCGCGGGTTTACGCCCCGGCACTCGCGCAATGGACCACATCCAAAAGCTCGTGCACACGATTGATGAAGGGATCTCGCACCCAAGCACTTCTCAGCACTCTGAAGGCTGTCGCGGACTCATCGGGCGCCGAGCGCCCGGTCGAGGTTGAAGGCGGCGCTAATTAACGCCAGGTGGGTGAACGCCTGCGGGAAGTTCCCCAAGGCCTCACCGCTGTTGCCGGTCTGCTCGGCGTACAGGCCCAGATGGTTAGCATACCCGAGCATTTGCTCGAAGAGCAGTCGCGCTTCTTCCAGTCGGGCTCGGTCGGTACGACCGGCGCGGGTGAGCGCCTCGACCAGCCAGAACGAACACATGTTGAAGGTCCCTTCACGGTTCGCCAGCCCATCGGGTGCGGCAGCGGGATCGTAACGGTAGACCAGACCATCCGCTGCCAGACCTCCCGCGGCCAAGGGTCGGCGGATCGCGTCAAGAGTGGTGAGCATGCGTGGGTCATTCGGAGCCATAAAGAATACCAACGGCATCAGCAGGCTCGACGCATCGAGGGCGTCGGACCCGTAAGCCTGTACAAACGCCTGACGGCGTGGGTCCCAGCCCTTGGCCATGACTTCCTCGTAAATCGCATCGCGGACCTGCAGCCAGCGGGTCCGGTCTGCCGGGAAGGAGCGTTTGTCAGCGAGCCGGAGGCTCCGGTCTAGGGCCACCCAGGACATGACCTTGGAGTAGACAAAGTGCTGTTGCCCGCCACGCACTTCCCAGATACTCTCATCCTCCCGCTGCCAATTATCGCACAGCCAGTCCATGAGCCGCCGCAGGCGTGTCCATCCATCATAGCCAATGGGCTCGACATATTTGTTGTGGAGGTACACCGCATCCATCAGTTCACCGTAGATATCGAGTTGCAGCTGACGACTGGCCCCATTGCCAATCCGCACCGGCCGCGACCTGCGGTAGCCTTCCAGGTGGTCCAGCGTCTCCTCCCGGAGTTCAGTCCGGCCGTCGATGCCGTACATGAGCTGCAGGGGGCCAGCCCCGTCGCCGTCGGCCTCTTGCCACCGGTCCTTCAACCAGTCTCTGAACCGGGCCGCCTCCTCGGTGAAGCCGATGCGCAGCAGGCCATACAGGGTGAAGGCGGCGTCACGGATCCAGGTGTAGCGGTAGTCCCAGTTCCGTTCCCCACCGATCGACTCGGGCAAACTGCAGGTCGGGGCGGCAACGATCGCCCCCGTGGGCTCGAAAGAGAGGAGCTTCAGCGTCAGGGCGGAGCGGTAAACGATTTCGCGCCAGCGCCCGGTGTAGGTGCACTTCGAAAGCCAGCGCTGCCAGTAGGCGACGGTGTTGCGGAATAACTCTTCCGCCTCACCGACCCCGGGGCACAGTCCAGGGTGATGCTCAGGACCAACGCGGCGCAAAGCGAATGTGACATTCTCCCCTTCCTTCAGGGTGAAGGCGGCAATCGCCCCGTCGCCATCAGGCTGCAGGGGTACGGAGGTAGCCAGTCCAAGCCTCAACCCTGGCCCATCGAAGCGGGCGCCATGCACGTCGATGGAACACTGGTGCCCGGCGCGGGCGTAGTCAAAAGCCGGACGGCACTCCAGATGAAACGTCACCGCGCCGCGCACCACCCGCACGCGGCGGATGAGTTCATCCGGCACAGTGCCCGCACCACCGACCGGCATGTAATCCTCGACCTCACCTACGCCATCCTCGTGGAGGAAACGGGTAATGAGGATATTGGTGTCCGGCCAGTAGAACTGCTTGTGCCGGAAGGAGTCATCGGCTGGGGCAATGCGGAACCGCCCACCCTTCCGGGCGTCCAGCAGCGCACCGAAGACGCTCGGAGAATCGAAGTGCGGTAGGCAGAGCCAATCAATAGAGCCATCCATTCCAACCAGCGCGGCTGTGCGCATGTTGCCGATGATCCCGTAATGCTCGATGGGCTGGTAGTGTGACGTCATCTCCAGGTGCTCCTTTGTGTGTACTCCGATTCAAACACGCAGACCCAACTCATTTTCCCTTCGTTGGGTATCCCGCCATCATCCGCCTCTGTATAACCACTGCCTTCTCCTCCTGGCAGTGTCAAGCTAATAGACTATGGCCTGATGGTCCCGTAGCGGCGCCTACGAGAAGAGCTTGTCGAGTCCCTCTGCCATCGTTGAGTGCGCGAGAATGGCGTCGTAGAGCCGTGGGTATGGCAGGTTTGCCAGCATCGCTGCACAAAACTGTGCAGTCCTTTTGCACGCCGGCTCCAGTGCGGGCGTGCTTAGATGGCAAGTCCGAATACGCAGGAAGAGAAAAGGGAACAGACTCATGAAAAGAACCCCTGGTTTCCGCGCACAGCAGTTGATGAGACTGAGCCGCGCCAGCGTGTTCCTGTTGCGTACGGTCGGTCCGTATGACCCTGTGCCTGCAGCTTTGTCGAGCACTCAACTTGCAGCGGTTGGTCTGGTGATGGTTCCCCCGCAGGGCATCCTCAGGGAGCACTCATCACGGTCCATAAAGCAGTCAAGAAAGCCGGTCAGTCTTAAGGAGCAATGCCATGACTACCCTTTCTCCTACCCCAGTCCCTACGACCTCTGAGCAAAAGCTCAGCGTCGACGCGCGTTCCGACGCGGCAGAGTTTGACCAACAGATTCGCCGCACGCAGGCAACGCACGCGTCTGTATTCATGCACCCTCTTATCACTCTCATGGCGAAGTTCGGCTTGCTCACTGAGGATCTGGATTACCACATAGTGCGCGCATCGATGGTCATCATCTTCTTATTCTTTGGCTATCAAAAATGGTGGGACTATGAGGCGCAGGTTTTGATTCCCTATATCAGCCACGGTCCGTTGATTTTTTGGATGTACCCGGTGTTTGGCATCCGGGGGGCCAGTTGGTTTTTGGGGGTTGCGGAATGGATGTTTGGCGCGCTCTTGTTCTGCGGCTTCTGGAATAAGAGATTAAGCATTCTGGGGGCCTTGGGGTCCTGTCTCTCCTTTATCGCGACCATCACGATTATCCCCTTTATGCCCGATGGCTGGGCGACCTCTGCTGGTGGGTTTCCCGCCATGACGGGCAACGTGCCGTTCCTGATGAAGGATGTGGTGCTACTTGCCGCCTCATTCTACTTGCTGAGGCAGGATGTTGTGCGGGTGTCACTTTCGGTGAGCCCCATGAGCTCGACACCGAAAGTCGGTCGGGGTGAAAGGATTTCGCAACCTGAGCAATGAGGAACAGCCTAGTTCCACAGAGAAGTGAACCCATGAGTCAGGACAGTCGAAAAGTACGCTTTGGTCTGTGATACGACTTCCACTCATTGAGTCTAACATGAGCACCGCGCAGGCAGAGCGTTCGCGGTTGGCATCGACAAGGCCTCCCAAGATTACCGCCTGCGTCAGCCTTATTACTGAGAGCGTAACACATGGAGGAAGCATATGTCTCAAACAGAACGGTATGAAATCGTAGTCTTCGGCAGTGGAGCGGGAGGCAAACTCTTGGCTTGGCATATGGCGCGATCAGGGTGCCGGACGGCCGTCGTGGAGCGCCGGTGGATCGGGGGCTCCTGTCCCAACATCGCTTGCTTGCCGAGCAAGAATGAAATTTGGAGTGCGAAGGTTGCCCATCTGGTGCGCCACGCCGCCCAGTTCGGTGCGAGGACCGGTGCGGTCACGATTGACATGGCGACGGTGCGCCAGCGTAAGCGCGACATGGTGGACCGCCAAATTGCCGCGCATTTGCAGAACTACGAGACGAGTGGGGCCGAGTTGATCATGGGGACCGGGCGTTTTGTGGCCTCGAGAAAGCTCGAGGTGCGCCTGAATGACGGTGGGACACGTATGCTGAGGGGTGACCAGGTCTTTCTCAACGTCGGCACGCACGCGGCAATTCCGAACGTTCCTGGCCTTGAAGCTGCCCGACCGCTCACTCATATCGAGGCACTCGAGCTCGACTACGTGCCGCCCCATCTGCTCGTGCTCGGCGGGGGCTATGTCGGTCTGGAATTGGCCCAGGCGTATCGTCGCTTCGGCAGCCGCGTGACGGTTATTGAGCATGGGCCCCAGCTCATGCGCCGCGAAGATGCCGACGTCGCGACGGAGGTGCAGCGGATTCTCAGTGCTGAAGGTATTGAAGTTCTCGTGGCGGCCGAGACTCTGCATGTGCATGGCCGCTCCGGAGAGGCAGTCCGCCTTGCCGTGCGTACGACCCGCGGTGAGCACGCCATCGAGGGCAGCGACATCCTGGTCGCGGCGGGGCGCATGCCGAACACCGCTGGGATTGGGCTGGAGGAGGCCGGCGTTAAGGTGGATGGGCGTGGCTACATTCGTGTGAACGAGCGGCTGGAGACGAGTGCGTCCGGGGTCTGGGCCCTGGGGGAATGCGCCGGCAGTCCCCAGTTCACACATGTTTCCGTCGACGACTTTCAGATCATTCGGGACAATCTGGCCGGTGGGAAGCGCAGCACCCGCGATCGGCTGGCGCCCTACTGTATGTTCACGGACCCACCTCTCGCCCGCGTAGGACTGACCGAAAGCGAAGCGCAACGTCAAGGCATCACCACTCGTGTCGCAAAGCTGTCGATGAGCGCGGTGCTGCGGACGCAGACGACCGGTGAAAGGGAAGGGTTCATGAAGGCGCTTGTCGATGGGAGTGACGATCGCATTCTCGGCTTCACTATGATTGGCGCCGAGGCTGGCGAGGTCGTCGCCGTGGTGCAAACAGCGATGCTAGGAGGCCTGCCCTATCCCAAGCTCCGCGACGCCATTCTCGCGCATCCGACGATGGCGGAGGGACTCGGCTTGCTTTTCTCGCAGGCGCCGCCACAGTCCCCATAATAGGTCACGCCGAAAGGCACGTTGTTGGCGCCCGGATCCCCGCTTACAGAGGTTCCGGGCGCGATACCATTTAACTTCCTGGTATGGAGAAAGGAATGTTAATCATATGAGACGTACACTAACTGCTCGGAGACTGAGACTGCTCGGCAGGGGCGCCGCCAGTGGACTGTTGTTGGTCTTCGCTGGTTGCACGGAACCGCTCCATGTGGCCTGGAACGATACACAGGCAATCATCGAACCGGTCCGTAGGGAACCGCAGGTTTCTCCCCCACAGGGCACCCTCACAGTCTATAGCGAACGTTATCTCCTCTATAATGGCGATCTGCCCCGCATCACTCGTCGCCCGGTCGATGTGTATACAGTCGATGGACAGATGGCCGCACGTGAGCAGTATCCCTCTGGCGAGAGTCCACTGCACTTCGCGCTCTCTCCTGGGCAGTACATCGTGGTGTCGCAAAGTCATGGAACCTGGCGAAAAGTCCAGGTCGATGTCCAGGATGGACGAGAGACCGTAGTGGCTGAGGCTCAGCTCGATGAGGCGCCATTGGCGGCCGCTTCACAGCCGGAGCATACAACTCAACTGGTAACTGGCCGCTCGGGTCTTTCTCGTTAGGCCTACTTGCCCTACGGAAAACTCATTCCCATCTCTATCCCTTCAAGCAAATGTACCAGAAGGAGCCTCGCTCAAACGCATGGCGCCTGAGTGGGCGCTCCGTCGAAAATCGCACCTTACCCCAGCAGTGTGACGGGATGGTCTACGCTGTGAACGGTCACCTACATCATCACAACTAGCATGGTACACCAAGACTCCTCACCACATGCCGATCAAGCGACACAATAGATGTAGGTGCCCGTGTCTCCGACAAGGGCGTCATCTCCCGCGAAAGGTCGTATGATTTCCCACAATACCTCTATGGGTGACCATTCCCTGCTCAACGCCCTGCAGCGTCATTGGCCCGAGTATGTGATGGAAGGCGCCGAGTTGGGGCTGTACATGCTTTCGGCATGTGTCTTCGTGGTGCTCCTCGAGTATCCAACGTCACCTGTCCGCCAAGTTCTTCCGGATCCCGCCCTCCGCCGTGTCTTGATCGGCATCGCCATGGGCATGACTGCCGTCGGCATCATCTACTCCCCTCTTGGCCAGCGCTCGGGCGCACACTTTAATCCCGCGGTGACGCTAACCTTCTTTCGCCTGGGCAAAGTCGAAGTCTGGGATGCGGCCTTTTACGGTGCCGCACACTTCATCGGCGGGCTGCTGGGGGTAGTACTGTCGGCGCTGGTGCTCGGAGAGCTGCTCGCTCATCCCGCCGTGCGGTACGCTGTGACGGTCCCGGGCATGCGCGGGGTCGGCGTGGCGTTTCTCGCCGAAGTCGTCATCTCCTTTCTGCAGATGTCGCTGATATTGCGTCTCTCTAACACGCTGCGGTTGGCGCGGTTTACCGGCCTATTCGCCGGCGCTATGGTAGCAATGTACATCAGTCTCGAAGCACCGTATTCAGGGATGAGTATGAACCCGGCGCGCAGCTTCGCCTCCGCCCTGCCGGCGCAGATCTGGACGGCATTATGGATCTACTTCACGGCTCCGCCCTTGGGCATGCTCGTGGCGGCAGAGCTGTACGTGCGGCAACACGGCATCCATCAGGTCTTTTGCGCGAAACTACATCACCACAATACCAAGCGGTGTATCTTTCACTGCAATTGGAAGAGGGTGTGAAATCGTTGGGTGCTGGGTACACTTGGCCCTATGAGCACTTGCCCGTCTTGTCAGCACCCAGCTACGAAACGCGATGGATATGATGCCGTCAGCCGCCCACGCTCCCACTACCGCCCCTGGCGCCGGTATTCCACAGCCCCCTCTGCTTCAACGTTTTCTGCGCAGCGCTGGCCTACGGACGTGATCGTGATGGCCGAGATGATACTGTAGTTTGCCGCTTTTGGCCGCCCAGATCGTACGGTATGCCAATAACTTGTTGGAGCAGAGTCACCGCAGGGTAAGGAGTCCTTGCGTGTGAGGTGGATCGCCCGCGTGTTCTACGGACGCTCGCCTGCTCTGCGCTTGGCCAGAAGACCTTCGATCGCTAACGGTCCTGAACCGCCCAAGACGAGGGCCGCCAGGCACGCGAGATACAGGAGATTCGTTTCAAAACCCGGCGGCCCAAACTGCACGCCGGCCGCCGTGACCGCCTGGAGCTTGATCGCGCTGAACCCATAGGGCAGATGCACGGTCATCATAGCCACCAAGAGCACCGCCGCCATCGGTATGCTGGCGAGCGGCACCAGCGCACCGAGCAGCACAGCCACGCCACCACCTATCTCAACCAAGATCGTCAGCCAGCCCATGACATGTGGTGCGGGCACGCCGAGCGCCTGCAGAATGGCGGGGAACGCCTCCAGACCCTTGGCCAGCTTGGCGAAGCCGTGCTCCATAAAGCCGTACCCCACGATCAGGCGCAGAGGGATTGGGGCCCAGCGGGCGAGCGGCGTTCGGCTGATCAGATCGACGGGAAGGTCACGCCACGTTGGTGATAATCTGTGGATAGAGATCGTCGTTTTCATATCTAAGCAACCTCTCGTAACGCGTTCATCTCCCCGCGCGGATACGCAGCGGGGCTCAAGGCCTATGAGGCCTAAGTTAACAAAGTACCGGTAAGCAACGGGGTGAGCTGATCGAGGCCCGACACTACCAGTTCTGGCTCAATTTCCCAAGGATCGAACACCGCCTTCGGGTCGCGTTTGATCCAAACTGTACGTAATCCCACGGTACTCGCACCAATGATATCCCAAGGATTGCTCGACACGAGCCATAGGGTGCTGGGGGTTTGGCCGAGACGTTCGACCGCGTGTGCGTAGACGGCCGGGTCAGGCTTGAAAGTCCTTACCTCGTCCGCGCTGATAACATCATCAAAGTGCGATAATAGATTTGCGTTTTCCAGCACGCCTCGGATAGTCTGGGCCTCGCCGTTGGAGAACGCGGCGAGGCGATGCCCGGCTCTCTTGAGAGAAGCGAGGCCAAGGGTGGCGTCGGGAAATGGAGGGAGGGACTTGTAGCGCTCGATGAGCATCCTGCGTGACTCCTCGGGGAGGACCGTACCGAGAGACTGTTCCGTAAAGAGCAAGGACTGCCAGGTACATACCGCAAACGGCCGGTACGCGCGCATCACTGCTCGACGGAAGGCATACTCAAGCTGCTTTGCCCGCCAAAGTTCGGCGAAGCGCGTAGCCTGATCCCCAACCGTTGACTGCAGATGGTCTGCTATCGCGAGCGGATTGACCAGCGTGCCGTAGACATCAAACGCGAGTGTAGTTCGCATACTTATTTTTCCCTTGCGCGTTAAGAGATTCCTTCGACGGCTACAAATCATCGCACTTCGCGTGAAAGAGCGTGCCGCGGAATGATTCCTTGATAGCGTATGTCGATTTCACGCCGCAAGAAATGTGGACGCTAGACGCAGGGATACTCGTCTTCGACATCGACGTACGCGAAAGGATCGTTGGCGGATACCGTAATCTCAGATAACCGCCAACAGATTTGGCAAACATTGAGTTCCGCGATAACGTTTTCGTGCGTTTCTCTCTATGCTTCAGACGCGTACGACCATCTTCCCACCAGCTTGGTTAGATTCCATCACCTTGTGCGCTTCTCTGATTTCCTCGAAGCGAAATACGCGTACAGGTTTTGCTTTGTAGCGGCCAGCAGCCACGTCATTAGCGATGGCCTGGAGTGGGACATCCGAGAGTGGAAAGCCGGGGGTGCCGAACACAAAACTGCCGAAAAAGTTAAAGTGGACCCCGCTTGACATCTGGAGCAAGGGGTTGAAGTCGGGCACCGGGGCCAGGCCGCCAAGGAAGCCCGCCAGGCAGGCATGACCTCCTCGCCGAAGCATGGCAAGGGAGTCCAAGATGGTACTGTTGCCGACGAGATCAAGAACGGCGTCGATCCGCTTCCTCTCCGGCATGCGACTCGACAAATCGGGGCCTTCGAACTCGACACGTCGTGCACCCAGCGACAGCAACTTTTCGAAGTGGTCTCTCTTCCGGGTGGTGGCAATCACCTCTGCGCCGGCATTGACCGCCATATTCAGCGCGGCCTGTCCAAACGAGGACATTCCCCCTCGGATGACCAGTCTCTGGCCCTTGACGAGTTCTAGGTTGCGGAATAGGCACGTCCAGGCGGTGGCGTAGGATTCTGGGATTGCGGCGAGTTCCTCCCATGGAAGATCGGACTCAATCGCTGCCACGTTGGTCACGGGGGCACGGGTATACTCGGCATAGCTGCCATTGATGGTTCGCCCCAGACCGCCCATCAGCGCGGCGACCTTCGTTCTGGGTGCGAATTCGCCTCCCGGGCAGGATTTCACCACACCGACGCATTCGATGCCGCTTACCGGCGCAGCCTCAGCCCATTCCCCTCTTCGCATATGCATCTCAGCGTGGTTGATCCCGAAAGCCTTGACCTCGATGACTGCGTGGCCGAGCTTCGGCTCGGGTTCTGGAATCTCTTTAATCATCAGATGTTCAACACCACCAAATCCGTCCATGACGATCGCACGCATAAAAAATCCTCCTGACTCTATGTATAGTCACCAACGCGAACTCAGGACTCGGTGCGCTACGTGGAGCCGGATTGCAGACAGAGATGCCGATCGAGGAAGTCGCGAATAGTGATCGCAATTTCCTGGCAGTGCGTTTCGAGAGCGAAGTGGCCAGTGGGGTAAAAGTGGACTTCTGCTTCCGGATTATCTCGCTTGAATGCCTCGGCTCCGGCTGGTACAAAAAACGGATCGTGCTCGCCCCAGACCGCCAGCAAGGGTGGCTTGTGCTTTCGGAAGTACGCTTGGAAGTCAGGATACAGAGCGACATTGCTGGCGTAGTCGAGCAGCAGATCGAGCTGCGCCTCATGCGCTCCCGGGCGTGCTAGATAATAGTCATCCAGCGAGCGCCCATCAGGAGACACGGCCGACGGATCTGTGACCCCGTGGGTGTACTGAAAAAGGGTTGTCTCTGGCGATAGGAAACCGCGTAGGGCATCGCGGTTTGCTTGCGTGGGTTCGCGCCAATAGGTTCGGATCGGATTCCAACCTTCACTCAACCCTTCCTCGTAGGCATTGCCATTCTGCGAGATGATGGCGGTGATGCGCTCCGGGTGCTTCGTGGCAATCCGCAAGCCGACGGGCGCCCCGTAATCAAAGACGTAAATTGCGAACCGCTTGAGGCCAATGATGGCGGTGAAACGGTCAATCGCCTGCGCAAGGTTCTCGAACGTGTATTGGAACGCATGGCGCGGGGGCAGGTCCGACTGACCAAAACCCGGCAGATCAGGCGCCACGAGGTGGTAGCGATCGGCAAGCAGCGGGATCAAATCGCGGAACATATGGCTAGCGCTCGGAAAGCCATGCAGCAACAGCACCGTCGGCGCTTTAGTCCGCCCGGCTTCGCGATACGAAATCTTGAGACCAGTCACATTGGCAGCGCGGTAGTGGATCGTTCTCATGAGTCTGCTCCCTGTTCTCTTTCTGCATTTGCGGACTTGCCGTCCAGGCACCCTCTTACTGGTAGGTGTGCAACAGGGCTGCACAACGGTGTGCACTCCCTTTGCACGAAGCGGTATTCCATTCGTCCTTCTTGGAATGCCGCCATCTACCCTTACATATGGTAACCGTATGCGAATCAGCTGCACCGCTGACGCCCCCGGCCTGGCGACAAGAGGCAGATGAAGGAAGTGTTTTCGATGATCACGGGCGAATGTCACTATTTGTGTTGTATAATAGATCAAGGGGAGAACGTCCTGGATATCTTGGTGCAACGCTTCCGAGATAAGCAGGGGCCAAGAAGTTCTTCCGTCTGAAGGAATTGGTGAATTATGTTGGGCACGACGTACGCAATAATCTCTCTCGGCGTCGCTGTAGCTCGCTTCGCGGGCGGTACGGAGCTCAGGGTCGGTAACGTCATTGCGCCTGTTTTCTTCAGGAGGGAACCGCTCTAGCGCCTCGGCTGCCCATAAGTGTGGGAGCTGGCGGCGTGGGCCTAGATGGTTGCCAGCAGGGTCTGGCGCACGAGGGCATGAGCAAACGCGCAGCTCGCATCCTGGCCGTTAGCAGTGAATACAAATAGGCCCATGCGTTGGACTTGCTCGAGGGCGATCAGAAGGTCATCGAGCGCTGTATGGTTCTGCAGCATTTGGAGAAGTTTAAAGCCAAACCAGGGGGCAATCGCGACTGCAGCCGTCAATACTGACCGCGCTTCCTCACCCATCCGTTGTAGTCGGCGCTCCAGCACGAGCCGCACATTGTCTGGTACTCTGATCTCGGCGACGGACACCTCGGCGCGCAGTGTGCCCGCCTCCTCAACCACTTTCCCTTCCGCCACCAAATGACGATAGAGCTCTTCTACCAAAAAGGGATTGCCGTGCGTCTCTGCAAACATGACCCGCACCAGCTGCGGCGGAGGCTCACGACGGCTTAGATGCTGGAGCATCTGCCCCACAGCTTCCTCACACAGCCCTGCGAGCTTGAGCGGCCGCAGCCCCATGCGCAGCAGTTCCTCCAAGGTCCTGCCCAACGTGGGACTCGTGTCCAACGGACTGTCTCGGTAGGTCGCGACGATGATCACCCGTAGTTGCCCGGCCCGGGTAGCAAGATAATGCACCAGCGCCAGGGTGGGCTCATCAGCCCACTGCAGATCGTCGAGGAGGAGAAACAGGGGCGTCTGGCGTGAGGCTCGGGCCAAATACTCGGTCAGGCTCTGGAAGAGGGAGCGCCGCAGCTGTTGCGGCGGCAGGGCCGGTGGCGTGGGAATATCTGGGAAGATACGACGCAACCTGGGCGCAATCAGTGCTATCTCAGCGGCATTGTCACCCAGCCACTGGCGGGCCTCCTGCGGGCGGGGCGCCTGCGCCAGCGCCATCTCGATAATTTCCGCAAAGGGGAGATACGGGCACGGATCCTCCCGCTCGTAGCAGTGGCCGGTCCAGCAGCGGAAGCCCCGGGCCGCGGCGTACCTCGCGACTTCTGTCGCGAGCCGCGTCTTCCCTATCCCCATGCTGCCTCCCAACAGCACGACTGCCCCGTGGCTGTGGCGCGCACGGTCGACCAGCCGGCGCAGCAGCGTCGTCTCCTGTCGCCGGTTGACAAACGCTGTCTGCGGAAGCGCCGCCAAACTGGCCCCGACCTGCAGGCCTGGGGTTGCACCGGCGTGCGCTGGAGTGGCCCCGTGGCCGAGCGCGTCCCCTTGAGGAGAAAAACAGTCCAGGTCCTCACTCCGCGCCGCAAAATCCCAAGTCATGGGCACGTGCGGGTCCGGCGTGTAGCAACAATACGTCCCTGTTTTGATACAGCGGGCCAGGAGGTGCCCCAGCTCCGGCTGATGCTCAGCGATTTTGTGCACGGCGCTTTTGATCGTCCGGGTGACGCTCTGGCGAGCCCGTTCTGTGGCTGACGCCGCTCGCCGGTCGCGTCCCCACAGTCCCGTGGCGCGAGCCAATTCGGCCACTAGGGCATCGATCTCCTGCTCGGCCGCGTCCGCCTGGGCGACGTGGCCCTGGCTCTTGGCGGCCTGGAGCTCTTCGCGCAGCTCCGCGAGGCGACGGCGGTAGCTCGCCTTGGCCTGTTCGTCCAGCCATTCCCCTGCGTCGCCGAGATTGCCTATATGTAGGTCCGCTTCGCGTTCCTGCCCCTTGAGTACGAAAGTGGCTCCCGCGTCCTCCCTTGCCTCGGCGCTTGTGGCGCTACCGCGCACCAAGTCGAGGGCATGGAATTCCGTCCCCGGAGCGCGCAGTAACTGCGCGAGGTGAGCCAGACCCTGGGTGTCCTTTAATCTATGCAGTTTGCCCGTATACCCCAGGGTCCAGTATTCGCCCTCTTTGAGGAACAGTGCCTGGTCGGCTGACCAGGGGTGTGGCGCCGAGTTGGCGCTAGCGGTTCCGACCGTTTCACGCGCTTGAGTCTCTTGTCCTCTCATGATGGCCTCTTTTCTTTCGCGGCCACTCCTTCCCGGCAGGAAGCACTACCGCGAATCCTCACGTAGCTGTCGTCCTTCTATTCGTCCTGCTGTATGACCAGGACAGGAATCGTTCTCGGAGAGGTCGGGGCATGGGGGCGCGTCTCAGCCGTGAGTACGGTGTCCCTCTCGGAGGCGCGCCACGCTCCTCACCACACTGCCACCGCTTACGGTCGAACTTTTTCTTGCTCGATCCACGCACGGATATAGGCCGGGCAGTGCACCAGCGTAATGCCTTCCGCCTCGCACCGAGACAGAAACTGCACGGCCTCACGATCCACCAGCTTGACTTCGTGCAAATCCAGCGTGAGGTGTTGCTTGTCTGCTTCGAGGTCAAAGAGTCGTTGCAACTCCGCCACATCGTCTGCCTGAATGCGCCCACTGAGGGTGAAGAGCACGAAGGCTCCCTGGGCCGCGCGCTGAATTTTCAACATCACTGCTCTCCTCGAACCACATATGTCCCTGTCAGACCGCAATACCCAGGCCACTCGTAAACCCTTGAAAACGCTCGGCTGAGCAATTCGTAAAATTACGAAGGCTTCGTAATTTTACGACCATTCGTAGAAATGCTGCAGATTTTTGAGGAGGAAGGTCAGCCGCTAGTCAGTTTTGAAGTTCCCAGCAGTTTTGAAGCGATACTTGTCGATCTTGAGGGATTTGATCTTCGACTCCAGAGTCGTGGATGGCATCCCGAGTTTGGCGGCCGCCCCCGATGGGCCAGACACCCGCCCTCGGGTTGCAGCCAACGCCGCCTCAATTATGTCCTTCTCTTGCGCCGCCAGCGTCCCCCCGAGCGCTTGGCGAGCTGGCTCACCCGGTACTGACTCCTGTGTGAGCCAGCTCGCATCCACCGAGAAGGTCTCTGTGTCACAGACAATCACCGAGCGTTCAATCACATTCTGCAGCTCACGAATATTGCCCGGCCAGCGGTAGGCTTGCAGCAGCTCCAGCGTCTTCTTGTTGATGCTCTGGATTTTCTTGCCCGCTTTACTGGCATAGCGATCAAGGAAGTACTCCACCAGCAGCGGGATATCCTTCTTGCGTTCGCGTAAGGGCGGCAGCTCCAGGGGAAAGACATTGAGCCGGTAAAATAGGTCGCTGCGGAACGCGCCGGCGGCGATCGCCGCCGGCAAGTCGCGGTTCGTGGCGGCGATCACCCGCACGTCGGCCCGAATCACGCGAGTTCCCCCCACCCGCTCAAATTCCCGCTCCTGCAGCACCCGCAAGAGCGCGACCTGGGTCTCGGCTGGTAACTCCCCGATTTCATCGAGGAACAGGGTCCCGCCCTCGGCCAACTCGAAGCGGCCCAGCCGCCGCTGCAGGGCGCCGGTGAAGGCCCCTTTCTCATGCCCGAACAATTCCGCAGCGATCAAGGAGGGCGGGATGGCGGCACAGTTCACACTGACGAAGGCCCGCGCGGCTCGCGCCGAGCGCTTGTGAATAGCGCGGGCGACGAGCTCCTTCCCGGTTCCCGTCTCTCCCGTGATGAGAACGATCGAGTCGGTCGGTGCGACGCGGGAGACGTTGACGAGGACCGCTTGTAACGGCGGCGACGTTCCGATGATCTCCTCGAACATCGACGCCTTGTCCAATTCCTCGCGGAGCGCGAGCGTCTCCTCGTGCGCCCGCTCCTCGGCCCGCTTGCGATCGTCGATGTCGGTTCCCGTTCCGTACCAGCGCACGATGCGTCCCTGGTCATCGCGGAGAGGAGCACACCGGACGAGGTACCACCGGTACTGGCCATCCTTGCGGCGGACCCGGATCTCGAGTTCGAAGGGTGCTCCGGCGGCGAAGGCGCGGGCTGTGTCCCGCACCTTCGCGAGGTCGTCCGGGTGATATCGCGCGGCGATGCCGATGAACTTACCGTCGATGTCGTTGTTATTCAGCTCCTTCGGCGCGCTGACGCCCCAGAACTCGAGCGCCGGCCGATTCGCGTGGAGCAGTCGTCCGTCGGCGTCCATCAAACCGATGTGCTGCGGGACGACTTCGAACAGTAGGCGCAGCTCCCGTTCCTGTTGGCGGACCCTCTCTTCCGCATGCTTCCGCTCGATGCCCTGCGCGATCAGGTCGGCGACCGACGCAAGCGTGTCGAGGGTGCTTGCTGACAGCCGCTCGCACGCGAACATTGCCAGCACGCCGACCAGCCGTTCCTCGACGATGAGCGGGTATCCGGCGAAGGCTACCATCCCCTTATTCCGGACCCAGACCTGGTCGGTCACCCGGGGATCGTTCGTGACATTGTTGGTCAGGGACGGCTTTCTCTCTGCAGCGATCAGCCCGATCTTCAGCTGCCCGACCGGGATGCGGCTGTGGGGACCATCGAGATGCGTGTACAGCCCGGCGCTTGCCTGCAACTCTAAGGTGGCGCCGTCCTCGCTCGGCGTCCAGATGCGCGCGAAGGCCGCGCCGAGGTGCTGCACGATCGCTTCGGCGCACCTACGCAGGATCTCGCGCAAGTCGGCCGGTTTAGAGAAAGCAGCGCTCACATCAGCACGCACTGCTGCTTGGCGCACCTGCTCGGCCCGGACCTGCTCCACCTGCTTGCGATCGTCAATGTCAGTGCTCGTGCCATACCATTTGGTGATGCGTCCCGCCTCGTCACGCAGCGGCACGGCACGGTGCAAGAACCAGCAATACGCACCGTCAGCCCGCCGCAGGCGCGCCTCATTCTCGAACGCCTCTACCGCCGCTATGGCGCGGCGCCACTTGTCCTGGTGTGCAGGAAGATCCTCTGGATGCAACGCCGACATCCAGCCCGCGCCCTGGGTGTCCTCTGAAGAGAGACTTGTATAGTCGAGCCAACCTTGATTGCAAAAATCATTGGTGCCGTCCGGCAAAGCGGTCCATGCCAAGGCAGGGACCGTGTCGACGACCCGGCGCAGTTCCCCTTCCGCTCGTCGGACCTTCCCTTCCGCTTCCCGGACCTCGGTATACAAGAGGGCATTTTCGAGGGAGATGGCCGCCTGGGAGGCCAGCAGTTGGAGTACGGCGATCCGGGCTGGCGTGAAGACGTGCGGCGTCAGGTGATTCTCGAGATACAACACGCCTATGAGCCTCGCCTGCTTCACCAGGGGCAGGCAGAGAACAGAGCGGGCGTGCGTCTGCCGGAGGTACGCATCGGCGGAGAACGGGTTCGGGGTTGAGGCATCGTCGAGAATCACGCTTTCCTGTGTGCGCACCACATAGTGGAGGACCGACTCTGGCAGCGCGGCTGCGGCCACGTTCGCTGCTCGCAGATGCACCATGACCGTGTCACCGCTGGTCGTGGCTTCCGCCGCTATCTGCTGCTCAGCCCCGCGCGGCAACATCAACAGCCCGCGCGCAGCACCTGCGTGCACAATCGCCGTGCGCAGGAGCGTGTCGATCAGTCTCTCCAGCACGATCTCGCCCGACACGGCGTGCGAGACTTTGATCACGGTAGCAAGATCCAGCTGTGCGACCGGCACCCCGATCGTACTCGTCGGACCGGGCACTAACTCTTCCTTCCCGAGCTGCGGATAAAACTGGTCGAGTTGCCGTACTTTGCCATCGGCTCCCCACCGGAGATAGCAGTACCGGGCGTCCCGCAAATAGGTATCAGCGATCTTATGGAAGCCTAGTGTCGCGTAGAAGCGTGCGGCAACCTCCCAAGCGACTGCCTCATTGTGGACAAAGCCGTTGGCGCGGGCGGAGTGGATGGCCTGTTCGTACAAGCGCATAGCGTCGAGGTCACGGCCTTCGATGCGCGCAATCTCGGCGCCCACCAGCGCCGCGCGGTTCTCGAAATTCTCCGGGCAATACGCTGCCCAGACGTCGAGCTGCCGATGGTGAGCCTCCAGAGCCTCGACATGCTGCGGCCTCTGGTCGGGAGAGGCCGCAGCCCAGGATGCCGCGTGGGAAAGTGCCCCATAGAAGTGATACTCTGCCGTTTCGAATATCGAGCCCGATGTCCACAGCAGTGGTTGCGCCGTCGATGCGGCCTTGAGGGCGCCGGCATAATCGCCCGCAAAGAAGCGCGCCTGCAGCTTTCTGATCTGATACCAGCACTCGGCGAGCATTAGTGCCGGATTACTGGACAAATGGCGCTCGAACTGCAGTTCATCAAAGTGTTCATCGTCGAGGGATCCGAATGTCGGCGTCGAACCACGAAGAGTGCGGATAAGGCCGAGTTGCGCGGTGATGATGTCAACAGCGAAGCCAAACCGCGCCTTCTGCGCAAACACGAGTCCATTCTCGGTCTCACGTTGCACCTCCACGAGCGGATCTCCTGCCGCCAAAAGGTTCGTGTTCAGGTTCATGCAGCTGTAGGCCGCGAACGTGAGGTCGCCGATTTTGTTCGTGGCCTCGAATCCGCGACGTACCAGATCACGACCAGCCCGGACATGCTTCGTCCACGGCATGACGTGACTTCCGAACACCATATACGTCTTGGCCTGGAAGCGCTTCAAGCCGCGTTTTTCAACCAGATCATAGGCGAGCTGACCGAATCGAGATCCGGCGTTGTAGTTGCCGAAAAGCGGGCCGGCGATCATGGCGAGCCCCAGATAGGCGGGGCCCGACCCGTCGCTGTTGCCATGCTCAAGGCTGAGGTTGACCGCCCGACAGGTCATCAGGGCAAGAAGGTTCGCATCCGTATGTGTTGCAGGCGGCAAGACTTTGGTCAGAACATCCAGGGTCGCAAGACATGCCGGGTCGCTCATCAAGGGCAGCTCAATGATCTGCTCGACGGCGCGGCTGCCGAGTTGCAACCAGATCTGCTCGTATTCCTGCCTTGCTTCCTCTTTGGTCGGATGGGTCGACCATGCGACGCCCAGATGTCGGAGGTACTCGAGACAGACGGTCACCGCGCGGGCGCTCTGATCGAGGGTCGTGTACACATCCACCTGCAAGCACGCGACCGTCGCTCGTTCGACCGTGTTCGTAGCGCGGGATGAAAGCGCAGTTAAGTGCTCTTCCGCAGCCGCCAACTGGCCAGTCAGGAATTCGCATTCGGCCCGGCCCAACTCCAGACGAAAGGCAATCTCATGCCGGCGCTCCCGGCGGTCCTCCGCCAGCAGTTCTGCGCCAGTCAGCAGGTAGGTGAGAGCTGAGGCGTACGCGGTGGACGCCTTGGCGCGCTCGCCTGCGATCAGGTTGAGCTCAGCCAACCGCTCTCGTTCGTCTCGTGAGGTGATCAAGACTACACCGCGATTGAGCTGATTGACAATTTCGAAGATTTTTTCCTCCCGCTGGCCTGGCGGAATTTCGGCTGCGAGCAATCTTCCGATTCGCAGATGGGCCTCAGCGCGTAATTCTTCTGGGATTAAAGAATAGGCGGCTTCCTGGACGCGGTCGTGGCAGAATCTATAGGCATCTTCCCAGCGGAAGATGAGGCCCGTGCGGACCGCTTCCCAAAGTTGGTCGTGCACGTCCTCCGTCGAGTCCTGGTAGACCATGCGCAGCACAGTGAACTCCGCGCTGTTGCCCAGGCAGGCAAGCTGCTGTAATGCGTTCCGGGTGTCAGCAGGTAGGCGGTTTAACTTTCCGACCATGAGATCCACCACATTGTCGGTGTAGGCCTTGGCGTGAATGTGATTGAGGTCCCACGACCATCGCCCTGCGCCATGATCGAACGTAAGGAGCTTCTCCTCGGCTAGCGCGGTAATAAACTGGATGGCGAAGAACGGATTGCCGGCCGTCTTCTCGTGCACCAATTGCGCCAGTGGGGTGATGCGCTCCGGTTCACAGTAAAGAGCATCCGCCATTAACCGTCCCAGGTCTTTACGGGCCAGGGGCGTCAGGAGAAGCTCCTGCACTCTCGCTCCGGCTTGGCGAATCGCTTCGAGCTTGCGCATCAACGGATGGGCCGAATTGACTTCGTTGCTCCGGTAGGCACCGATCACCATCACGTGCTGCACATCCCGCTGGGTCAACACATCCTCAAGCAAATCGAGCGTCGCGCCGTCAAGCCATTGCAAATCGTCCAGGAACAAGGCCAGCGGATGCTCGGGCCGTGCGAGGACGCTGATAAATCGCCGAAACACCAGCTGAAAGCGGCGTTGGGCATCTTGTGGCGGAAGTTCAGGAACTGGGGGCTGTTCTCCAATGATGAGCTTCAGTTCAGGAACGAGGTCCACGATAAGCCGGCCGTTCGGACCTAACGCCTCCTGAAGGGCGTCGCGCCAATTGCCCAGCTCGGCGTCGCTTTTACTTAGCAGCGGACGAAGAAGGCTCTGAAAGGCTTGCGCTAAGGTGGTATACGGGATGTCGCGCTTGTACTGGTCGAATTTGCCTGAGGCAAACAGGCCGTGCGGCTGGACCAACACCTTATGCAGCTCGTTGACGATCGAGGACTTGCCAATGCCGGCATAGCCGGACACCAGCACCAGTTCTGGCTTACCACTCGTCACGACGCGGTCGAAGGCCGCAAGAAGGATGTCAATCTCCCGTTCCCGCCCGTACAGTTTCTCCGGGAGCAGGAGTTGAGCCGGCACGTCCTGCATGCCCAGCGAGAACGGCTCGATCCGTCCGCGTGACTCCCACTTTCCCAGGCACCGGCGGAGGTCGGCCTCGACTCCGGCAGCAGTCTGATAGCGTTCTTCAGCAGTCTTGGCGAGGAGTTTCAAGATGATGGCCGATACCGGCGCCGGGACATCTTTTAAGCGCTCGCTCGGCGGTACCGGTTGCCGGGCGATGTGGCAGTGCACCCACTCCAGGGGATCGGAGGCCGTGAAGGGCAGACTGCCGGTGAGTATTTCATACAGGGTGACCCCGAGCGCATAGAGATCGCTTCGAGAATCGATGGACCGATTCATGCGTCCGGTCTGTTCTGGGGCCATGTAGGCCAGGGTTCCCGCTATCACTTCGGGCGGCTCAGGGACCGGGCGCTCCCGCGGTAGGCGAGAGGCAATGCCGAAGCCAGTGAGCCAGACCTCACCGGTCGCCAGCTTCACCAGGATATGAGCCGGCTTGAGATCTTTGTGGATCAGGCCCCGCGCGTGGAGCCGACCGAGCGCGACCGCCAAGCCGATAGCGAGGCGCAGAAACGGCCTCACCTCCCACGGCTTCCCCACAAACCGGGCGAGGGGTTCACCGCCAGGATCTTCCAACAGGAGCGTGGGTCGTCCTTGGTTCCACACCAATTCCAAGGGCTGCGCCGCCCACGCGGGATCCAGCTCGTCCCGTAGCCCAAAGGTATGCTCCAGACGCTGGAGGCTCTCCGGCGCCGGCTGTGGCAAGGCAGGGGTCTCCACCAGGATTGGGGACCGATCCTCGTCTCGCACTCCCCGGGACAAGATAAACTCTCCATCCTCCCACAGCGGCTCGAGCACGGAGTGCGCCCACTCCGTCATCGCATGGCCTCCCACGGACCTTCATCTTCTAGCGGATCAGGAACAGAGTTCTCCAACCGGCGATCACGCATGGCAGGGAGCCACTGCGGTACACAGACGGCATGCACTGCCGCACGACAATCCTTGTCCAGCGGCCGCACCACGTGCAGGAGACGCTCACGTGATGGATCACGCAACCGAGGCTGTTGCTCTCCGCGCACGTTCATAGGGGACATTGTCCCTGTGTCGCCGTGTGTGTCAAGCCAACCAACGTCCCCGCCCAGCAGTAGCACCGAGCGAAGTCATCCGCACCCGCCAGAGACCTCTTGGTGCAGCAGACGAAAAGCAAAGGAGAAGGGACACCGACTCCCCTCCCTGGTTCGCGTGCGCCTGCACCACCGGATGGTTCCCTCGCGATACGGCGCTCGTGTGTCCCATTGTCGCTTTCGCGTCTGTAAGTAAACATGAATAGTAGTGTCTAGTGATGCTCGCGAACACGCCTGAGCATGTCAGACAGGCAATAAGACTCAGGTCTACTGCAGAATCCCGCTGGGGCTGCAAGCGGCAGGTGCACTTTATGCTGCCAGCCGCTGCATAGTCTTCACGACATGCGGCCGTTTCTTGGCCGCTGTGGGCGGACGGTTGTGGCTCCAGCACTTGAGCCCCCGCCGCATATACTCCGGCTCCAGCCCCAGGAATGCGCAAATGGAGACGAACGAAAACGGCCAGGAGGCATCATCGCTGAACAACCACTCCTGCGCCTCGCGCGCCAAGCGTTGGACGCGCCGTCCCTGACAGACAAGTCCTTCGTGAAAACACAGGAGCGCATCTTCCAGGACCGCCCGCATCAACTCAGCCTCCGGCTGCCGGTTGGCGAGACGAACCAGCGGATCGTAGACCTGTTCAGGGAGCACGCTGACATAACAGTGCAGCTCCTGTGTTGGGTCCCGCTCGTCTGTTATTGGCAAAGGGGGTGAGGCAGGCTGAAGGTGGGAGCAGCGCAGGCGGTGAGTCGAAGGGTGTAGGGGTTGCATAGTAATGATCTCCTTTGTTATGAGACGTGCGCTGGGAGCATCTTTGCCAGCAGCACAAAACAGAGCGCCGGCCGCATCCGGCTTTGACATTCATGCCAACGAGTGTTCTTTGTCCGGCATTCCTCTTTGAAGCCGCCAACGCGTCTAGAGAACTCTGCGTGCAAAAGCAGTGCACAACGGCGGGCGAGGTTTTTTCACACCTTCGCTCCACCGCCGCCTCCCTCACCCCAAGGGACCTAACACTTCAGTTGAGTAGTAGAGTTTCCTTCACAACAATGACACGGCCCAGCCCCGGAACGTGCACAGTCTTCCCTGCTTCCACAAGAGAGCCAAAGGCCTGGGAGGAAGCTGGTTCGCCTTGAATTGCGCTGGGCCTCGGCGGTCATCAGAGACAAGACTCAGGAGCTCCTTGCCCACCGGCACGTACTCTCCGGGCTCCACGGTGGTTGTCCTGACGCGACCACTCCGGGGAGCGCGAACCTCGGTTGCCAGGAAATCCAGACTGGCCCGCGTCAGGGCGGCCTCAGAGGCGGCCACTCTGGCCTCGGCGGTCGCGATTTGCACCTGGGCAAGGTTGACCTGCACCGCAGCTGCGGTTGCCTTAAGCTCGACCATAGTCCACCGGGCAGTGGTCCGCTTCGCGGTCCTCTTCTTGCCGGACGTGCGCGCTCTGAGGATCTCACCTTGCGCCAAAGCCTGCGCCGCCTCGGCGGCCAGCAGTTGCCAGCGCGCCTGCTCCAGGAGGCCGAGCGCCTCATTCGCTGCGGCCATGCTCTGCTGGAGCTTCAGCACGTAGTCCGTAGGGTCAATTTGGACGAGCAGGTCACCAGCTTGGACCGCTTGGTTGGCGGCGACGAGCACCTGCAGCACTTGCCCCGCCACTTGAGGCGCTACCTGAACGATGTGCCCAGCGACGACGGCCTTCGTTGCTTCGTGACCGTGGGCCGCAACGTAGTAGTGGACACTGACCGCCAAGGCAACACACGCTACAACGCTCCCTGCAGCAACTCTGATACGCCCCCGACCGTGACGATCACTCAGTGCTCCAGGCGGCGTGGCTCGGCGGCGCGGGTTAATGGGTTGACGGTGGTCATCAGCCGGAGGCGATGACATATCACCGGCATGGGGTTTCCCCACAGGCGTGGATTGTGGTGTCGCAGTTGGTAGGGTCTGGGGGAGTGAATCGGGTACGAAGGTGGTTTCCATCAAGAGCTCTCCTTCTCTGTGGTCAGGACCGATGATTTGCAGCAGCGCCGGCAGGAGCAAGCTGGCAAGAAGAGAGTGAATCCCTCAGCCGGTTCCCGATCGCAGCGCCTTCACCGAACTAGGCGTGAAAAATGGCTGCACAGGAGTGACGCCACACTAGTGCACAGGATCCCAGATGGCACTAGCGAAGTAGCCTTGCCGTCTGGACACCCCAGAGGAGATAACCGTAGAAGGCGCTGACCCTACCTCCCTTCAGCCACTGGAACATCATGCTTGCCACTGGCAAAACACCGTGACGCCAAATTTCACACTGCGTGCACGCCTCTCTCACGCTTTTATATATGACATTTGTGTGAGGAGATAATCGCGTATGTGTAAAACTCGACTTTGTCCATTCACGCAGCATAGCAGACCACGTCAGTTAAGCGCTCCCACAAGGAGCGTGGAATTTCTACCACCTCAGCTTTGACACCTGACATGGAAAAATGGCAGGTGCTCCACAGCTCTCGTCTGACGACCGCCAGGGCATCCGAAAACGTCGGCCGCACTTTGATGTACCAGGACGCCGTACGGACCACGCGGGCTTCAGCCTGGAGCAGTGCGTGCGCCATGAGGGTGACAAGGGAGTACAGTCCGAATAACGCCGGCGTCGTCCGCCCAATGGCCCAGTCATTCCATTGCCGTTGGGTCTCCAGGCCCAGATGGGCGCGTGCTTCCTCAAAGGTCACTTCCATGGTCCACCGCCGCACGAACCACTCCAGAATCTGCCCGGGCTCCTGAGCCAGCTGGGTCGTCACCAAAGCTTGCGCCTCAAATTCCCCGCGGGGGTCGCGGATCAGCACCCAGCGCACGGCGACCGCTGGCAAGCCCGTATGATACCACACGGCCGTATCCGTGCAGACCTCGACCTCCCGCACGCTGCCCCCGTACCACTTGCTCACGGTCAGTGGGGTCCACAGCGTATGGGCATCCTGCATCACCTGCTGCAGTGTTGGACGGCGCGCCCCTTTTTTCCGGGGTCGCCCATTTTGCCCGGGCGTCCGCGCCGGCGCGGGATCGTACAGGGCGGCATCTAACCGCAGACGGGTGCTCAGACTTACGCCTGGGGTGTCACTCACCTGCTTGAGCAGCTCAATGACCGCATACGAGCGATCTGCGACCACGACCACCTCCCGGCGCGGTAACCACCGCTGCAGGAGTCCTATCAACTGCCCCGCCCACTCCGGCAAGGTCTTGTGGCGCTGCCCCCGCTGCTGATGATACCGCTCCGACGGACACAAGGCGGTGAGACAAGGTAACGCCCAGACCCGTCCCGCCCAGGGTATCTCGGCCAACACCATCGCGCAGAGCCAACGCAACCCGCTGGCTTTCACCAGATGCGAGCGTGAGGAACGCACCGGGTCGCGATAGATCCCTTTGGCTTTGATCTTCTCGCCCCGCCGTCGCTCCAATGTATCGTCTAGCCCAATGATCACAGGTCCAATAGGCACGAACGTGTCCACTACTAAGCCCGGCAGCACCCGGGCCACGGCCATACTCGACCAGCGCGCCCGATTCAGCACCCGGTGATACTTTTGAAACTGCGCCTCCTGGCTTAAGCCCGTCACCCGTAATATCGAGGTCACCGTGCGCGTGCCGGGGGCGAGGAGAGCCCCCACGAGCAAGACTTGCGCATATTCCCATACACGCTTGGACAGCAAAGGTGCAAATCGTACAATCAGTCGCGTCAGAGTGACAGGCAGGGACGGCATTCCTCACCTCTTTTGGCACAAGAGTGAGGGGCAGCTTACCGACCTGTCGCTCTGCGTTCAAAGTCCTCTCCAAATGGATAAAGTCGAGCTAAGGAATGGAGCTAGTACTTAGTCAGGTTGGTTGTGAGGGGTAAAGACGATGGAGCTTTATGCGAGCCTCCTGAGTGGTAAAACGCCAGTCAATCGTTGCCTGCTCCCGATTGCGCCGCTCCTCATAGGCAGTGAGGAGATGAGTGAGGGTAGCGACATCCGGAAGGCGGCGGGTCAGACACTGACGTTGCAAGATACTCAATTCAATTTCGGCCATGTTGAGCCAACTGCCATGTTTCGGGGTGAAATGAAATTCCAGCTTGCGCCGAATGCGGCGCGCCTCCTCGGGTGCAAAGGCTTCATAGAGCGAGGCCAGCTTATGGGTATTGAGTTGATCGAGCACGACACGAATCCTCTCCGCTTCGGGATACCGCTCATCGACGAGCCACGTCATTTGGTGCGCGAAGTCCACCATGGTTCGCTGTGTGGTCGCTACTACATGACGCCAGCCCGTTTGGGGCTCACAAACCACAAAGAGATTGGCAGTCCCGCGCCGCTCATATTCATAGTCATACCGCCCCGCCTGCCCGGGTTGCGGCGGCAAGGGCTGGCGCTTCTCGGCAATCAGTTGCACGCTCTTCCCGTCAAAGTTGACCTTGGGACGCTGGGGATCGTAGGGCTCGGCATAGAGGTCCAAGACGTCTTCCATACAGGCCACAAACTCCGCGCTTACTTCCGGAATGCACCCCCGCTGATATTGCCAGGGCTTAAGGGCGTTTTTTTGAGCAGGCCGCGCACCGTCTCATACGAGAGCTTCTCACACAGCCCTAACTCGACGGCTTTATCGGCCAGCAGCCGCAACGTCCAACGCTTACGCTCGCCGGGGGCCTTACTACAGGCTACGGAAATTAAGTGCGCTTGGCCCTTGGCATCGAGCTTCGGCCGCTGGCCCGGACGCGGGCGCTCCGTGAGGGCCCCCAGGTTCTCCTCGACAAAGCGGCGACGAGTGCGTTCGACCGTGGGAACGCTCGTGCCTACTTCTTCAGCAATCTCTTCGTCGCTGAGCCCCTCATCCGCTTTGAGGAGAATGCGCGCGCGGGTCAGTTTGCGCACGGCGGTTTTGCCGCTCCGGGTCAGCTGCATCAGTTCGTGCTGTTCTGCGGCGGTTAAGGTCACCAGATATTTCTTCATGCGTCCGGCTTGCTCCTCTTTCTCAAGGTGTCGCCGACTCTACTTTTTCACTTTCAGCCATCAACTTCAATCTGACTGAGTACTAGGCTGGTGTCGTAAAGGGCGGAGTCCAATCCGTCGTTGAGCTTCTTCGAGATCCAAGTGATAGCGACCGTACACATTGACATGCCCCTAGCGGGTCGGCCAGATGCGGGCGAGATCACTGTCCTGCACGGGATAGTCCTCGCGTTTGAGTTGCTCGACCACCGCGGCCATATACACCGTATTCCAGAGGATGACAGCATTGGTGAGGAGAAGACACGAGACGGAATTTTACGCACGCTAAGCGGCGGCAGCGGAGACAGGAGCCCGGGTGCGAAGCGGCCGAAACTGATCTGGACCGAGGGTGGGCGATGTGTCCCAATGA
>JACXTT010002835.1_pt1 | contig 27154 bp, 28 predicted proteins | sample 9270951 | NCBI WGS metagenome assembly JACXTT01 (sample SAMN15532306, study PRJNA645909) | rock metagenome | isolation source: weathered quartz diorite | place: Puerto Rico | collected 2017-06-21 | reverse complement strand
GTTAAAATGCAGATTTTCAAAGAAAAACTTCAAATCCCCGAGCACATCTGGTACAAAGTCAGCCGTCTGAGCGGGTGTCGTATAATGGCATTACTCCAGCTTCCCAAGCTGATAACGAGGGTTCGATTCCCTTCACCCGCTCCAATCGAATTCAGTCCGGCGTTGCAGGTCACGCAATGAGGACAAAAGAAAACCGGCTCTCAGTGGCCGGTTTTTTTATGGGCGCGATGGCGCTTGAGCGCCCACCCCAGAAACGACAAAGGCGCCTTTCGGCGCCTCATTCACAGACAGGTCGGCTTGTCATCGCCCTTTACCTGTCCGGCTCCACGATTGCTGGTTGCCCAGGATCCTTGGAGTCTCACAAGCCCCTTGCGGGAACGCGTCAAAATAGCCAAGAACGGTGCTGGATTGCTACAGCGTCACTGTATCTAATGATGTTGAGATCAATAAAGTCTTGGCAACATCGGCGAATGATTTTGCCGAACCAGCAGGACAACTCTCTTTCCCTCGCCTGAAATTTCCTAGAAAATCCAACCCGCTTGCGCCTGCCTATATCGGTGGCTAGTCTTCGATTCGTCACTGCATATTCAGTGATCGGGTTTGGTAGCCCGGTATAGATTGGCGCACAGCGCCCCCTTGGAATCAGGCGTTTTTTATTGCCTGCATTTTATGGTGGCTGTGCGCAGGGCACCTTCGGGCGCGCCGGTTTCTCCAATCTTCCGGTCTACCAACCTGTGTACAGCCGCCACCCTCAATCGTTTGGTAGCGATACTGGTGACGGCTCCATCCGTGAGATTGGAGATTTGCCATGTACAAAGTCACGCCCAACCCACCGGTTTCGTCCAACGTCGAAACCATCGACCCCAAAGCCGCCGACCGCGCTTTATCCCACTACCTGCGCCCCAACATCACCACGAAGCACAAACGCCCATCCACACCCCAAAGCCGCGAAGAAGCCCTCGTCAACGCCAGCTCGATCCTCGACTCCGCCGCCGCCACGGCCTACGAAAACGCCGACAACCTCACAGGCTCCAATCGCAAAGTAGCGATGGGCGTAGTGCATCTGATCGAGCTGGCTCAACGGCAGGTGGATTCGGTGTTGGAAGACGAACCGCCAGCCGTGACAAGCTGACAGGAACGGGTACGACGCAAAGGGGAACACAGTTCCCCTTCGCCTTTTACAGGGCCGACTCTGGGTGCTGATAACAACTCAAGGGCCATGAGCTACAGTTGTACTGCCTCATTTCTATACTCCCGTTCCCCACGGAGGTCGTGGAACCGACTTGCCAATCGAAGTCGGTCCGTTAATTGAAAACCCACTTGCGCATGACGTCGGATGCCTCTCCTCCCCATTGGTGTGTGGGGTGCTGTCAGATGCATCTCAGTAAAAAACTCAAGGAGAGAGCAGCATGAAGTCCAGTCTTGTTGATAATGGCAACCCGAGCCGCCGGCGCGTTCTACGCGATGCCTTCACCCTGGCGTTGGCCGCTTCTCCATTGGCAAGCCTTGCCAAGGCAGCCGAAGAAACGCTGGAGGAAGTAACCTTTGCTGCCGGCCCACGGCCTCTGGTGCAGTACCCGCAAAAACGACCGTTGACCCTGGTGACCACCCGCCCGCCACACCTTGAGACGCCATTCCCCATCTTCAACGAAGGGCCCATTACGCCGAATGACGCCTTTTTTGTGCGTTACCATCTGGCCAATTTCCCTACCAGTATCGATCCGGACAGTTACCGCCTGGCGATCAAGGGCTCGGTCAACACACCGCTGTCGCTTTCCCTTGCAGAACTCAAGGCGCTCGCCGAACCGGTAGAAGTGGTGGCCGTCAATCAATGTTCGGGAAACAGCCGTGGTTTCTCGATGCCGCGCGTGTTCGGAGCCCAGTTGGGCAATGGTTCAATGGGTAATGCCCGCTGGGTAGGGATACCGCTGAAGGCGATATTGGAGAAGGCAGGGGTCAAAGCCGACGCCAAGCAAGTGACATTCCGCGGGCTCGATAAACCCGTGCTGCCGAGCACACCGGAGTTCATCAAGGCCCTGGACATCAGCCATGCCATGGACGGTGAGCCCATGATCGCCTGGTCGATGAACGGTACCGACCTGCCCTTCCTCAACGGTTACCCGATACGGCTGGTGGTGCCAGGCTATTTCGGCACGTACTGGGTCAAGCACCTGAGTGAAATCGAAGTCGTCGACCACACCTACGACGGTTTCTTCATGGCTAAAGGCTACCGCGTTCCGGACAACGATTGTTTCTGCGTCGCCCCTGGCACTACTGCGGCGCAAACGGTGCCGATTTCCAAGTTGCCGGTACGCAGCTTCATCACCAGCATCAAACACGGCGATGTGTTGCCGTTGAAAAAGAGTGTGCTGCTCAAGGGCATTGCGTTCGACAGCGGCGTTGGGGTCAACAAGGTGGAAGTGTCGATCGACGGCGGAAAAAGTTGGCGCGAAGCCAAGCTCGGGACGGATCTTGGTCGCTTCTCCTTCCGTGAATGGACGCTGCCGATCACCTTTACCAGCAAGGGCGCCACACAGTTAATGGTGCGAGCCACTAACCGTGGGGGCGAGACGCAGCCGCTGCAAGCCGACTGGAACCCCGGTGGCTACCGCCGCCACGTCGTAGAAACCAGCCACGTGACCGTCGCCTGAGGGGGCCCCGCATGAAACGCATGACCATCTTGCTGTGCGCGGCTCAGGTTTGTTTGGCGACCCTGGCGAGTGCAACGCCACTCTCGATCACGTTGCCGCCCGAAACGGCGGTGTTCAAGCCCAGTGCCCTGCCCGGATACCCATTGGCTCAACAGAAGTGCTCCACCTGCCATTCTGCCGATTACATAAACTTCCAACCTCCCGGCATGAGCCTGGCGCAGTGGACTGCGGAAGCGAGCAAGATGCAGCACGTGTATGGTGCTCCGATCAGCGACCAGGATGTGAACATCATCGGCGCCTACCTTGCGGTGACCTACGGCAGTGCCCATGCGAGCGATGCCGAGGTGCAGGCTGCCTCGACCCCATCGGCAGGCCAAACTCCGGCGGCGCCTGTAGCCAAAGTCGACGCCATGGCCTTGCTGCAGAGCAACTCCTGCCTGTCCTGCCACGCGATCGATCATAAGGTCGTAGGCCCGGCCTATCACGATGTGGCAGCCAAATATGCCAATGACTCGCAGGCACTGGCCAAGGTAACGTCCAGCATTCAGCACGGCGGTACCGGCAAATGGGGGGAGATCCCGATGCCGCCTTTCACGCAGTTGAGCCCGGACGAACTGCAAACCCTGGCGGCTTTCGTACTGCGCCAGTAACCGTCCGGGCAACACACCTTGCTGACAGCAGTGCCCCAAGCATTGGGATCAGGAAGGTGTGTTTGGCTGACACTTACTATCGCCGAGCCTTAACCCTGACTCATTCGATAGACCATTGCGCTCCAGTAACGGTTGCCATTGCGTTGCTGGCGAGTCCATCCGGCAGCCTCCAACTGCTTGGCGATCATTCGATTCATGAATCCATGACCAAGCAGCAGGACCGGCCCTGCGTTGGCAAGGGATTGAAGTTGTTGAGCGGCGTCGTTGGCCCGAATCCTGGCCTGGCGGGCAGACTCGACCGTCCCTGAGAAGCCGCACAACCATGAGATTCGAAGGATAAATGCCCACGTAAAGGGCGAAAGACGCGGCAGCGTCCAGCGAGCATGGGGCAACTGCGCCTCGCAGAAAATCGCGTCTACCAGGGTGGGTTGAAGGCCCAGCGCCCGAACGGATGTCAGCGCCCGAGGCGCACTGCTCGATACGATCACTTGGGCGCTAGCGGCCAGTTGCACACTCGCCTCTGGGGCGGGCTGGTTGATGATTTCGGATAGGTTGTATTGCTCGATCCAGCGTTTCATGCCGAGTGCTGAAACCTTGTCGATCACGGCCAGATTCGGCTGGCCATGGCGCATCAAGATGATTTCCCTGTTCACTGTGTTTACGTCCTTGTCTGCTGCCCCGGGGTGCAGAGAATGCACCCATGCGGGCATTTGAAGCGTGGTGATCGTGCCTGGATAAACAGCACGTTGAAGCGTGAGAGTATCAGCTGGACGTCAGGTGAGGGGAGCAGCGCTCCCCTTCACGACTTGCATTGATCTGTGGAACCACAGAGAAGGAATGTCCAAGACAACAGAACGCTGATCAAAAGAGCCGGATCATGTCCCGCTGGTGACCCGCGTCCACAGACGGGTGCTCAGGCGCATCCCGGCGGGCGACATGGTCTTGATGGTGAACAGGGTATCGAGCACCGCGGGCGCCGGGTAAGCCGCCGGGTTGTTGCGCAACTCCGGTTCGATGTACGGCAGCGACGCGGCGTTGCCGTTGGGGTACTGCACGGCGTTGCTGATATTGGCGATCACCTTCGGGTCCAGCAGGTAGTTCATGTAGGTGTAGGCGTTATCCAGGTGCGGCGCGCCCTTGGGAATCACCACCATGTCCACGGCCACGGTCGAACCTTCCTTGGGAATGCTGTAGCCAAGGCTCACCCCGCTGTTGGCCTGCTTCGCAGTCGCCATGGCCTGCAACACATCGCCGCTGAAGCCGATGGCCACGCAGATATTGCCGTTGGCCAGGTCGCTGACGTATTTGGATTGATGGAAGTACAGGATCGACGGGCGAATGGCCAGCAACGCCGCCTCGGCGCGTTTCAGGTCAGCCGGCTGCTCGCTGTGGGGATCGAGACCCAGGGCGTTGAGCGTGATCGGCAGCATTTGCGTCGGGTTATCGAGAAAGGCCACGCCACACTGCTTGAGCTTTTCGATGTTCTCCGGCTTGAACAGCATCTGCCAGGACTGGGTGATGTCGGTGTTGCCGAAGATCGCCTTGATCTTGTCGACGTTGTAGCCGATGCCAGTCGTGACCCACATGTAGGGAATCGCGTAGCGGTTGCCCGGGTCGCTGGCTTCGAGGATCTTCATCAGCTTGGGATCGAGGTTTTTCCAGTTCGGCAGCTTGTTGCGGTCCAACGGCTGGATCGCTTCGGCATGGATCAGCCGCGGCAGAAAGTGGTTGGAGGGGCTGACCAGGTCATACCCGCTGCCGCCGGTCATCAGCTTGGCTTCAGTGGTTTCGTTGCTGTCGATGACATCGTAGGTGGTCTGGATCCCGGTCTGATGGGTGAAGGTGGTCAGGGTGTCGGGAGCGATGTAGCCACTCCAGTTGGCGATGCTGACGGACTCTGCCGCCTGCACTGCTCCCGCCGACAAGGCCAGGGTGAAGAGTACCGTGGTTGCGCGATTGATCATGGTGCCGCCCTCTCTTGTTTTATTATTGCAGCGAACCTCGCCGCGACGGTTAACGCTCGTGTCGGGCGCGCCGGACTTCCCAGCCCATGCGCACTACCGCACCGATATCGAACAGCGGCCGCGGCGGCAGGTAGCCGGGCCGGGCCTGGGACAGAACATCGCGCAACACCGGGGAATCGCCGCCGGCGGCCATTTCCGCCAACAACCGCCCCCACAGCGTGCCACGCGCTACCCCGGAGCCATTGCAGCCGGCAACCCCGTGCAGGCGCTCGGCGATGCGGCTGAAATACGGCTCGCCAGAACGGGTGGCGCTCAGGTGCCCGGTCCAGGTGTGCTGCATATCCGCGGCGGTGATGCCGGGAAAGCGCTTTTGCAGACCCAGCAGGTGCTGCTGCTGACGTGCCGCCAGGTCGGCGCCATCCAGGTCGCGCTGGCGATATTCGACGGTGTTGCGAATCAACAGGCGACGGCCTGGTAGCAGGCGCACGGTGGCCCCACCCGGCAAGGTCGAGAGCACGCCCCAGCCCCGGTCGTCGAAGAGCGTTTGCCAACGCCCATCGGTCAGCGGTCGAGTGACGCTGGCGCTCAGTTCCAAGGCAAAGGTGCGGCTGCGATGCAGACCGACCCGGGGCAGGAAAGCGCCCACGCAGACCAGCACTTGCGCGGCCTCGATCTCACCTTCGGCGGTTCGCGCCCTCCACCCCTTGCCCGCAATAGGTTGCAGGTCGTCGACGTTGCTGTTCTCGTACACCTCGACCTGGGCCGGCAGCCGGTCCGACAGGCCTTTGACGTACTTGGCCGGCTGCAACAGGCCGTTACCGCCGCCGCAGTGGATCGCCCGCTGGTAGAAGTCGCTGCCCAGGCGCCGCTGCAAGACAGTGCCCTCCAGATACGCAGCGTTGGCACCGACGGCGTTGAGCGTCGCGACACGCTGCTCGCTGTGCTCCAGATGGTCTGGCTGGTGGACGGCAAAATGGTAACCGGCGTCGCTCAGTTCGCACTCGATGTCGAGTTCGGCAATCCGCCGGCGTACCTCTTTACCGGCGACGACGCCAATCCGCGAAGCGAGCTGATAGGCAGCATGGCCGGGCTGGTCGATCAGTTCGTCGAACGCCGGCAATTCATGGCTGACGACAAACCCCGAATTACGCGCCGAAGCGCCCTGGGCCACACGCTGGCGGTCGAGCAACACGATGCGCTGCTGGGGAAACATCTGCGCCAGGCTGTGGGCGGCCGAGAGGCCGGTGATGCCACCACCGATGATCAGCCAGTCAGTTTTCTGCGCGCCTGTCAGCTTCGGCCGCTGGGGCGACTCACCCGCCAGGGCGATCCAGCCACATACATTGTTCAATGCTTGCCACTCCTTCACAATCCATGCGTACAGGGCATCACTGTCATCACCCTGGCCGCGCTACATGCCTACAATCTAAGAAGATCTGCGCCAGGTTACGAACGTTATTAATTCATCCATCCATTCGGAAAACGCATGAATAAACCACTTCGGGTTCCGTCCCTGCAGGCCCTGCAGACACTGGTTCATGTGGCTGAGACCAACAGCTTCACTGACGCGGCGACGCGCCTGCACCTGACCCAGAGCGCAGTGAGCCGACAGATTCAACAGCTGGAAGAGCACTACGCCGTGCCCTTGTTCGAGCGCACCAGTCGTCGGGTTTCCCTCACCCCGCAGGGCCGGGAGGTGCTTGATGTGGCGGTGGAAATGCTCAGGTCATTGGCGGCCCTGCAAGAGCGCCTCACACCGGCGCCGCTGGATCGACCGTTTCGCATCCGCATCTTTGTGTCCCTGGCGGTGCGTTGGTTGCTGCCTCGGCTCAGCGCGTTCTATGCCGCCAACCCCACGCTAAGCCTGTCCATCGAAACCGTGGGGTTTGAGGCCATGGACCTGGAAGACGCGGAACTGGCCAGCGATTGCGATGCCTACGTGGTGTATATGCCCAAGGGCCTGGATGAGCCGGCACTGACACTGCTGTTCGATGAGTACCTGATTCCGGTGTGCGCACCACGGCTGGAGGGCAACCTGGTACCTCCCGCGTCACTGGATGAACTGGCCGGGCACGCGCTGATCCACGGTTCCCCCCATGGCCAGGAATGGAGCACCTGGCTGCAGAGCCAGCCTGATCGGAAACCGCACACCTACAAGCACATCCGGTTCAACCTCGACGACCTGGCGCTGGATGCCGCCGCCCGTGGGCTGGGCGTGGCCATGGCGGATCAGATCCTGGCCCAGGACGCCATCGACCGTGGCAGCCTGATCGTGCCCTTTGGCCAACCGTTGAAAACCGGTGGCGTCTACGCCCTCAAGCTGCGCGACAACCGCTCCGCGCACCCGGCCTGCAAGGCGGTCCTGAGCTGGTTCGAAACCCAGGTCGAGCAACGGGATTACCCGAAATGAGCACGCGTTTTCCAGAGCCCATCATGGTTTGGCAAGTACACGCCACGGCGCTGAGAAAACGTGCTCTGACTCACCTTTACAAGGCCCACCCGGCGTGGCTCCATAACGTATTTTTTGGCGCATAAGAATGGATATCGAGCTGGCTAAGACTTTCCTGGAGATCGTCAGGTGCGGCAGTCTGATTGCTGCCGCAGAACGATTGCACGTCACCCAAACGGCTATCACCGCCCGCGTGCAAAAACTGGAAAGCAGCCTCAATAGCAAGTTATTTGTTCGCAACAGAGCGGGCGCCAAACTGACGGCGGACGGCGAAGCCTTCGTTGTTTATGCCAACCAGCTGGTGCAAACCTGGGAAGCCGCCGTCAGGGATTTACCCCTGCCTGAAGGGTTCCATAAAATATTGCATATCGGCGGTGAGGTCAGCTTATGCAACCCACTCATTCTGGACTGGGTTCGCGAAATCCAGAAGGCCGTGCCCACACACGCCATCAAAACCGAGATAAGAGATGGGTCAACGCTATTAAGGCAATTGGAACATGGCCTTCTGGATGCGGCCCTGGTCTATCAACCGGCCTACTGGCCTGACTTGCAAGTCGAACAAATCCTCGAAGAAAAACTGATACTGGTGCGCTTGATCGCCAAACCCGAGCCTTATGTCTATATCGACTGGGGCGTCGGTTTTCGACAGTCCCATGATGCGGCATTGCCGGAAAAGGCCAAGGCGGCGCTTTCCTTCAACCTGGGTCCGGTAGCGCTGCAATATATTCTCGACAATGGCGGATCAGGCTACTTTAGAACCCGTGTCGTACAGTCCTATATTGAAAACGGCATTCTTGAGCGCGTCAGCTCTGCCCCTGAATTCAGCTACCCGACCTATCTGGTCTATTCGCGCAGCCGATCGTCAGCCGAACTGCAGTTGGCAATAAAACTACTGAAAGATATTGTCACCCGGGATAGCGACTGGTCCCAACGCTGGGACCCGCTGATCTGACTAATGCAAATGCACGATCAAATCGCGGTGCAAGGCCGCGATCAGGTCTGTTTGCGTGACCACCCCGACAAACACGTCATCCCGAAGCACGGGAATGCAGTGCAGGCCCTGCTGTGACAACAGCGGTATCAGCTCGACAATGTGAGCCGTTGTCGTCACACAGGTCACGGGGACATGCATGATGTCTTTTAATAAGGTTTTTTTCTTGAGCCCGAACACACCGGACAACCCCGTGCTCCGAGTGGCCAGCGGGTGCTTGATAATATCCGTAAGGCTGACAATCCCGACAATGTGTTTTTCTTCATTCAGCACGGGCAGGGTTTTGATGTGGTGATGCATCAATATCCGCACCGCCTCTTTAATAGTGGTTTGCGGCGTCCCCGACAGCACATCCTTCGACATGATATGGGAGGCTTGAATATCCCCCATACTCCGTCTTAAAGCATGCTTTTCAGTGGAACGGATAATGCCCTCCAGATCCTCTCGGGTCACGTCGACAAATTCGCCAACATCCGCCAGGGCCGCATCGAGGTCATCGCTATTGAAACCAATCCGTTCAAAAGGCGGGATATCTTTCGTGTGATTGATTTCCGCGGAGGGATTTATATGGGCTTTGGGATAGCGAACCCCAGTCAGATTATTGAAAACCAGCGCACACCCCAAAAGGATCCCGGTATTCAGCATCACGGGATAAAAGACCTGCAGGCCTAATGGCGCCAAATCGGTTTGAGACAAGACGACACACAGCGCAACGGCACCGCCGGGAGGATGCAGACAGCGGAACACACACATCGCGCCAATTGCCAACCCCACGGCAAAACTGGCACTTGGAAAGGAATGACCGAATAGGTGCACGGCAATCAGTGCGGCCACCGTCGCAAAAAAATAACTGCCAACTATCGACCACGGCTGAGCCAGCGCTCCCGTGGAAACAGCGAACAATAAAACAGCCGATGCGCCTACCGGCCCTATGAGATGAAGCGTCAACTCCAGCCCGTAGAGGTATTGGCACACCAGGGACGTAACAAGAACACCTGCACACGCTCCCAGTGACGCGCGCAGCCACTCTCTAGGCTTTGTATTCAAGGGGGCAGGATAAAAACTCGACAAGACAGACTTGATCATTTTTCACGCTTGATAAAAAAGGCTCATTAATATCAATGAGCCTGTGTACCGGGGGAGGCACGAAAAAGAGTACGGATTTGGACTCAGGTGGGCATTTTGTCTGCACTGAACCCTGCTGACAAACGCAAAATATTGCTAGTTGAATTCATTTTTTTTGATATCAACGTCTCCTGCTAGCTTCCTGCCACCTCTTTGATTTCCCCTCATCACCCTTCATTCATTTGCATCTGTGCTGCCACACCTGGTCACACTCGGGCCCCAAGGCAAGCCCAGCCTGTGGGTTAGGATCTACACACGACGGAGAACCATTCACCATGGAGAGGGAATGTTCGATTGAAAAAATTTGCGTTTGTGAATGAGGCTGCAACGCGTGAATACAAGGATCTACCCAGTGGGATACAGGACGAGTTCGGCAAGGATCTGAGACGTATCCAATATGGAGGAGAACCAGAGCTATCTATCAAACACTTATCCGACTCTGTGGGAGCTGGAGCAGTGGAGCTCATTATCAACGGAAGCCCGGCGTTTCGATGTGTCTACATCGTGAAATACCTGGATACCGTCATTGTCCTCCACTCATTTGTGAAGACCACAAACGGCACAGACCAAAAGGCGATGAAAGTGGCGGAACGACGACTTGCAGAGCTCAAAGTCGAGCTTCGTAAGCAGAGAATCAACTGTTAGCGCTGAGAAATTACGATTCGGACCCCGTCAGCACCCATGTCACCCGGAAAGGCAAAATGGATGCGAAAACCCAGCTTGTCTAGCATGTCCATCATGGCGTCGATCGTGAACTTCTCAATCTTACCGGTAGCCAGTTCGGAAACACGGGATTGAGCGATATTCAGCTTCTCGGCGGCCTCACTCTGCTTGAGGCCCATTTTTTTGATGCAGTCGGTAATGAAAATGGACAAATCCATTTTCACGGCCATTTTGCTTGCCATTTCTGGATCGTGAGTCACGTGGAACGGGCTATCAAAGAACTGAAGTGCCATTTTTCTGACCCTCACCCGAAAAATATCTAAAATTTAAGATAACCAGCCTATCCACAGATCACATCCGTTGCAACTGTTTTTTAGGGTCCGTGATCAACCGTGAAACCGTCAGCTCTGTAAAAAGCCTTTCCAACTGTTTGCCTACCTGAAATCTTGCTGCTTAATCTTCCATATCCATTTGTCACCAGCGCATGATTTTGCCGAGCCAGCAGGACAACTCTCTTTCCCTCGACTGAAATTTCCTAGAAAATCCAACCCGCTTGCGCCTGCCAATATCGGTGGCTAGTCTTCGATTCGTCACTGCCAAATCAGTGACCGGGTTTAGTCGCCCAGGCAGTCGTTAGGCGCATGCGCCACCTTCCATCAGGTGTTTTTTACACCTGTATTTTATGGTGGCTGTGCGCAGGGCACCTTCGGGTGCGCCGGGTTCCTAACGCTCCGGTCGACTAACCTGCGTACAGCTGCCACCCCATTCGTTTAGTCGCGATAGCTGGCAGCTCCCCATTGATGCGTTAGGAGTTACTGTCATGTACAAAGTCACACCCAACCCACCGGTTTCGTCCAACGTCGAAACCATCGATCCCAAAGCCGCCGACCGCGCTTTATCCCACTATCTGCGCCCCAACATCACCACGAAACACGAACGCCCTTCCACACCGCAAAGCCGCGAAGAAGCCCTGGTCAACGCCAGCTCAATCCTGGACTCCGCTGCCGCTACGGCCTACGAAAACGCCGACAACCTCACCGGCCCCCATCGCAAGGTGGCGATGGGCGTAGTACATCTGATCGAGCTGGCTCAACGGCAAGTGGATTCGGTGTTGGAAGAAGAACCGCCAGCCGGGACAAGCTGACAGGCACAGGCACGCCGCGAAGGGGAGCACCGCTCCCCTTTCCATAGACTTGAATTCACTTGCAAAACAGCAAAAAATAATTATGCACCGGCCTGCTAAAGCAACAGGTCAGTACCATCACATGTAATACCCTACCGTTTTTTTCAACCGATCCGAGTACTCATAAATATCATCCACCGAGTTGATCGGGTGTCGCGTCTCATTTTTCTCCTCGTCAAAAATTCCGATGTATTTCTGTGAGCGATTGAAATGCAGACGGCAAATTGGCTTGCGATTGTTATCGTCTAATAAGATGCCAAAATAGCTCTGGGTGTCCCGCTGTACGATACGTTTCGCATCAACGACAGAACGCACCAGGGCACGCACAATGTGATAGCCCTCCAGCTCCTCCAGTGTCGTCAGAATTTTAGCTTCCGTGTCCACATCATCGGTTGTATTACCCGCCCCCTCCGTAGCTACCGGAAGCGAGGTGACCGTCGGTTGAAGCACACCACTCATAGCGGACTTGAGACGATCGTTGATCTGCTCATTGAGAAACTGCGCCAGCGCCTTTCTGGTCAACTCATAAAACTGCTCACGCACTTTCTGGGTAATAACCCCGTCGTAAACCCGACTTGCAAAGACCTTGACGAAATCGTCATCAGGTTTGCTAACTTGGGAAGCGATGACCTTCTTGATCTGGCTGACATATTTCAATTCCCCCGCCGCATTGATGATCGAATCCACGTCGAAAGCTGACTTCGTCAACTTGGTCAACTCCGGAACCGAGTACTCGTCAATATCCAGTAAATCGAGCTCCAGAAAAGGCTTCTCATCCATCTTGTTGGGAGCATCAAGGTCGGTGAAAAATTTATAGACTTGGCCGTTGGTCAGGATGGAAATCCGGGCACTGGTGACATGAAAATAACGGAACAGCTGAGAGGCATGGTTGAGATTGAGCGATTCACCGATTTTTTTGCACTCAATCAGAATCTGAACCTCTCCGTCCTTCATGATGGCGTAATCAATTTTCTCGCCCTTCTTCGTCCCCACATCACAGACAAACTCTGGCATCACCTCTTGTGGGTCAAAAACATCGTAGCCAAGAACCGTATTGATAAATGGCATGACAAAGGCGTTTTTGGTGGCCTCCTCCGTCTGGATGGCAGCGCCCTGAAGACGAACCTTGGCAGCAAGACTGGTGAGCTTTTCGAAAAATTCCATGAACGACCTCTGACCTGTTCAGATCCATTGACGGGAGTGATGGCAAAGTGACCGCCCTTGGAAGAGTAGACACAAAACTGAACAAAGAAAGGCCGAACCCAAAACCGGTGTTGCATGGCTCGATCGCACCAGACCCACGACCGAACAATCCCGAAACAGATCTCGTCTACCTCTCAATCATCGATTGCGAGAATCTACGGCCCCGGCTATCGGGTCGACTACGCAAAAGCGGGAAGGCAACTGGTTCTGCTGCTGTCAGGCGGCGACAAGCGCCAACAGCAAACAGATATAGAACAAGCCACTGAGTGCTGGCTCGATTACCAGCGGAGAGCAACATGAACAGATCTCGTAGCCATGATCAAAGTGTGATCGAGATGATTCACAACGATCCTGCGTTTGCTGTCGAATACCTGCGACTTGCGTTCGAAGAACTGGATGCAGACGGCGGTGAGGCAGGCTTCCTCACAGCGTTACGCCACGTGATCGAAGCACGCGGTGGCATGGCAGAAATTGCCGAAAAAACCGGCCTGTCCCGGGAAAGCCTCTATCGCTCACTCTCGCCGAAAGGCAATCCGACACTACGCACGATGAAACGGGTTGTGCATGCTACAGGCCTGACATTTGCGTCCATCACAGCAGCCTGAAAAGTGATTCGTCACCACTGATCACGAGCTGCCGCCAGGATCAGCCTTTAGTCTGCTTCTTCAAGGCCGAGATCAGCGCGCCGTTCAGAGTGGCCAGCGCCCCGGTCAGGGTCGACAACTCGCCACTCAGCGCGTTGATCTGCTGCGCCTTCTGCTCCGGGCTCATGTTCTTGTTCGCCTGAAGCGCCTGCAACTGGGCCTGTTTCTCGGCGATCTGCTTCTGCAACCGCTCGATCTGCTTGCGAAGTTGCTTGATATGCTCCGGCTCCGAACTGGCCGCCTGGGCCTGCTCGGCTTTGGATGCGTTGATCCCGGCACTGGACAGGTTGACTTTGACCCCTGTCGATTTTTCACCCTCGGCCTTGTCGTCTTTAGCGGTTTTGGTCGGTGCCGCCGTATTGAGCGGGACCGGCGCAAGAGTGGCGCTGGAGGAATTGATGGAAACGCTACTAATGGAAACCATGATCGAGGCTCACTCAGGTTTATGTGTCTTTGACATCGACCTGAAACCAGCGAACTTTAGCGATATTGTATGAATGACGATACAACTCGCTACAATCGTTCCCTTCAGTGCGCCACCACGCCCCGCTTGACCCCATACATCGCCTCATCCGCATGCTTGAACAGTTGCTGCGCTTCTTCGCCGTTTTCCGGATAGAGCGCAATCCCGATGCTCGGCACGATACTCAGGTCGTAATCCTCCCATGGCATGGGCTCGCCAAGCGCGCTGCGGATCTTGTCGGCCACCAGGTTCGCGTGCTCCGGCTGCTGCAAATGCTCCAACAGGATGACGAACTCGTCGCCGCCGATCCGCGCCACGGTATCGGTTTCCCGGACACATTGTTGCAGGCGCCGAGCCACTTCCTGCAGAAGCAGGTCGCCCACCGCATGCCCAAAGCTGTCGTTGACCTGCTTGAATTTGTCCAGATCGACATAAAGCAGCGCCAGTTGCCCACACTCGCGCCGGGCCCGGGCCAACGCGTCCTTCAGACGCTCCTGCAGGAAGACGCGGTTAGGCAGGTGTGTCAGTTGGTCGTAGCGAGCCATGTACTCCAGGCGCGTCTGCAATTGCTTGCGCTCGATGGCGGCCGCCACCTGGGCCGAGACGAATTGCAGAAGCTCCTGGTCGTATTCGGTGTAGCGCTCGCCGCCGCTACTTTTCACCAGCAACGCGCCAATGGTGCCATTCTGTGAATTCAGCGGCACGCCCAGGCAGGAGGGAGCCCCTTCGACGTTCAGCAACAGTGGCTGGCCGCTGCGCACGACTTCGGCGCAGTTATGGTCGACGGTATGTGGCTGGCGACGGTCGTCGATGTGGTAGGGGAAACTCAGTTGGTCGCGCTGCTCATCGTAAAGCGCCACGCAAAAATTCTCCGCCGGCAGCCATTCGCCAACGATTCGGTGCACCCGCTGGAACAGCGCCAGCAGATCCTCGGTGGCGTGGGCGGCTTCGGAAATCGCGTAGAGTGCCGCCTGCCGGGACTCCGCCAGTTTGCGCTCGGTGACATCCCGGGCCACGGCGATACGCAACTGGTCGACCTCGGACCAGCGTGCCGACCACATGATGTGCACCACCTGGCCGTCCTTGCGCACGTAGCGGTTTTCGAAATATGGCTTGGGCTGGCCGCCCATGATTTCGCCGGCGGCCTTGAGCGTGCGTTCCCGGTCTGCCGGCAACACCAGGTTGATCATTGGCATGCCAATCAGTTCATCCTGGGTGTAGCCGAAGATCCGCTCACAGGCGGCGCTGACAAAGACAAACCGCCCTTCGATATCCACCGCACACACGGCATCCATCAGCAGGTCGAAAAAGCTGGCCAGCGGTGTGACAGTCTTGGTTTCCATTCAAAAAGAGATCGCCCCAGAAAAGTAAGCGTCAGCATCTATCCATGGAAATACCGGCCTCCTGCCCTCCCCTTGCAGCAGACTCACCGACAACACCGATGAGAATAGCGTATGCAGCGAGCCTGCCAGAAAAACTGAGAAAAATCGCCCACGGCCTCCTTCGATACGCCTGGAAAGCCAGGCAGTAATGAACAAGCGTCTCAGCTCAATCCCGTCGATCCAGCGCATTGATGACCAGTCGGTCCACCCACCCCCACAGCCTCTGCTTGACCCGCTGCCACAGCGGCCGGGCCTTCCAGTCCTGCAGGCTGACCGGCTCGCTGAGGGCGAAATCATTGAGGAAACTGGCCTCCACCGCCCGGGTCAGTGGCGGATCGAGGGCTTCGAGATTGGCTTCCAGATTGAAACGCAGGTTCCAATGATCGAAATTGCACGAGCCAATGCTGACCCAGTCATCGATCAGCACCATTTTCAGATGCAGGAAGCACGGCTGGTACTCGAAAATCTGCACCCCGGCCCTGAGCAGGCGCGGGTAATAACGATGCCCCGCGTAGCGCACCGACGGATGATCGGTACGCGGCCCGGTCAACAGCAGCCGTACATCGATGCCTCGGCTGGCGGCCCGCCGCAGGGAGCGGCGGACTTTCCAGGTCGGCAGGAAATACGGCGTCGCCAGCCAGATGCGTTGCTTGCCGCTGTTCAGCCCCCGCACCAGGGAGCGCAGGATGTCCCGATGCTGCCGGGCATCGGCGTAGGCCACTCGGCCCAGGCCCTGTCCGGCCGGCGGAACCCGCGGCAGGCGTGGCAAGCCGAAGGACGCCAGGGGTTTCCAGGCGGCACGCTGTTCGTTGGCCAGCCACTGGCGGTCGAACAGCAGCTGCCAGTCGAGCACCAGCGGCCCGGTGATCCGCACCATGACTTCGTGCCATTCGAAGCGGTCTTCAGCCGGCGTCCAGAACTCATCGGTCACGCCGGTCCCACCGACCACCGCCACACACTGGTCCACCAACAGCAGCTTGCGGTGATCGCGGTAGAAGTTACGCACCCAACGACGCCAGCTCAGGCGATTGTAGAAGCGCAACTCGACCCCGGCCTCGATCAATCGTCGACGCAGGCCCAGGGTAAATGCGAGGCTGCCGTAGTCATCGAACAGGCAGCGCACCCGCACGCCGCGCTCGGCCGCCTCGACCAGCGCCCGGACCATGGCCTCGGCACAGGCTCCGGCCTCCACCAGGTAAAGCTCCAGTTCCACCTGGAACTTGGCCCGGGCAATCGCCCTGAGCATTCGCGGAAAGAAATTCGGGCCGTCGATCAACAGCTCGAAAGCGTTGTCGGTCCGCCAGGGGAAGATCGCGCCGGCCATGTCAGCGCGCCGCGAAGATCAGCACCGCGCCCACCGGTACCGACAAACTGATGGCCGACAGACCAGCGGCCTTGCGCAACACCGACAACCCCGGCAACAGGTCGAAGTCCTCGGCATGCACCACCAGGGGCTCCAGGGTCACCACCTGGAACCGCCGGTCATCCAGGCGGGTCGCCAGCAGTTCGGCGTTGTAGCTGTGTTCCCTGTCGCGCAGTTTCACCACCAGCGGCAGGCGCAACTCCAGCTGCGCGCCAGGCGCCAGGTCGTTGATGGGCTGAACATTGATCTGCGCGACGATCTGCGCCTCGGGCCAGTGCTTGATCTCGAACAGGTCGCGACGCAAGCGCTCGTCACGCAGGGGGATGCCCGTGCTGATCGATTCCAGTTCCACTCCAAGGGTCGCCACGCCCTGGCGGTCGATCTTGCCGTGCAGGGTCAGGAAACGATGAACTTCGGAAATATCGGCGTTGTGGGTGGTGATGAACGACAGGCGTGAGGACTCGTTGTCCAGGTACCAGTTGGCCTGGGCCGGCAGGGCAAGCACCCCGAGCAGGGCCAGAAATAGGCGGGACCGGTGCATGCAAGCTCCTGATTGAACGTAGGCACCACCTTACCCGCCCGGGATAAAGGTGGCAAACCACGGATCAGGGCTCCAGCCGGCAGCCCTCGCGCGGGCCGACCCAGACAGCACTGCTGCTGCGTCCCAGCCCCTGGGCCGTGACCCGGCGTTGTTGGGGATCATCCAGGAAACTGCTGACCGGCACCGATTGCTTGACGTACCCCAGGCAGTAGTCCGCCGGGTTGTTCATCACATAACGGCAGGAACAGTATTCCTTGGCGGTATAGGCACTGATGATCCCCGGGAAGGCTTGCAAGGCCAGCCGCTCATGCCAGACCCACCCCCCCAGGGCAACCAACAGCACCAGCAACAGGCTGATCAGCGGGCGACGGCGGACAAATCCCCGGGCACTCATGGCGCGACCCTCGGGGCGAAAGCCGCCAGTGCCCGCTTGAGCAGTTCGTTGTGCCGGTAGCTGCCATCGCGATCATCGCCATAGCGCACAATGACCAGCCCCGCGCTGGGGATCACATACAACACCTGGCCCCAGTGCCCAAGGGCGGCGAAGGTGTCCGGCGGTGCGTCCGGCCAGGGTTTGGCGGCACCCTTGATCGAACGATTGAGCCACCACTGGCCGCCGCCCACGGCTTCATCCTGTCCGGGTTTGTAGCCCGCGAAGGGGCGCAGATTGAAGTTCACCCAGGCCCTGGGTAGCAATCGCCGTTCTCCCCAGCGTCCTTCCCGCTCCATCAGCAGGCCGATCCGTGCCAGATCCCGGGCCGTCATATAGACGTAGGAGGATGCCACGAACGTGCCGCTGGCATCGCGTTCCCAGACCGCGCTGCGAATGCCCAGCGGATTGAACAGGGCCGTCCAGGGATAATCCGGATAACGCTTGGCACCGACAATCTTGCGCAAGGCAGCAGCCAGCACGTTGCTGTCGCCGCTGGAGTAACGGAAGACCCGTCCCGGCCGGCTGTGCTCGCCATGGGCGGCGGTATAAGCGGCCATATCGGCGCGCCCCTGGGTATAGAGCATCGCCACCACGGACGACTTCAGCGGCGCGTATTCATAGTCCTCCTGCCAATCGATGCCAGAGGACCAGTTCATCAGGTGTTCCAGGGTGACATGGGGATGGGCGTGCAACGGTCGGTAGAACCGCGCCGCCGAATCATGCAGCTGGAACAAGCCTTGGCCATAAGCCACGCCGAGCACCGTGGCCATCACGCTTTTGCTGACGGACCAGGTGAGGTGCGGGGTATTGACGGTGGTGGGACCTGCATAGCGCTCGTAGACGATCTGGCCGTGCTGGATCACCAGCAGCGCATCGGTGCGGATACCTTTTCGCGTGTCATCGTCGCGGGCCGCAAACGCATAGGACTCCAGGGCCTCCACTGCGGGCCCGGACACCTGCGCGCCCTGAGACCAATCTTCACCCGGCCAGACCTCGGCACGGGCAGTGACGGTGAACACCAACAACAAGACAGGGAAAAAGGTCGAACCCTTGGGCATGGAGCCAGCTCGCGGAAATAGCCTCGCACCAGTCTGACCGCACTTGATGACAGTATTGAGCAGGCCGGCGCCTGGCGTGATCTCAAAAGGACACTGGGCACTGTCATACAAGCATCACCAAAGCTTCATGGCGATGACACCGGGGCTAAATAGCCTGACTTTGCACAACAAAGTCGACTGGCCGCACCCCTGGCCGGCAACCGGAGACTCGTAATGACCCAGATCGCCCGCATCAGCGACACCGGCAATGAACGCCGTCTGCAAGCCGAACGCCTGCTGGGCGCCGCGGCATTGCAAGAAGCCCAAGCCTTGCGCTTCAACGTCTTCAGCGGCGAATTCAATGCCAAGCTCAAGGGCGCTGAACTGGGCCTGGACATGGATGACTATGATGTGCACTGCGCCCATATTGGCGTACGTGACCTGAACACCGGTCGCCTGGTGGCCACCACCCGCCTGCTCGACCACAAGGCCGCCAACACGCTGGGCCGCTACTACAGCGAAGAAGAATTCAGCCTGCATGGCCTGGGGCATCTGCAAGGGCCGATCCTGGAAATCGGTCGTACCTGCGTCGACCCGGCCTACCGCAATGGCGGCACCATTGCCGTGCTCTGGGGCGAACTGGCCGAAGTCCTCAACGAAGGCGGCTACAGCTACCTGATGGGTTGCGCCAGCATCTCGATGCAGGACGGCGGGATCCAGGCCCAGGCGATCATGCAACGCCTGCGCGAACGCTACCTGTGCACCGAGCACCTGCGCGCCGAACCGAAAAAGCCGCTGCCGTCACTGGATATTCCCGGCAACGTCATCGCCGAGATGCCGCCGCTGCTCAAGGCCTACATGCGCCTGGGCGCGAAGATCTGCGGCGAGCCGTGCTGGGATGAAGACTTCCAGGTGGCCGACGTTTTCATCCTGCTCAAGCGCGACGAGTTGTGCCCACGCTATGCGCGGCACTTCAAGGCGGCAGTCTGATGAGCCGCCTGCGGGTGTACGCCCGGATCGCACGGGTGCTGCTGGTGGTGGTGCTAGGCCTGAGCATGGCCAGCGTATTCGGGATTTTCGAGCGCCTGGGGATCGCCAACTCCATGGTCCGGCGGCAACGCTGGTCGCGTTTTTTCATGGCACGCCTGAGCAACGCCCTGCCCTTTCGCGTGAGCGTGCGCGGCGAACTGCCCAGCCAACCGATGCTGTGGGTCAGCAACCATGTGTCCTGGACCGACATCGCCCTGCTGGGCGGCTTGACCCCATTGTCCTTTCTGTCCAAGGCAGAAGTGCGTACCTGGCCGGTGGCCGGCTGGCTGGCGGCGAAAGCCGGCAGCCTGTTCATCCGTCGTGGGTCGGGTGACAGCCAGTTGATCCGCAAACAGATGACCCGTCACCTGGAACAACAACACCCATTGCTGATGTTTCCGGAAGGCACCACCACCGATGGTCGTTCGCTGCGCACCTTCCACGGTCGCCTGTTGTCGGCGGCAATCGATGCCGAGGTGGCACTGCAACCAGTGGCCATCCGTTATCTGCGCGACGGCAAGCCCGATCTGCTGGCCCCGTTCATTGGCGACGACGATCTGCTGTCGCACCTGATGCGCCTGTTTTCCAACGACCAGGGCGACGTGGAAATCCAGATCCTCGAACCGATCGCCTGCAACGGCCAGGAACGTGCGGCGCTGGCGTTCCAGGCGCAGTTGGCCGTGCAGTTGGCGCTGTTCGGTGAAACGGCCGAGGTGAAGCGTTTGGTACCGCGTCAGGCCGAAGCGGCCTGATAAACCTGGGATATTGAAAATGTCACACACCCTGTAGGAGCCGGCTTGCTGGCTCCTACAGAGGATCGCGTTCATTCAGGGAGTGAGCGCGTGAAAACGCCTGCAACTCGGGATAGAACAAGCGAAAGTCCTCGCTCAACGGCTCATACAACCGCTGCAGCTCGCGCATCGCATGCGCCAGTTCCTCGGGCCGCGACAAACGTCGCGATATCCCGCGCAACACCTGCCCCAACACCTCGAAATCCCGATAGGAACCCAGCCAGTCATTCGCCACCATATAAGGCGCGATCTCGGCCAAACGTCCCGGCAGGTTGCGCTCGCCTTCCAGCACGCGATAGACCTGGGCGGTAAAGCTGTCCAGCTCGCCTTCGGCATAAAGCGCCCAATCCCGCGCCAGGCAGTGATCGAAGAACACATCCAGGACGATGCCTGCATAACGCCGCCGCGTCTGGGAAAACCGCGACAGTGCCTGCCCCACCACCGGGTGCCGATCGGTAAACACATCGATGTGGCGATGCAGCTCGATCGCCGCTTCGATCGACGGCGTGAATTGCCCTTGCAAGCGGCCCTTGACGAAATCGCCATAGAGGCTGCCGAGCAGTTGTTCCGGGCGCTGTCCGCCCAGATGCAGGTGTGCGAGATAATTCATGAGCGACAGCTTAGCACCCCGTTGACCTATATCGTTATAACCCGATATAGCGAACGACGCTGGAATCAGATCAAAATCATATTGGTGTATCGCGAAGTACCGATATATATTTCGCCCCATCGCGATATAACGTTTTACTCACCCCCGAGCCACGACCATGCCCCTTGACCTCGACGAAATAATAAAAGCGCTGGCACACCCAGTACGCCGAGACATTCTCCACTGGCTGAAAGACCCGAAAAACCAGTTCCCCGACCAGCATCACAACCATGAGTACGGCATCTGCGCCGGACAGATCGACCAGCGCTGCGGCCTGTCGCAGTCCACCGTGTCCGCGCACCTGGCGACCCTGCAGCGCGCCGGGTTGATCACCAGCCAGAAAGCCGGCCAATGGCACTTCTTCAAACGTAACGAGGAAACCATCCAGGAATTCCTCCGCATCATGAGCCAAGAGCTCTGAAAGGACGGTACAAGATGCCCCTCCCCTTACTCATCCTGGCCCTGAGCGCTTTCGCCATCGGCACTACCGAGTTCGTCATCATGGGCCTGTTGCCCAATGTCGCGGCGGACCTCGGCGTGTCGATTCCCGGTGCCGGCTGGCTGGTGACCGGCTACGCCCTGGGCGTGGCGATCGGTGCACCGTTCATGGCCATGGCCACCGCACGGCTGCCGCGCAAGGCAGCCCTGGTGACCCTGATGGGGATCTTTATCGTCGGCAACCTGCTGTGCGCCATCGCCAGCGACTACAACGTGCTGATGTTCGCCCGGATCATCACCGCCCTGTGCCACGGTGCGTTCTTCGGCATCGGTTCGGTGGTCGCGGCCAACCTGGTGACCCCGGACAAACGCGCCTCGGCAGTGGCCCTGATGTTCACCGGCCTGACTCTGGCCAACGTGCTCGGCGTGCCCCTGGGCACCGCGCTGGGCCAACAGGCCGGCTGGCGCTCGACCTTCTGGGCGGTGACCGTGATCGGCGTGATCGCGCTGATCGGCCTGATCCGCTTCCTGCCGCTCAAGCACGATGAGGAAAAACTCGACATGCGCGCCGAACTGGCCGCGCTCAAGGGCGCCGGGCTCTGGCTGTCGCTGAGCATGACCGCGCTGTTCGCCGCCGCCGTGTTCGCCCTGTTCACCTACATCGCGCCGCTGCTCGGCGAAGTGACCGGCGTCTCGCCACGGGGCGTGACCTGGACCCTGGTACTGATGGGCCTGGGCCTGACCGTCGGCAACATCATCGGTGGCAAGCTGGCGGACAAGAACCTGGCCGCGACGCTGATCGGCGTGTTCATCGCCATGGCCGTGCTGGCCACCGTGCTGACCTGGAGCAGCGTGCTGCTGGTCCCCGCCGAAATCACCTTGTTCCTCTGGGCCACGGCCTGCTTCGCCGCCGTGCCGGCCCTGCAGATCAACGTGGTGACCTACGGCCAGGCCGCACCCAACCTGGTCTCGACCCTGAACATCGGCGCCTTCAACGTCGGCAACGCACTCGGTGCCTGGGTCGGCGGCAACGTCATCGCCCACGGTTTCGGCCTCACCAGCGTGCCCCTGGCCGCTGCGGCACTGGCGGTCCTCGCCCTGCTGGTGACCCTGATCACCTTTCGCCAGAACGACAACGACGAACTGGCTCCCGCGACCAACTGACTCCTGCTACTCACTGGCTCCTGCTATTAACTGCTAAAGAGGGTTGTACACATGGCAACTATTTTCGACTCGATCAAACTGGGCGACCTGGAACTGCCCAACCGCATCATCATGGCTCCGCTGACCCGCTGCCGCGCCGATGAAGGCCGTGTACCCAACGCGCTGATGGCCGAATACTACGTGCAACGCGCCTCCGCCGGCCTGATCCTCAGCGAAGCCACCTCCGTGACGCCGATGGGCGTCGGCTACCCGGACACCCCGGGTATCTGGTCCAACGACCAGGTGCGTGGCTGGGCCAACGTGACCAAGGCCGTGCACGCTGCAGGCGGGCGGATCTTCCTGCAACTGTGGCACGTGGGCCGGGTGTCCCACCCCTCGTACCTGAACGGCGAACTGCCGGTCGCACCGAGTGCCATTGCGCCCAAGGGGCATGTCAGCCTGGTGCGCCCTCTGTCGGACTACCCGACCCCGCGGGCCCTGGAGATCGCTGAAATCGCCGACATCGTCGACGCCTACCGCATCGGTGCGGAAAACGCCAAGGCCGCCGGTTTCGACGGCGTGGAAATCCACGGTGCCAACGGCTACCTGCTCGATCAGTTCCTGCAAAGCAGCACCAACCAGCGCACCGACAACTACGGTGGCTCCCTGGAAAACCGCGCGCGCCTGCTGCTCGAAGTGACCGACGCGGTGATCGAAGTCTGGGGCGCCGGCCGGGTCGGCATGCACCTGGCGCCACGCGCCGACTCCCACGACATGGGTGATGCGAACCTTTCGGAAACCTTCACCTACGTGGCTCGCGAACTGGGCAAACGTGGTATCGCGTTTATCTGCTCGCGCGAGAAAGAAGCCGATGACAGCCTCGGCCCACAACTGAAAGCGGCGTTCGGCGGCCCCTACATCGCCAACGAACGCTTCACCAAGGACAGCGCCAACGCCTGGCTGTCCAGCGGCAAGGCCGACGCGGTGGCCTTCGGCGTACCGTTCATCGCCAACCCGGACCTGCCGGCCCGCCTGCTGGCCGATGCGCCGTTGAACGAAGCACGCCCGGAAACCTTCTACGGCAAAGGCCCGGTCGGCTACCTCGACTACCCAACGCTGTAAGCCCCCACCTGTAGGAGCAGCCGGTCGACGCTCGATTGCTCCGGGCGGCCGATGACGCGGGCTACCCGATGCCCAAGCTCGCTCCTATTCAGTAACCAGAAAGCCCCGGTTCGCAAGAACCGGGGCTTTCTCATGGGCAATGCAAAACCAATCGCACTCAATCCCCCCTCCCGTTGTATCAGCCCACCGCTATATCAGAGGAAACCTACACGCGGCGATGCCCTTTACCCCAGGTGTTTTCGGTAACAAACCCCATACTTACCCTGCGCCCGGCCTGAACCGGCCAAGCGCGCAGCGTCATGGGATGACGCTGCCTCAAAGACCTCATTAAAAGGAATTAAGATGACTCCCCTCTTGCAGTCCGTCAGCCTCGCCCTGTTCTGCGCCGTGATCTCCGCCCTGATTTCGCTGGCAGCCTTCGCCTCCAGCGACTCCGGCGTTGACTCTTTCGGGCCCGATACTGAAAAAACCGACCCTTCAAAACCCGATTTTTCCAGAATAGTGACGTCCATCGAGATCAGCAACGACTCCCCCGACGCCCTTGAACTCCTGGGGACCGGCCTCGACCTGGGCGGCGCATCGCCATCGAGTTTCAACATCGCCAGTGGCGAACGCCGCGAACTCGTCCTGGACGGCCCCAGGGCCTGGTTCATCTATGGTGCCGGGCCGCGCAAGTGCCGATTCGTCGCCCAACATACGTTGCAGGAACGCTTCGCCCACACGCCACGCCCCAACTACCTGCCCATCTGGATCAGGAAAGCCGAGTCCATCGGTGAACGCCAGGCTTCCTGCAAGGCGCGCCTGAGCAAAACCCTCAAGGCGCCGCCCTACAGCTACAACGTCAAGTTCAGCATGAGCTGAGCGAAACAGGTGCTCAGCGCTTGCGCTGCCCCCAGGCCACCGCGAGCCCGCTGAGGCAGATCACCACGATGCCCACCACGCCGAATGCATCCGGCATGTGATCGAAGATCAGGTAGCCATACATCCCCGCGAAGAGAATCTGTCCATAACTGAACGGTGCCAGCATCGCTGGCGCCGCATGCCGGAATGCCTGGGTCAGGAGCATGTGGCCGAGCATGCCGCAAGTACCCAGGCCGAGCATGAACAGCCCATGCCCCCAGGTGGGGGTACTCCAGAAAAACGGCAGCAAGGCCGTCATGATCAGGCTGTTGAAAATACCCGTGAGAAAGTTGCTGGTGGTCGGGCTGTCGACGCCACTGAGCATCCGCGTCAGCAACTGATAGAAGCCGAAGCACAGGGCCGAACACAACGGCAGGGCAATCGCCGGGGTGAACAAGGCTCCCCCGGGACGCACCACGATCAGCACGCCGACAAAACCGGCAATCACCGCCGCCCATTGACCACGGCTCACCCGCTCGCCCAGCAACGGCACGGACAAGGCCGTCACCAGCAAGGGCGCGAGAAAGTTGACCGACGTGGCTTCAGCCAAGGGGATGTAGCGCAGCCCGGTGGTGAAAAACAGGCTGGTGCCGATCAGGCACAACGCCCGCAACAACTGCAGGCCTGGCCGTTTGGTCCGCACCACGGCGGAGAAGCCGCTGCGGGGCACAAAGACCACCAGCATCAGCAAGGTGTGCACGACGTAGCGGGCCCAGACCACCATGACGATGGGATAGAACCCCGACAGGTACTTGGACAAGGCATCGTGACTGGCGAACATCAGCACCGCCAGACCGATCAGGGCAATGCCCTTGAGCGGCTGCTCGGTCTCCTTGCGCAACAAATCAGGCACACTCATTCACAGACTCGCAACACATTCGCTACAAAATACATAGCTTACTAACTACCAAGATAGCGCGGTCGGGTAGATAATGGTCCGCTGCTGTCCGCCGATACAGCGCGCCAACTCTACTCGCGTCCGGCGTTGATACAACTAGAATCAATTGCGCATTTTGACTTAATTGCGCAGGCCAGGACTCAAGCGCAGCATGTCCAGCCCGGTGTCGACCAGACGTTCCGCTTCCGACTGCAGCTCAAAGCTGTCGGAGACCAGCAGCCATTGAGCAATGATCCCATGGATATAGGCGTGTATGGCGATGGCGCCGCGGGCAGGGTCGAGATCTTCCGGCAATTGTCCACGGGCAACGGCATTGCGCAGGGTCAGGCCGATCTTCAGATTGCAGTCCACACTGGCGGCCTGACGCTGACGTCGCAGGTCACACATTTCATCGGTGAACTCGCACTTATGAAACAGAATCTCGTTGATGCGCCGGGTCTGGGGGTCCAACGCAACCTGACGCAGCACATGAATCAGCAACGTGCGCATGCAGCCCAGCGGATCGATTTCGTCCTCGCTCTCGCTCGCCCGCGCCAATTCGTCGAGCGGCTCGTGGAGGCTGTCGAGCATCGCCTGCACCAACTCGGCCTTGTTGCTGAAATGCCAATAGATGGCACCGCGGGTCACCCCCGCCAGGGTCGCGATATCGGCCAGGGTGGTGCGCGCCACACCGCGCTCATAAAAGGCTTTTTCGGCCGCTTCGAGTATCTGTCTCCGGGTCTCCTGAGCTTCCTCTTTGGTGCGACGGACCATGGCAGTAAAACCTCAATCAGGGGGCCTCGAACTGACGCCGGGCTTAATCAGAGCTTAATGACGGGAGGCGATTGTTGTGCCTTTTCCCGGGCTAAATTACATGCTTTGTAACTATTTTTGCGCAAAGCGCAAGTATTTACAAACAGCCATGAATGTAAGTATATTCATTAGCAGCCTATTTATCCAGCCGGATCACCTTTCGCACCTTTCCACTTTTCTTGTGCGCATCGAGCGCGCCTGACCCGAGGATCTTCATGCAACTCAAGCCAGCTGTTACCGCTCTGGTCACCGCCGTCGCCCTGGCATCGCTGCTCAGCGGATGTAAAGAGGACAAGGCTGCTCCGCCAGCGCCTCCCCCGCCTCAGGTCGGCGTCGTTACCCTGCAAACCCAGGCCTTTACCCTGACCTCCGACCTGCCCGGTCGAACCACGGCGTACCGCATCGCGGAAGTCCGCCCGCAGGTCAATGGCATCATTCTCAAGCGTCTGTTCAAGGAAGGCGGCGATGTCAAAGCCGGCCAGCAGCTGTATCAGATCGACCCTTCGGTCTATGAGGCGACCTTGAAAAGCGCCGAAGCGAACCTGCAATCGACCAAGTCGATTTCCGATCGCTACAAACAACTGGTGAACGAGCAGGCCGTAAGCCGCCAGGAATACGACACCGCCGTCGCCAACCGCCTGCAATCGGAA
>JACXTT010002834.1_pt1 | contig 27157 bp, 23 predicted proteins | sample 9270951 | NCBI WGS metagenome assembly JACXTT01 (sample SAMN15532306, study PRJNA645909) | rock metagenome | isolation source: weathered quartz diorite | place: Puerto Rico | collected 2017-06-21 | reverse complement strand
CGCGCAGCGGCGCGGGTCCAAGCGCCGTCGACAGGCTCGCCCGCCGCGTCCCCAAACGCGGCTGCCCGCGCGAGCGAGCCCTCCGCGCGCCCTCCCGGGCACGAGGCTCAGTCGGAGGGCCCGGAGAAGTTCCCCAACGTCATCACCGTCCTGTCCCGCGCGTTCCCGGATGCGGCGTGGGCGCGCTTCCTGCACCGCTTCGAGGCCGTCATCTTCTCGGTCGTCATCGCGCTCGGGTTGTGCGTCGTGGCGTTCTTCGCCTCGCGCCATCCCCAATTGATCCCCGGGCCGCTCCAGAACGTCGTCGAGCTGCTGGTCGAGACGCTCCACGACTTCGTCGTCGGAATCCTGGGTCCGGAGCACGGCCGCCGCTACCTGCCGTTCCTCGGCAGCCTGTTCATCTACATCCTGGCGATGAATCTGAACGGGTTGATCCCGTTCCTGGATTCCCCGACGTCGAACCTCAACGTGACCGTGGCGCTGGCGCTCGTGGTGTTCGTGTTCACACAGTGGATCGGATTCCGCGAGCTGGGCGTGATCGGTTACTTCGACCACCTCATGGGGAATCCGCGCTCGATCATCGGCTGGCTGCTCGTCCCGCTCATGCTGCCGATCCACGTCATGGGCGAGTTGGCCAAGCCGATCTCGCTGTCGTGCCGATTGTTCGGCAACATCTTCGGCGAGGACATGCTGCTCGTCGCGTTCGCGACCCTCGGCGTGACGACGTTGTCGTTCGCTCATCTGCCGATCGGCTTGCCGCTCCAGCTTCCGTTCATGTTCCTCGCGCTCCTAACGAGCACGCTTCAGGCGCTCGTCTTCACGGTGCTGAGCACGATCTACATCCTCCTCATGCTGCCGCACGACGATCACGCGCACGAGGGGGAGGCGCAGCACGCACACTGACTCACCAGGAGGCTACGACGATGGACTTTCACTCAGCACTCGGACTCGGTCTTCCCATCGGCATCGGCATCGCCGCGATCGGCTCGGGCATCGGCCTCGGTGGCATCGGCAACGGCGCCATGCAGGCGATCGGACGCCAGCCGGAGGCGACGGCGAAGATCCAGCTCAACATGATCATCATCGCGGCGCTCGCCGAGGCGCTCACGATCTACGCGTTCGTGACGATGTTCCTGCTCCAGGGCAAGATCTCGGGCTAGTTCGCCACGGTCGCCGCGCGACCGCCGCACGTGCGGGCCGCGCGCGGCGCCGCCACGAGGATTCTTCATGAACTTGATCGACATCCCACAGGTACTGACCCAGATCGCCGGCTTCCTGCTCATGGTCTGGATCCTGCGCAAGTATGCGTGGGGCAAGGTCCTGGACATGCTCGAAACGCGCCGGCAGAAGATCGCGGGCGAGTTTGCCGAGGCCGACCGTCGCAAGGCGGAGGCCGACCAAGCTCGAGTGAAGTACGAACAGGAGCTGCGCGACATCGAGGCACAGAAGCGTGTGAAGATCCAGGAGGGCGTGGCCGAGGGGCAGCGCGTCGCGGGCGAGATCCGCGCGCAGGCTCAGAGAGAGGCCGTGGAGCGCCTGAACCGCGCCCAGGACGAGATCGCACGCGAGCGAGAGAAGGCCAAGGAGATGGTCAAGGAGCAGATCATTCGCATCTCCATGCGCAGCGCCGAAAAGATCCTGCGCGAGAAGCTCGACGACGCCCACCAGCGGAAGCTCGTGGCCGAGTTCATCGACGAAGTGGGGGCGGCGCGGTGAAGGACACGACGGTGGGGGCGCGGTACGCTCGCGCGCTGTTTCTCGTGACTGAGAAGCGGGGCGAGACGCTGCGCGCGCTCGAGGACTTGAACGGCATGTGGGAGGTGCTCAAGCCGGGTTCGCGCGTGGGCGGGCTGCTCGCAACGCCGCAGGTGCTGCTGTCGGACAAGCGCAAAGTGTTGCTCGAGCTGCTCGAGGGCCGGGTGTCCCACGCGGTCACGCTGTTCATCGATCTGTTGCTGCGCAAGAAGCGCCTGCACGAGCTCGAGACCATCGTCCACGAGTTCGAGGCGATCGTCGAGAAACGGCAGGGCATCTTGCGCGCCCAGGTGGTGAGCGCCGTCCCGCTCACTCGCCAGGAGCTCGCGCGTCTGCTCGAGGTGCTCGAGGGGCGCACGCAGTCCAAGATCAAGCTGACCGCCGACGTCGACGATCGGCTCGTCGGCGGAGCGCTGGTTCGCATCGGGGATCGCGTCATCGATCGATCGGCGCGGACGCTGCTCGAGCAGATCGAGCGCCTGCTCGACGAAGTGAGTGTCTAGAAATCGCGAAGCGTCGAACCCCGCGGCGGGCGACCCGGGCGGGCCACAACTCAACGATCGGGGTCTGACCGATGTCCTTTCGACCTGAAGAAGTGAGCGCGGTGCTGGCGCAGGAGCTCGAACGCTTCGAGGCCAAGCTCGAGACCAAGAGCGTCGGCACCGTGCTGTCCGTCGGCGACGGCATTTCGCGCGTGTGGGGTCTCGAAGACGCGATGGCGGGCGAACTGATCCGCTTCCCGGGCGACGTCATGGGGATGGTGTTGAACCTGGAAGAGGACAACGTCGGCATCGTGCTGCTCGGATCCGACAAGAACATCAAGGAAGGCGACCGCGTCGAACGCACGAAGCGCATCGCCTCGGTGCCCGTGGGCAAGGCGATGATCGGCCGTGTCGTCAATGCGATCGGTCAGCCGGTCGACGGCAAAGGACCGATCGGCGCGGACAAGTTCCGCAACATCGAGGTCAAGGCGCCCGGCGTGATCGAGCGGCAACCGGTGAAGGAGCCGCTGCAGACCGGCATCAAGGCGATCGACGCGATGATTCCGATCGGCCGCGGCCAGCGGGAGCTGATCATCGGCGACCGCCAGACCGGCAAGACGACGATCGCGCTCGACACGATCATCAATCAGAAGGGCACCGGCGTCATCTGCGTGTACGTGGCGATCGGTCAGAAGGAGTCGACGGTCGCGAACGTGGTGTCGACGCTCGAGAAGCACGGCGCCATGGAGTACACCATCGTCGTGACGGCCTCGGCCTCGGAGTCGGCGCCGCTCCAATACATCGCCCCGTACGCCGGCGTGACGATGGGCGAGGAGTTCACGTATGCGGGCGGCCACGTGCTGTGCGTGTACGACGACTTGTCGAAGCACGCGACGGCGTACCGCCAGCTCGCGCTGCTGTTGCGGCGACCCCCGGGACGCGAGGCGTACCCCGGCGACGTGTTCTACTTGCATTCGCGGCTGCTCGAGCGCGCGTGCAAGCTGTCCGACGCCAAAGGAGGCGGCTCGCTGACGGCGCTGCCGTTCATCGAGACCCAGGCCGGCGACGTGTCGGCCTACATTCCGACGAACGTCATCTCGATCACCGACGGCCAGATCTTCCTCGAGGGCGACCTGTTCTACTCGGGCGTGCGGCCCGCGATCAACGTCGGCATTTCCGTGTCGCGCGTGGGCGGCAACGCCCAGATCAAGGCGATGCGTCAGGTCGCCGGCCGCCTGCGCCTCGACCTCGCGCAGTACCGCGCGCTGGCGGCGTTCGCGCAGTTCGGCTCGGACCTCGACAAGGCCACGCTGGCGCAGCTGACGCGCGGCGAGCGCATGGTCGAGCTGCTCAAGCAAGGTCAGTTCATGCCGCTGCCGGTCGAGCAGCAGGTGATCTCGATCTGGGCGGGCACGAGCGGGTATCTGGACGACGTGCCCGTCGCGGCGGTGCGCAAGTTCGAAGCCGAGTGGCTGGCGTTCGTCCAGAAGCAGTACCCCGACGTGGTCCACGACATCGCGACGTCGAAGGCGATCTCGCCCGACAGCGAGAAGCGGCTGAACGACGCGTGCCCCAAGTTCAAGGCGCAGTTCACGGCATAGGCACCGATGGCTTCGTTGAAGGACATCCGGCGGCGCATCCGCGCCACTAAGAGCATGCAGCAGATCTTCAAGGCCATGGAGATGGTGTCGGCGGCGAAGCTGCGGCGCGCCCAGCAGCGAGCAAAGGCTTCGACCCTGTACGCCGAGAAGATCACGCGCATGCTCGAGCATCTCGCCGGAGCTGCGTCGGACGTCGACCATCCGCTGCTCAAGACGCGCGAGGTGAAGACCAGGGCCCTGGTCGTGATCACCGCCGATCGTGGCTTCGCCGGCGCGTACAACATCACCATCTTGCGCGTCGCCGAGCAGCGCGTGCGCGAGGCGCCGAAGGGCGCGGTGAAGCTCGTCGTGGTCGGGCGCAAGGGTCGCGATTATCTTCGCCGCCGCGGTTACCCCGTGCTGTCGGCGCACACCGACTTGCCCGGCGAGGCGAGCCTCGAGTTCGCGCGCACGTTGACCGCCGAGCTGACCGAGCGGTTCGTGACGGCCGAGGTCGACCGCGTCGAGATCATGTATACGCACTTCGTGAACGCGCTGGTGCGCCGCATCCGCACCGAGGTGTTCCTGCCGGTCGGCGGCGGCGAGAAGCTTGCGGCGCAGGAACAAGCGACGATCTTCGAGCCCAACGCCGAGTCGCTGTTCGCCGAGCTGCTGCCGCGCTATGCGACCGCGAAACTGTACGCGGCAATGGCGGATTCGTTGGCGGCCGAGCACTCCGCGCGCATGGTCGCGATGGGCTCGGCGCGCAAGAACGCGGGCGAGCTGGTGGACAGCCTGACGCTCACCCGCAATCGCCTGCGGCAGGCGGCGATCACTCGTGAGATCGCCGAGCTGGTCGGCGGGGCCGAAGCGTTGAAGTAGAGGTTCGGCCTCTAACTATGAGGCTTCGAGAAAGACACGGATGCGAGGCAACGCCGCAGCCGTGGCTGTGTCGAAGCCTGGAGGGCACTAGAGTGAGCACTGGCAGAATAGTCCAGGTCATCGGTCCCACGGTAGACGTCGAGTTCGAGCCGGCGCAGCTGCCGAAGATCTACAACGCGATCCTGATCGAGGACGCGGAGCGCGGCATCCGGCTCACCGTCGAGGCGGCGTTGCACGTCGGCGACAACGTCGTCCGCTGCATCGCCATGGACTCGACGGACGGGCTGGTGCGGGGCATGCCGGCCGCCGATACGGGGGCGCCGATCTCGGTGCCCGTGGGCGAGGCGTGCCTCGGCCGCATCTTCAACCTCGTCGGCGACACCATCGACGGCAAGGGCCCGGTGAACACGACGAAGCGGCTGCCGATCCACCGCCCGTCGCCTGCGTTCGATGAGCAGGAGACCGAGAAGCAGCTGTTCGAGACCGGCATCAAGGTCGTGGACCTGCTCGCGCCCTACCAGCGCGGCGGCAAGGTGGGGCTGTTCGGCGGCGCCGGCGTGGGCAAGACCGTCATCATCCAGGAGCTGATCCGCAACATCGCGGCGCAGCACGGCGGGTTCTCGGTGTTCGCGGGCGTGGGCGAGCGGACGCGCGAGGGCAACGACCTGTACCGGGAGATGACCGAGTCGGGGGTCATCTCGAAGACGGTGATGGTGTTCGGTCAGATGAACGAGCCGCCGGGGGCGCGGCTGCGCGTCGGACTGACGGGCGTCACGATGGCCGAGTACTTCCGCGACGAGCAGGGCAAGGACGTCCTGTTCTTCGTCGACAACATCTTCCGCTTCACGCAGGCCGGCTCCGAGGTGTCCGCACTGCTCGGTCGCATGCCCAGCGCGGTGGGCTACCAGCCGACGCTGTCGACCGAGATGGGGGCGCTGCAGGAGCGCATCACCACCACGAAGAAGGGTTCGATCACGTCGGTCCAGGCGATCTACGTGCCGGCGGACGATTTGACGGACCCGGCGCCGGCGACGGCGTTCTCGCACCTGGACGCGACGACGGTGCTCGAGCGCTCGATCGCTGAGCTCGGGATCTATCCCGCCGTCGACCCCTTGGCCTCGACGAGCCGGATCCTCGACCCGCAGATCGTGGGCGACGAGCACTACACGGTGGCGCGCACGGTGCAGCGAATCCTGCAGCGCTACAAGGATCTCCAGGACATCATCGCGATCCTCGGCATGGACGAGCTGTCCGAAGACGACAAGGTCACCGTGGCGCGAGCGCGCCGGATCCAGCGCTTCCTGTCGCAGCCGTTCTTCGTCGCCGAGGCGTTCACGGGCACGCAGGGCAAGTACGTGAAGCTCGAGGACACGATCAAAGGCTTCAAGATGATCGTGAACGGCGAGCTGGACGAGCTGCCGGAGCAGGCGTTCTACATGCGCGGCGGCATCGACGAGGCGATCGCGGCGGCCGAGAAGATGGCCGCAACGGTGTGACGATGCCGGCGACGTTCACGCTGACCGTGCTCACGCCCGAGAAATCGGTGTTCGAGGGAGAGGTCGAGTACGTCCAGGTTCCGGGCACCGAAGGCTACCTCGGCGTGCTCGCCCACCACGCCTCGCTGGTGACGGCGCTCCAGCCGGGCACCCTGACCGTGCGCAAGGCGAGTGGCGAGATCGAGACGCTCGCGGTGAGCGGCGGGTTCTTCGAAGTGGGTCACAACCAGGCCACGGTGCTCGCGGACGGAGTGCTGGCTGCGGGGTAGCCCCGGTACGTCGCACGGCACGCTCGCCGCGCCGCCTCTCATGCTCCCCGGCTATCTTGCGATGGACCTGGCGTTCGTACCGGGCCTGCTTGGCCTGCTCTGTCGCTCGCCTTGCCGATCGTGAACGCCGCGCACGGCCTACTCGTACCCCCTTGGAGAATCGTCGTGTAGCGGCTACAAGCCGCGGCAGCTCTTACCGTCCACACGACGTCAAAGAAACAACGTGCCTGCCGGCTCCCATCGGCCGGGCGAACTCGTGGATCTGCCGGAGAGAAGCGACGGGTCCACGGGCGAGGCGAGCAACGCGGGCCTGCGACCTGCTCCCTTCCACGGTGCGGCCAATGGTTGGCACGGAAGCTGCGGTCGGTTCGGCGCCACGGGGCGGAGCCGAGGCCGCGGATCTGGCATTCGTCACGACGGCTCGACCGCGACGGGCGACCCCGTCGCGTCGGCATCGGCAGCGCGCGATCCTCGCGGCGCGCGGCTCAAGACTTCAGCGCCTCATGATCTTGGGAGGAATCGGCATGAAACGGTTGCTCTACGTCACTGCGGCGACTCTTTTGACCACGATCGGCCTGTTCGCGGGATCCGCGCGGGCCCAGGACGAGATGCCCGCGGGAGAGCACGCCCGCGGCGCCATCGGTTTCCACGGCACGAGCGCTCCGATCGGCGTGCGTTGGTGGCTCGGAGGGGAGAAGATCGGCCTCGACGCCGGCTTCGGCTTCACGTCCTCTCCCGCGCCCGCCTACCCCGACGAGAAGGTGACGAGCTGGACGCTCGACCTCGGCGTTCCACTGGTGATGAAGAGCTGGAGCCGCGTGCACGTGCTCCTGCGCCCGGGATTCTCGTACCAGAGCCAGCAGGAGGTCATCACGTCACCACCGACTCCCTTCGATACGGACAACCAGACGGCATTCGGCGTTTCCGGCGAGCTCGAAGCCGAAGTGTTCCTCGCCGACAACGTCAGCGTCTCGGCGAGTGAGGGAGTACAGTACAACAACGTCAATCCCGTCGGTCCCGGCAGCAACATCACCAACGTCTCGACCGTCGGTCGCAACTTCACGGACGTCGGCTTCCACGTCTACTTCCTGGGCGGCAAGTAGCTCGCCGGCGGTCTCGGCTCGGAGTGCGGCGACGGGACGCGACGCTCAGCGATAGAAGCGCAGGACCTCCTCGAGCGCCGTCGCCGCGAACCGCCGGTTCGCGGCCAGCCACACGACGCAGCGGCCGGAGCGAAAGTAGAAATCGCACTGCCCCAGTCCGGTCAGCTCACGAACCGCGTGCCGGCCCACGATCGTGAGCGATTCAGGCCGAAACGGGGTGTCGCCCCTGCCGACGCGTGAGGTGATGTCCCCGAGCAGCAGCTGGGCGGCGGCGGTGTCGCGTGCGCTCGCGACCCACAGCGACGCGGCTCCGCCGCCGTACGCCGCGAACGCCACCGAGCGCACGTTGAGGTGCAGGCCGTGGTGTCGTTCGATCGCCGCGAGTCCCGCGCCGTCGCGGTAGGCGAGCGTTTGCGGCAGGCCGGCGAGCCGGTTGGGCAGCTCGCAGGGCATCCGGCCGCAGGCTGCGAGGGCACCCATCACCGGCAACAGGATCGCCGCCGTGAACCCACGGCGTCGGCGACGAGACGGGCGTGCGGCTGGCGGGCCGTCCGTCACGGGTCCTCCGCCTTCGCGCGCAGGGTGAAATACAGGTCCCCGTTCAGCCCGTAGACCCCGAAGGTCGGGCGCTCCCTGCCGCCGAGATAGGTCAGCAGCACGCGTCCATACGATCGGTTGCTCGACCAGTCGAGCCGCAGCGGCTCGGTGCGGACGGGCGAATGGTCGCGCGGCCGGCATTCGGCGATCACACCGTTCAGGGGGATCGTTCCCAGCGTGTCGGGGGGTGGCGCCCGGCCCGCGGAGTCGGGTGCCAGCTCCGTGAGCGCGAGGGAGTGGGTGCGCTCGTCGACGGCGAGCTGGAGACGGCGCCCCGCGGCGACGAACTTCCGACCCATGCCGTCGATGCGCACGTGGTAGTCGAAGCCCTGGAGGGCTGCGGCCTCGGCCGTCTCGACGTACGGCATCGAGAAGCTGAACCCTCCGCTCGCCGTCGCTTGCGCCTCCCATGGGCTGATGTAGGTGAGCCCGAGTCGCGTCATCAATTGCCTCGCACGCAGGTCCGTAGCTCCCCCACGCGGGTTCACGAAGCCGCTGTCGGCCGCCGCGACGCGGTCGCCGAACACGGGGCGCAGGGCGCCGCTACCGTGCGTCCCGATGAGGTAGGTGACCGTCGAGCTCAGCTCCTGGCTCACGGTCAGCGGCAGGTCGTGCTCCGGCGCACGCATCTTCCCGTTGCGCCAGAGTCCGTTGGCCTCGAGCACCCGGACCAGATGCGCGCGTTGGCTTCGAAGCGAGATCGAGTACGCGCCCCACGGCCCGCCCAGTGTGAGCGCGGCGAGCGCGGCCAGCGCCAGCGGGATCATGCGAATGTCGGCGTCCCGGCGAACGATGAAGGTGATGCTGATGGCTGCGAGCCACGCGGTCAGCACGATCACGAAATACCGGTCCTCGGTGATGCCGTACTGGCTGACACGCTTGGCGATCGACACCGCCAGCATCGCGATTGAGGGCAACAGTGCCAGGTAGAAGCCGCGCGAGAACGTCCGGACCCACAGCGTGCGCGCCTGATCGCGCACCGGGTGGACCAGCAGCAACGCCAGCACGCCGGCGGACGCCTCGACCGACACCAGCCAGCCGATGAGCCCGCTCGGCCACTGCCCGGTCGCAATCACCTTCACCAGGTAGGCGGTGAGCAACACCTGATATACCGCGACGAGCGGTACGAGGATGAACTGAGCGAACACGCGCAGGGTTGCCGGGTACTCGCGGCGCGCCTCGAGGGACGACAGGTCCGCCGGGACGCCGGCGAGGAAGAACCACGGGTGGAACACGAAGGCGACCCACGTGCCGAGCAACGCGAAGGCCTTGGGGGAGACCGCGACGCCGAACAGCGGCTTCAGCGTGGCCAGTGCTCCGTTCAGCCCGCCCGCGAGCACCGCCGAGAACAACGAGGCGACGACGAAGCGCTCGAGCAGCGTGCGGTTGTATTGCCAGAACCCGTTCGGTTCGCGAACGCGTACGTAGGGCAGGACCGCGACCAGCGCATGCCCGAGCAGGCTGAGCTGGACGTAGCGGCGCCATTGGACCGCGTCCGTCCAGTGCGTCCAACGCATCGCCAGCACCGCGAGCGCGACAGGCACGACCGCGAGCACCGCGGCGCGCGCGATCGGCGAGACGCCGCGGCCGAGGCGCTCGACGAACAGGGCGCTGGCGAGGCTCAACGCGATGCCGAGCGTCGCGATGATCGCGACCGACACGAGCCGGGGGTGGTCGCCCTCCCGCAGGATGAGGACGTCGCACAGCCCGCACGCGAGCCATGCGAACGCGAGCGTCAGCGGGAAGCGACGCAGCGCCGCCGCGGCGTCGCGACCCATGGAATCGATCGAGGCGAAGCGCATGCGGGCATTATCGGCCCAACCGTCCCTCTCCCGCACGGCGGCCGTCCCGCGCGGTTCGATCCTCCGGGGCGGAATCCGCTCTCAGGGGGTCACCGCGCTCTGAATCGCCTCGGCCAGCGTCGGGTGGATGTGCACGGCGTCGCGGATCACGGTCGCCGGGGCGCCCGCGTTCATCACGTCGACGTAGACGTGAACGAGCTCGGCGCCGCCCGACGCCAGCACCGCCGCCCCTAGGATGCGATTCGTGCCTCGCTCCACCAGCACCTTGATGAATCCGCGCGCGGTCCCCTGCTCGCGAGCGCGCCCACTGCGCGACATGTCGTATCGCATGACCTCGAACGCCTTCCCCGAGCCCCGCGCCGCGGTCTCGGTCATCCCCACGCGTCCCAGCTCGGGGTCCGTGAAGATCGCGTACGGCACGATGCGGCGCGTCGTGCGCGATCCGTCGCCCACGAGCTGCGACAGCAGAATCCGATGGTCGTCCCACGCGGCGTGCGTGAACATCGGGCCGCCGCGGATGTCCCCCGCCGCCCACACGCCCGCGACGTTCGTCGCGAGCCGTTCGTTCGTCTCGACGATGCCGTGCGCGTCCGTCGCGACGCCGATCGTCTCGAGGCCGAGGTCGTCGGTGTTCGGGTGGCGCCCGGCCGCTACGAACAGGTGTGTGGCGCGCAAAGACTCGCGCGCTTCGCCTCGAGCCAACGACAGCTCGACTCCTTCTCCCGGGTTCCTCACGCGCTCGACGACAGTCGACGTACGGAACGCCACGCCGTCGGCGGCAAGGACGTCGCGCAACGCATCGGCGACTTCGGGATCCTCGCGCCCGCCCACGCGTTCCGAGCGCAGCAGGATCGTGACGCGACACCCGAGGCGCGCGTAGAACTGCCCCATCTCCAACCCGATCACCCCGCCTCCGAGCATCGCCACGTGTTCGGGGCGGTCGTCGCGGTCGAGCCAATTTCCGGCGTGCAGGAAGGGAATCGATTCGATACCGGGAACCGGCGGCACGAGGGTGCGCGTGCCGGTGTCGAGCACCACCTGCGTGGCGGTGACCTCGAGGTCGCCCACCGACAGCGCGAATCCATCGCGCGCGCGCCCAGTGAAGCGCGAGTGGCCGACGAGGAGTAAGGGGTTCTCGCGATTCTCGAATCGTCGCTCGAGGCCGTGCCGGGAATCGGCCGCGATGTCTCGGGCGCGCTTCAGGACTGCGGCGAAGTCCACGTCCACCCCCGCAATCCGCAACCCGAACTCGGCCGCGCGCCGCGCTTCCGCCGCAAGCCGTGCGGACGCCAGCGCCGCCTTCGTCGGCGTGCAGCCGAAATTGACGCACGAGCCGCCCAGACGCCGCCGTTCGGCCAGCGCCACGCGCCGGCCCTGAGCCGCCATGGCGTGCGCCAGAGGTATCCCGGCCTGGCCCCCGCCCACGACCAGCAGGTCAAAATGCGGTTTGCTCGGCACGTTCCCTCCGCCTAGATTGTTCGTTCCCGCAAGGATCCCGCGATCGAGCGTCCGAACCGCACTACCCCTGCGAGGTAAACGCTGCCGTCACGGCCACGAGCCGTGCCGCGAAGACGATACTGACTGGCCGCATCGCCTTCCAACCCGGATTCGTGATCGGCCCTTCCGGCCGTAGATGGACAGAGCCCATGACCTCGATCGCCCCATCCACCCGCGTTGAGGTGGAACAGCTGCAACGAAGCTTTCGCGGTGTCTTGGCGGTCGACATTCCGCATCTGGTGATCGAGCCCCGCTCGACGCTCGCGCTGATCGGACCGAGCGGATGCGGAAAGAGCACGTTGCTGCGTCTCATCATCGGCCTCGTCGTCCCGGACCGTGGCCGCATCGTCGTGGGCGGCGTGCCGATGCAGCCCGAAACACGTCGTCAGCTTCGGCTCCGCATCGGCTACGTGATCCAGGAGGGTGGATTGTTCCCGCACCTGACCGCGCGCGCGAACATCGCGCTCGTCGCGCGCGACCTAGGCTGGGCCGAGGCGCGAATCGCCGCGCGGATCGAAGAGCTGATGGAGCTGACGCAGCTGCCCGGCGAGTTGCTCGCGCGCTACCCGGGCGAGATGAGCGGAGGGCAGCGCCAGCGTGTGGCGCTGGTTCGGGCGCTCATGCTCGACCCGGAGGTGCTGCTCATGGACGAGCCGCTCGCCGCCCTCGACCCGATGATCCGCTCGGATCTCCAGCGCGAGCTGCGTCGCGTCTTCGAGCGCCTCCGCAAGACGGTGCTGTTCGTCACCCACGACATGGGCGAGGCGGCGTACGTGGGCGACGAGATCGGCGTCATGCGCGCGGGGCGGTTGCTCCAACGTGGCTCGCTCAGCGACCTGATGCAGCGTCCGGCGGACGTGTTCGTCACCGAATTCATCCGCGCCCAGCGTTTCCTTCACGTCCCCGAGCCGGCGGTGAAGTGATGCGCGCCGTCTCGGGGCTCACGATCCTGGTGCTGGCACTCGCCGCGTTCCCCGCCGCTGCGGTGACGATCGGATCCAAGGCGTTTCCCGAGTCGTGGGTGCTCGGCGAGACGCTCGCCGGTGAGCTGCGCTCCGAGGGCGTCCCCGAGGTCGCTCATCGCAGCAATCTGGGGGGCACCGAAATCGTGTTCCAAGGGCTGCGCGCGGGCAGCATCGACGTCTACCCGGAATACACGGGCACGATCGACGAGGTCATCCTTCACAGCCCGCAACCGCTGCCACCGGCGGAGATGCGCGCGGCGCTGGAACGCCAGGGCCTGGGGATGAGCGACCCGATCGGATTCAACGACAGCTACGCGCTCGCCACGACCCAGGCCGTGCAGCAGCGCCTGGGGTTGCGGACCATCTCGGATCTCGCGCGGCACCCCGAGCTGCGACTCGGGTTGACGCACGAATTCCTGGGGCGGCCGGACGGCTACCCCGGTCTGGCGCGTCGCTACGGCCTGCGGATGTCGAACGTGACCGGGATCCAGCACGAGCTGGCTTACGGCGCACTCGCGAGCGGCCGCATCGACGTGACCGACATCTACACGACGGACGCCCAAATCCAGCGGCTCGGACTCCACGTGCTCACCGACGATCGCGGCTTCTTCCCGCACTACGACGCGGTGTGGCTCTACCGGCTGGATCTCGCGCGACGTGAGCCGCGGGCGCTCGAGGCGATCCGACGCCTGACCCGCGTCATCGACGAGCGGGCGATGATCCGAGCGAACGCGCGCGTCGTGCTCCGTGGCCAGAGCTTTCAGCAATCTGCCGACTCGCTGCGAGCCGAGGTGCTCGGCAGCGCGACGCGCGGAGGGGGCGAGCCGTCGTGGGGCGTGCTCGGATCGGTGGTGCGGAACACCGCTCAGCACTTGAAGCTCGTCCTGCTGTCGCTGATCGCCGCGATCCTGATCGGCGTGCCGCTCGGGGTCGTCGCGACGCATTCCGAGCTGCTGGCCGGGGCGATCCTGTCGCTCGCCGGGCTGCTCCAGACCATTCCGTCGCTCGCCCTGCTCGCGGTGTTGATCCCGCTGTTCGGCATCGGCACGACTCCGGCGCTGATCGCGCTGTTCCTCTACAGCCTGCTGCCGATCGTTCGCAACACGTACGTCGGCCTCATCACGATTCCGACGCCGCTGTCCGAGGCCGCGGCCGCCATCGGCTTGTCTCCCGCGGCGAAGCTGTGGCGGGTGGACCTACCGATGGCGTCGCCGGCCATCATGGCCGGCGTCAAGACCAGCGCGGTGATCAACGTCGGCACGGCGACGTTGGCCGCCTTGATCGGGGCGGGCGGCTTGGGCGAGCCGATTTTGTCGGGGATCCAGCTGCGCCAGAACTCGCTGATCCTCCAAGGGGCGATCCCCGCGGCCGTGCTGGCGCTGCTCGTCCAGCGGGCGTTCGACGTCTTGGATCGGTTCTTCGTGCCGCGCGGGTTACGCTCGGTCAAATCACGAGGATAGTGCGAATCTCGGCACGGGGCTCGAGCCTCAAAACGGGTCGCATCGGAAGGGGAGGGGATATGGCAACGTCGTCGATGATCATCGAACGTGACACCCTGGCCGCCCGGCTCCGGCGGGCCCGCGAGCGGACGGACGAGATCTTCGCCCTGCTCGAGCCGGAGGCGCTCTACGAGCGCCCGATCCCGGAGCGCCACCGACTCGTGTTCTATCTGGGACACGTCGAGGCGTTCGATTGGAACCTGGTGGCGCGGCAGGCCTACGGCGTTCCGTCGTTCAACGACCGATTCGATCGGTTGTTCGCGTTCGGCATCGATCCGATCGACGGCGGGCTACCGAACGAGCTGCCATCCGACTGGCCGAGGCGTCCGGAGATCGAGTCGTACAATGCTCAGGTCCGCGACGTAGTCGACGCATGCCTCGCGGGTGAGCGGCCGCTTCGACCCGAGACCGACGTCCCCACCGTGTTCAACATGGCGATCGAGCATCGCCTGATGCACGCGGAGACGCTCGCCTATCTGATCCATCAGCTACCGCCCGCTGCGAAGCGTGCGGTCGCCTCGAAGCGCCACGCCGACGCTGCGGCGCGGGCGCCGCGCGGCACGGCGCGCATCCCGGCCGGAGCGGCCACCCTGGGGCGCGCGCGCGCGGATTCCGGGTTCGGTTGGGACAACGAGTTCGAGCGCCACACCGTCCAGGTTCCCGCCTTCTCGATCGACCGCGACAAGATCACGAACGGCAGGTTTCTCGAGTTCGTCGACGACGGCGGCTACCGAACGCCGCGCCATTGGACGGATCGCGATCGGACGTGGATCTCCAGCCGGCGCATCGATCGTCCGCATTTCTGGCGAAACGCGGACGGTGAGTGGCGCTACCGTGGCATGTTCGGCGAGGTTCCGTTGCCTCTCGGTGCGCCCGTCTACGTCAGCCACGCCGAGGCGTCGGCTTTCGCGCGCTGGGCGGGCGGGGCGCTGCCGAGCGAGCCCCAGTTCCATCGTGCGGCGTACGGAACGCCGCAAGGCGAGGAGCGCGAGTACCCGTGGGGCGCCGAGGCTCCGGATCCGCGACGGGGCAACTTCGACTTCAGCCAGTGGGATCCGAGCCCGATCGGCGCGCATCCCGACGGCGACAGCGCATTCGGAGTCTCGGAGCTCGTGGGGAACGGATGGGAATGGACGTCGACCCCGTTCGCGCCGTTCGAGGGGTTCCGTTCCCACCCGTGGTACGAAGGGTATTCCGCGAACTTCTTCGACGGCGAGCACTACGTGATGAAGGGCGGGTCGCCCCGAACCGCGGCGTGCATGCTGCGGCGCTCGTTCCGAAACTGGTTCCAGCCGCACTACTCCTACGCGTACGCGACGTTCCGCCTGGTGGCTCCGTGACCGTCCTTCCGGCGATCACGTCGCCCGCGGCGGCGCTCGCCGCCGCGCACCGCGACCTCGGAATGGAGATCTGCTCCGGACTCGGGGCGGACGGCCAGAAGACGCTGCCGTCGCGGCTGCTCTACGACGACGTCGGATCCGCGCTGTTCGAGGTCATCAGCCTGCTCCCCGAATACGGTTTGACGCGAGCGGATGAGCGGATCCTGCGGGCGCACGCCGCGGACATCGTGAGCCGCGTGCCCCGGCCGCTCCGGGTCGTGGAGCTCGGCAGCGGCAGCGGGCGCAAGACGCGCTGGATCCTGGGGGAGGCGGCGTCTCGGCAGCGGGTCTCGTATCACCCGATCGACCTCTCGAGGGCCGCGCTCGAGAGCTGTCACGCGTGCCTGGTCGACACGCGCGGCGTTCGGGTCGAGCCGATCGAGGCTCCGTACCTGCTCGGGCTTCACGTGGCGACGGCGCGGCGGCGGACCGGTGAGCACCTGTTCGTGCTGTTCCTCGGGAGCACGATCGGAAACTTCGTGCCGCAGGCGGCCCAGGGGTTCTTGAGCGAGGTGCGCCGCCTGCTCGTTCCCGGCGACGCACTGCTGCTCGGCACGGATCTCTCGAAGCCCGTCGCCCGGTTGCTGGCCGCCTACGACGATCCGTTGGGCGTCACCGCCGCGTTCGATCTCAACACGCTCTCGCGCATCAATCACGAGTTCCAGGCCGACTTCGACCTCAATCGGTTCCGACACCAGGCCCGCTGGAACGAGCCCGAGCGCGACGTCGAGATGCACCTCGTCGCCCGCGAGGCTCATGCGGTCGAGATTCGAGCGCTGAACCTTCGCGTCGCGTTCCGATCGGGCGAGAGCATCTGGACCGAGAGCTCTCACAAGTACGAGCCCGACGAGCCGCAGCGGCTCGGCCACGGCGCGGGCTTCGAGTGCGCCGGGCAATGGCTCGATCGCGAGTGGCCGTTCGCGGAGACGCTGCTGATCGCGCGGTGACGGGGGAGCGGCTTGACGGTGCTCAGCGTGGCGAATGGGGCCCGCCCTTCAGTTCTTTGCGGCGCCGGCGCGAAATCGCGGGTCGTCCAGGACGAACGGAGCCCGTTGGCCGAACCACACGTCGTAGACGTCGCGGTTCGTCTCCATCATGTGCGCAAGCATCGGCTTCCACGGGCGATCCGCCACGCTGATCAGACCGGTGTTCGCATTCTCACCGTTGTATTTCTGGAAGTACCGGCCGGTGATCGACTGATCGACGAGCGTGAACCACTCGATCCCGACGACGTAGCCCAGCGCGGCGGATTGCTCGACGTAGTTGCGATACGCGAGGCCGCGCTGCTCCTGGGAACCGACCTCTAGGCCGCCCCCGAGCAGCCGGCTGTCCGACGGCGAGCAATAGTAGAACTCGCTGAGGAGCATCGGCTTGTTTCCCGACCATGCGTGCACCCGACCCAGGAAGTCCTGGTCGATCGCGTAGGCGTAATTGTTGAACGAGACGACGTCCATGTACTTGCCGCAAATCCTACACAGCTGCTCGTCGTCGATCGTGCCGCGCTGGAACCGGCTGCCCAGCAACAGGTGGTTGCGGTCGTAGCGTCGAAACGTCTCGCTGACGAACCGGTAGTACTCGTCGAGGAACCGGCCGACGAAGGCGCGGACGTCCTGTCGGGCGGCGTCGGTGGTGACGGCCAGGCCACGATCGGCCAGCTCGTCGAACGACTGAGCCTGCGCCGACCACGCCTGGTTGAAGGCCGCGATGTTCGAGTACTCGTCTCTCAAGGACTGGACGAGCCGCTGCTTGCACGCGAACCCGCCCTTCAACGTGGGGAGCACCTTGGGCAAGTTTTCGTAGAGGGGTTCGTTGGCCAGGAAGTAGCCGATCAGCAGCGGATCGTCCGCGTGGGGCGCGACGCGCACGGCGAACAGCTGCTCCACGCGTTGTCGATTGTGCTCGTCGAACGGATCCCAGGCGCCGGCGACGCCGGGGATTTCATGAACTCCGCTCCACGGCGACAGCCCCAGTTGGCCGACGAACGGCCAGTTCGCGCGCTTCTCCGCCGGCTCGAACGTCGGCGAGAACGCCCCTGCGGAATTGAAGCCCCACTTGCGCGCGCGCTCGATCATCGTCGAGAGGTAGTCGCTCAGCTCGAACGGGCGGCCCGTCTTCCGGATGCGGTTCGCCAAGTGGAACGAAAACGCCGTGGTGTCGCCCGGCCGGTACGCGGTGCTGAACTCCCCGCGCGCCGGCGGCAGCCACGCGTAGACGTGCTCCCGCCCGGCGATATACGTGTAGTCGTCGCCCGGGGCCATGGAGCAGACGCCGAGCTGAAAGAACGCATTGCCCTCGGGATCGACGAGCAGCCACTTCGCGCCTAGGGTTTCGACGTGAAAGAAGCCGGTCTTGTTGAGGCCGAGCTTTGACCCGCTTCCGGGCCATCCGCCGTAGGCGTCCAGCGGGGGCGTTTGGAGCGAGTCCAGCCACGACCGTTCCCGCGCGACGTCCGCCTTGAGCTCTTCGACCGATCCGACCTTGGCGGGGTAGCCGCCGCCCACGCTCTGCCCGAACGCGTCGACCAGGACTCTCGCGGTCGCCGCCCCGCCGACGCTGAGCTTCACCCGATAGGTCCCGGTGTTGCGGTCGTAGGGCATCGCGAACCAGCAGCCAAACGTCTTCCAGCCCCACTCACGGTTGTCCTGCAGCTGCGTGTAGCTCGACGAGGGGAGCTCGACCGTCAGCGTGCGCCCCTCGTTGTTCGTGAACGTCACGCGGCGCGCCTGACCCTTGAGCAGGTACGGATTCGCGGGCTTCTGGGCGGGGAAGGGCGTCGGCCGGGCGTCGTCGGTCTTCCACGTGCCGCCCTGGCTGAAGTTGAAGTCGAGCAGCAGGGTCATGCTGAGCGTCTTCACGTCGGGCGACATCGAACCGGGGGACATGACGATCGTGCCGTCGAGGTCCAGCGTCAGATCGAGCGTGCCCCCGCCCTCGTACTTGAGCGTCACGCGGTTGCCGGCGACGTTCTTCTCGATGATCGCGTGGCCGTGCTGCCAGTCGGAGCGCGGTGAGGGATACTGCAGCGTGAATCCCCCGAGGCTCCCGGCGTCGATGCTCACGCCGTCTTCGCTCAGCCGGAACGACGGCGCCTCGGGCGCCGCGATCGCGCCCGCGGGCCGGCACGAAGGCGACGCCGTCACGCCGAGGGCTAGCAACGACAACCAGGCGAGCCCGCGGCCGGCGGAACGAAACGGACCCAGTCGCAATCGACGCCTCCTGCGTGAGGACTAGATATAGCGGGCCGCGGTCGAAAACTCCAGGTGGCCGGCCGGCGACGAGCCTTGGTCCTGAGGATCCGCTCAGCGACGGCTTCGACCCTGAACCCGCTCCGATTCGAGACGCTCGATGCGGTCGAGCAGATCGAGAATAATCGCGCTCGCAAAGAAACCGACGCCGAGGTCGGCGTGGAGGCGAAGCATGCGCCTGAGGCGAGACGCGGTCGCGGCCGGGAACTCGTCGCCGTCCGGAGTCGCGGGTTCCAGGGCGGCGAGCCGGACCAGCCGCGCGAGCGTCACGCGACTGATCCCCGCGGCCGCTGCGAGTTGCTCGGCGGAGAGGCGTGCCTCGCCGGGCCACGAGCGGCTCGTGATCGAAGTGGCGCGGGACGCGCGGGTGGACGGTGGCATCGGATTCACCCCTCCGCCGGCCGATCGGCGGGCGCCGTAGCGCTGCGCTTGAGCGTTTCGTAGGCCGCGCGCTCGGCCGCGCTCGGCCGCTCGGGGACGACGATGCGGACGACCGCGTGCAGGTCGCCGCGGCTGCCGTCACGCCGCGGCAAACCGCGGCCGCGCAAGCGCAGCCGCCGCGCGCTCGGCGTGCCCGGCGGGATCGTGAGCGTCACGCGGCCGTCCGGTGTGTCGATCTTGACGGCGGTCCCCAGGACGGCCTGCCAAGGCCAAAGCGCCAGGTCCAGCTCGAGGTCGTCGCCGTCGACGCGATACCGCGGATGGGGTACGAGGCGCAGGCGCAAGTAGAGGTCTCCCGGGGGGCCACCTCCCATCCCCGGTTCCCCCTGGCCGGCGAGTCGTAACACCGTGTCCTCGCGAGCTCCGAGGGGAATCTCGACCTCGAGATTGCGCTGCCCCAAAGTGAAGCGCCGCCGGCCGCCTCGAAGCAGCTCCTCCAGCGTGACGGGCAGATCTGCCTCGACGTCGCTCCCGGGAAACTGGATTCGAGTGCCGGTACGCCCGCCGGGCCTGCCGAACAGCGAGGCGAAGAAGTCGCTGAATCCACTCAGGTCTTCCCAGTCCGACGTGCCGGCGCCGCGGTCGCTGCCGGGGGGCGGCGTGAAGTCCATTCCGCTCTTCCAGTTCTCACCCAGCGCGTCGTAGCGCGAGCGCTTGTCGGGATCGCGCAACACCTCGTAAGCCTCGTTGATCTCCTTGAATCGCTCGGCGGCCCGAGCGCGCTCGCCCGCGGAGTGCAGGTCGGGGTGGTGCTTGCGCGCGAGCTTGCGGTAGGCCCGCTTGATGTCGTCGGGAGTCGCCGTGCGAGGCACGCCGAGGACCTCGTAATAGTCGCGGAATTTCACCGCCACGGGTCTGGGGTCTCCGGCGGCGCCGCGATCTGGACTTGCGCGGGGCGAAGCAGCTCGGTGCCCAACCGCCAGCCGCGCCGGACTTCGTCGACGATGATCCCGGGCTCGACGTCGTCGGTGCGAATCGTCCCGACCGCCTCGTGCGCCTTCGGATCGAGCGGCAGACCGATCGTTTCGACCGGCTCGGCGCCCGCCTCGCGCAGTGCGGCGAGGAACTGCCGGTGCGTCGCCGCCACGCCGTCGAAGAACTCCCGATCTATGGATCCGGCCGCCAGGGCCCGCTCCAACGAATCGACGACGTGAAGCAGCGGCAGCAGCGCCGCCCGCCGGCCCTCGTGGTGCGCCGCCTCGTGCTCGCGCTGCATGCGGCGGCGCTGGTTGTCGTAGTCGGCGAGCAAGCGGAGATTCCGCAGCTTCAGCTCTTCCAGTTCGCGACGCAGCGGGTCGACCTCCGGCGCGTTGTCACCGGCATCGGCCACGAAAGCCTCCATCGTCACCCTCCGCCCCCGAATCTACCCGATTTTGCGCTCGTCGACGCTTCGGGAGCCTGCGCGCGGGCGACGGCCTTCCTGTCGCGGCGCGCCGTGGGGTACGAGACTACTGCTTCAGGCGCAATCCGGCGCTCCGGCCGCGGTCCGCAATCCATTCACCGCGGTAGGACCGCGGACCGCTGGGGCGTTCGGCAAGACCGAGGCGAGGTCGTGACGTCGTCAGGGCTAGGCCCGCGTCACGGCGCGGCGTCTCGAGGTGGGTCCACGTCCGCATCGGCCGGAGAGCTCGCCGCTTGGCCACGAGGTCGATCTCGCACGACCGAGAACGAACCCAGGTACACGGGATCTCCACCACGCGCCTCGATGCGCACGCCCGGCATGCCCTCCACGCCCGCAACGGTCCACTCGAAGATGTAGAAGCCCAACTGCTTCGCCTGCCCCAGGTCGCCGATGTCCGAGTACCGGACCCGACGGTGACCGGGGCGAGCGAACGCTTGGAGCGACACCACATGGCCCGCCTGACACCCAGGACGGCGTAGCGGTAGGGGGTATCAACGAGCGTCCATAGTTCGCGCTCGACGGCCCCGTGCTCGCCGGCCTCGGCTTCCTCGTTCGCAAGCTCGCGACGCCGTCCGATCGCGCCCAGCCGGCGATGCGCCTCGATTTCGCTCATCCCCAGGCGCACGCCGAAGACGCTCGTGATCGGGAGTCGCGGCGCGACGATGCGGGCGCGGTCGAGGTCCGCCACAGCCGGCGGTCTCGAGCGGCCATCCGCGCCCTCCCACAACACCAGCACCAGCGCCATCACCAGGCACGCCATCACTGCAGGGCCACGACGCGCACGGACCGTTGCTCGCCGCCTGCCGTCAGCTTCACGAGGAAGATCCCGGGCCCCAGGGGACGACGGGTCGCGCTGCCGAGTTCCACGACGTAGGTCCCGGCGTCGCGGACCTCGTCCACGAGCCTCGACACGCGCTGGCCGGCGACGCTGTACACGTCGATTCGGACCCGCGCGCGCAGCGGCAGCGAGTAACGGAGCGTCGTGCGATCGTGGAACGGATTGGCTCCGGCGAGCGACAGGCCGAGCGCCGGCGCCTCCGCGTTCGCGACGTCGAGCAGCTCGCACGGCGTCAACGTGTACGAGCCCATGGCGGTCCCGTCGATGGGCGCGAACGCCGCCGGGCTGCCGGGGCAATTGCCGACGATGGTGCGCGCGTCCGCGTTCACCAGCGTCAGCTGCTGGCCGGCCCGGGGGCTGCCCACCTTCGACTTGCCGACGATGATCTGAATCGTTCCATTCGGCGACATGCTGCCGCCGTCTGCGAGCCCGAGCTCGACGCTGCCGGTCGAGAACGTGCCGTAGGTGTAGCGCAGGCCGGGACCGATTCCGCAGTGCGTGGCCTGGACGTACCACGAGGAATTGTTCCAGATGACGCGCCAGAACCCGTTCGGCGGCAGGCTGTCGGGATTGAGGCTCGCGAGCTTGAACGTGAAGTACAGCGAGTCGCTCCTCCCATTCACCTTCGGCTCGGCGATCCGGACTTCGCGGATGTCTTGTTGCGGATTCGGCGGGACCTCGTCCCCGAGCGAGTCCAGCACGACGAGCACGCCGGGGAGCGTGCACGGGTCGCCGTTCTGCGGCGGCGGTGGGGGAGGCGGTGGCACGCAGCCGGCGACGGCGGGCGGGCACACGCCCGTCCGGTCGGTGACGGTCTTGCCCGCGAGCGCGGACTTGCCGGCGAGCTGCCGGCCGATGAACGTCGCCTGCCCCGCGTCGTCGTCGGTGTAGGTGATGAACGACGTCCCGTCGATTGGGCTCACGTCGATCTCGAAGTCGTCGAGCAGATTGCGCGAGCCCGCGACCGGGCAGCCCAGCGTGCCGCCCTCACACAGGTCGCCGGTATGGACGACGTGGTCGCTGACCGTGACCTGCTCGAACCGGGGCACGCCGCCGTTCAGGGCGTCGAGCGCGTTCCCGCAGCGCGCGTGAAACACCCGCCAGCTGGCGCCCGTCTCGTGCGCGGTCAGGGTGGGGGAGCCGTACCAGGTGAACACGATCTGGCCCGCCGTTCCCGCCGCCATCGCCGGGAACGCCGCGGTCTTCGTGGCGGCGCCGTCGTTCACGCGCACGGGCATGGACCACGTCGGAGCGTCGTGGATCTTGGCGTCCGACGAGACGCAGTAATAGACGTCGTGGTCGTCGGAAAACGCGACGTAGACGTTCCCCGCGCGGTCCACCGCGCACCACGTGAAGATGTGGTCGTAGCTCGAACCGGGAGCGCCCTGGAACACGAGGGCGTCGTGCCACGTGGTGCCGAAGTCGCGCGAGATGCCGACCCATACGTGGTCGCCGCTGATGTTGAACGCATGGTAGACGGTGCCCTCACCGTCGGGCCCGGAATGCGGCGCGGCGGGATTGCTCAGATCCGCGCCGGGACGTTGGTCTAACACCATGGTCCCGGACTGTGCGACCAACGGGCCGATCGTGCCGGGGTCCGTATACACCGGCGACGACGGACCGAACGTGAGCGGCGAACCCTCGATCGCGCGCGCGCGGACGCAGAACTGCTGATTGCCGGTGTTCGCCGACCGGTAGGACAGCAGGATCCAGTCCTTCCCGTACGCGGCGTTCCATTGGCGGTCGTTGAGCGGCGTCAGGTCGGAGACCGGCGTCGTGAGAAACGTGTTGCCGCCGTCGTACGACACGCTCGAGTTGAGGTTCACGAGCGCGTCGGCGCTGTGAAGCGACGAGGTGTAGATATTGTAGAAGCCGTTCGCATTCGGCTCCGTGGCGGACTCGACGTCGCCGTCGCCGCCGCCGTTGAGCAGATCGACGCCGACGAATTGGTAGCTCTGACCGCAGAGGTCGGTGACGCGCCAGATCCCGAGACCGGAGCCGCTGTTCGACACGACGTAGGCGTTGCCGAGGGGATCGAACTTGACTCCCGGCTCGGCATCGGACGCGTGATCGGTGCCGTTCTCATCGACGCCGGTGAGGTGTGCGTTGCAGCTGAAGACGTCGCTGCCCGGAACGTACTCGCCGACCCCGAATCCGCCGGGCGGCGGTGGCGCCGCCGAAGGCGCCGCCAGCGACACCGAGCCGGTGTAGCCGTCGAGAGGCAGCACCGTGTACGGCACGATCCGCAGCACGTAGGTGGTCGTGCCCAGCGCGATCGGCAGCGTCGCGATTTCCGGGCGGTCGCCGCTCGCCGACGCCGTGAGCCTCGTGGTGTTCGCGGCGTCCAGCACGTAAAGATCGAAGTCGGCCTGGGCGTCGGGCCAGTCGACGCGGAAGATGACGCGGTAGTCGGGATGAAGATCGAGATAGGCCTGCGTCACGTTCGCGACCGTCACCGTGACCTTGTCGCAGGACACGGTGTAGTCACACGTCGGCAGGGTCTGGACCACGGGCACGGGAGTGGGGTTCGAGGCCGCGAATGTGGATCCCGCCCAGCCACCGTTCTCGACGAGTGGGGAGACGTTGACGGCGAAGGAGCCGGCGTGTGCGGCGCTCACGAGGACCGCGGAGGCAAGGCCGGCAAGGGAATTCCGCAACCGACGCATCATGGTGTTCTCCAGTGGTCCGTTGGGCAACCGGGTGGCCCGGGGCTCACTCATGCGAGCGATCCGTGCCCGTCCTCAGCACCATGCCGAGAAGATGTGCGAAGACGATTGACTAGGAATTGACTGCCGGCGCGTAATCGCTTGTCCCGGTGAACGTTAGAAGAAAACTCGCGCCAGGTGGATGCCACCGAAACGGTCGACGCGTGCTTGCCGGGTTCGCATCGCCGCGGCGTCGGTTCGCATGCTGCGCGTGGAGCGCCCGCGTCCGCGCGCTCAGCCTTGAGCCCACGTCGGCCGATAACCCGTCTACCCCGACGGTTGCACGGACCCGGCCGGCCTCGGGAAGGGATCTCCCCATGGCGTTTCGGCTTCTGCGAGCATCACTCTTCCTGCTCACGGCGCTGGTCGTCGCTGCCTTCATGGTCGAGGCGGTGCGGCTCGTCGCGAATCCACTGCTCGTCGAGCCGGTCGAGGGAGCGGTGCTCCAGGGCGCCCAGCGACTCGTTCGCGGTGCCGCGCTCTACGATGATTCGGCGCGACCCACGAATCCCGCGCCGATGCCCGTCTACCCCGTCGTCACATCGCTGCTCGCGCGCACGTTCGGGCTCCATTTGTGGGTGCCGCGACTGCTGGCGCTGCTCGCAACGCTCACGATCGGTGGGCTGATCCTCACGGTCGTGCGAATCGAAACCCGCAGCTGGACGCTGGCGTTATCGGGTCTCGGAGTCCTGTTCCTGGGCCACGCGCTGCTCGCCGAGCAACTCGGCGTCGCGCGTCCCGAGACCCTCATGCTGTCGCTGGTGCTGCTGGCGTTCCTCGAGCTGCGCGTCGGCTCGGGCCTGGCGGCTGCGCTCTCCGCCGCGCTGCTGCTCTCGGCTGCGGTGTTCGTGGACCTGAGAGCCGGGTGGTTCGTCGTGGCGGCGGCGGTCGCGATCGCCGTCGAGGATCGCAGGCGACTCGTGGTATTCGCCGCGGTGGTCGCGCTCGTGGTCGGCGGGGGCTACGTCGCGCTCTCCCGGGCGTTCGGGCCGTGGTTCAACTTCGCGGCGTGGGACGGACCGCTGGCGTCGATGCGAGCGAATCCGTGGGGGTTGCTGCACTACGTCTGCGACCACCTGCTCGGCAAGCTCGGCATCTCGACTCTGGCCGTGGTGCTGTCGTTCGCGCTGCCCACGCGCCCGTGGCACGGGAAGAGCGGGGTGTGGATGTGCTTCGGCGTCGCGTCGTTCGCCGCGGTGCTGTGGGCAACCCAGCGCCTGGACTTCGGGCCGCACGATCAGATCCCCGGCATCATCGCTCTGGCGATGCTGGGACCGATCTCGATCCAACGGGTGACGGGACATCTGTCGACGTGGCCCGGATCGACGCGGCTCGCGGGTCGCGGGGTGGTCCTCGCCGCGGTCACGCTCCAAGTGATCGTGCTGCTGTCGAGCTTGCCGCTGGTTCGCGCGGACGGCGATTCGTCCCCGCCCACCAGCGTCTCGACGTCGTAAACGAATCGGGCGCCCGCTGGAGCGGGCGCCCGCCGTTCATCCGCTGTGATTCGATTCGGCTACTTGCCGACCTTCACTCCCACGCCCAGCCCAGCACCCGCATTGCCATGACCGACGCCGAGACCGGTGTGCACCCCGGCCGCGACGCTGCGTGCGCCTTCACCCTGCATCCGGCTCACGCGACCATCGGCCTTCGCGACACCGGTCGCCACCTGTCCCTCGGCCTTCACGCTGCTCACGACCGAGCCGAGACGCAGCCCGAGTCCGGAAGCGATCTTGCCCCAGCCCATCCCGTCCCGCTTCATTTCGAGCAGCTGCTCCGCGCTGACGCCCGTCTTCGAGTTCGCCGCGATCGCGTGTGCGATCATCAGCTGACCCCACGAGGCGCCGAGCTTCGTGTGCTCGTCCGTCATCGCCTGAGCGCTCATGCCGAACTCGGCGCCCAGACGCTGAGCCACGTTCGCCTCGCCGCCCTTGTCTGCGGTCTCGTCGACGTGCTTCGCCGTCGCTTCGATTTGAGACTCCGCGCGAGCACGAGCCTCGGTCGAGATCCTCGCCGACTTCTTCTCGATGTTCTCGCGCAACTTCTGCATGTCGACCTGCGCGGCAGCGCTCGCGTCGGCCGATGTCGTGGACGACACCTGCGTCCCCTGGGTGTTCGTCGTGGTCCCGGTCTGGCTCGTCGCCTGGCCGGTGCCCTCGACGGTTTGCCCGTAGGCGACGCCGGCGGCCAAGAGTCCTGCGGTGACGACCCATGAGACATGCTTGAGACGTGACATCCGTTGCTCCTTTCTCGCCCGTTCGCCTCGCGAACCGGCGCGTGACCTATAGCGGAGACTCGACGCGGCCCTGCGGTTCATGCGTCCGTACCCGATCACGGGAACGACACTCGGACGCCGACTTGGTACGTGGATTCCGTGATCGATTCGATGGTGCTCCCACCGGGTGAGCCGCCGCCGATGATCGGCAGCTGCAACCGGCGACGCGACGGGAAGGACGCGCCGGTCAAGGCTCCGTTGTGTGCCAGGCCGACGTCGCCCGTCAGCTCGACGAACGGCATCGCCGCCCACGTCACGCCCAGCCCGCCCTGCGTCGACTTGAGATCGCCGGGCACCGTCGCGAACGCCGCACTCGCTCGGCCGGTCAGCCGGGCGACGAGCGGAACGCTCAGCTCCGCGATCCCGCCGTCCGACTTCGCATTGGCGTTGTCTTCGTAGTGCGAGTAATAGACGCCCACGCTGGAGCCGCCGGGGATGCCGATGTGTGGGCCGGCCTTGACGCGCCAGCCGCGAAACGCGTCGTCGCCGATGTACCGATAGCCCCACACCTGAAGCGTGCTCGCGGGCAGGACGGGCAGCCCGACGCCACCCACGAGCCCGGTGCCCTTGCCCGTCTGGTTGTCGTCGTATCGCAGGCCGGCGACGCTCGCGCTGCCGGCGGGACCGAATCCCACGCTGCCGGTCACGAGCGCCGTGCGCGTGATCTGATGGGCCGGGCCGCTGTAATAGTCGAAGCCGCCGCCCACCTGGAACGGCGCGGCGAGCGCGCTCCCGGCACCCGACACCAAGGCGCACGCGCACAGCACGCAGCCGAGGCGGAGCGGCAGGCGGGGGATCTCGTACCCTACTCGAGACTGCCTCACGTGATGCCTCCAACGGTTGTGCAAGGACGGGCAAATCGCCCGAATGCCACGACCACGGAACGCTCTCGTGGTGTGAGAGGCGGCGGCCCGGGGAAATCCCGGACGGGGGTGATGTCGCAGCATC
>JACXTT010002833.1_pt1 | contig 27180 bp, 25 predicted proteins | sample 9270951 | NCBI WGS metagenome assembly JACXTT01 (sample SAMN15532306, study PRJNA645909) | rock metagenome | isolation source: weathered quartz diorite | place: Puerto Rico | collected 2017-06-21 | reverse complement strand
GTCGCCTGGCGCTCGGCAGGCGACGCGCTGCCCCGCCGCGGCGCGATGGCAGCCGCGGCGGGCATCGTGATCCTCGGCCTCGTCCACATGATCGTCCTATGGTTCGTGTGCGACGACGCGTTCATCTCGTATCGCTATGCCGCGAACCTGGCGCACGGCTTGGGACCCGTATACAACGCGGGCGAGCGGGTCGAGGGATACAGCAATTTCCTGTGGATGCTGCTCGGCACTGCCGTCATTCGGCTCGGGGCGGAGCCAGAGACCTGGATGCCGGTGGTGAGCGCCGTGGCCGCGCTGGGAACGCTGGTGATCGTCGTGCGCGCCCTCCACGCGCGCGGCATGAACCTCGTGCCGGCGGGAATCGTGCTCGCGGCGAGCCCGTGCTTCGCGGCGTGGGCGACGGGCGGCCTCGAGACCGCGATGTTCGGGCTCGCGCTGACGGCGGGAACGCTAGCCCTGGTGCGAGCCACCGCCGCTCCCGCGAATCGCACGCGCGAAGCCGACCCGGTGTCGGGTCCTGATGCGCCGCACGCCCTGTGGCCCTCGCTCGCCTCGGGCTTGTGGTTCGGGATCGCGACGCTGACGCGGCCCGAGGCGCTGTTCTTGAGCCCGATCGCCGCCGGCGATCTGCTGCTCGCGGCGTTGCGTGGGCGGGTTCCGCGCAGGGCGGTGTGGGCGTGGGTCGGGGCATGGGCGGCATGCGTCGCGCCACTGTTGGCGTGGCGGGTCTCGTACTACCACCGGCTGCTGCCGAACAGCTTCTACGTCAAGTCCCCGGGACTTCCCAACGTGATGGATGGCCTCGGGTACTTGATGCATTCGTTCCTGGATCTGTATCTCGGCCTGCCCCTGGCCGCCGCGTTCGCCTTGCTCGCCAGCGCCGCACGCGCCCGCGCGCGCCCGGCCGGCCTCGGTCCGATCGCCGTCGCGATCGCGGTCTACGGCGCCTATGTCGCGACGACGGGTGGGGACTTCATGCCGCTCTACCGATTCGTCGCGCCGATCGTGCCGTTGATCGCGGTGGCCGCGGGGATCCTCATCGTCTCCGCGCACGCCGCCATCGCAGAGCGTTGGTCGCGCGGCACGGCCCGCGCGGTCACCGCGGTCTTGCTCGTCGCCTACGCGTGCCTCGGCGTCGAGCGGACCCGTCGCGAGCAGGACGCGTGGACGCAAGGAGATCTGGCGTCGGTCGGCCTGATGCGGAATCAGACGCGTGATTGGGGCGAGCTCGGGCGCAAGCTCCGGCAGGTGAGCCTGCCCACGGATTCGCTGGCGACGACCGCGGCGGGCATCATTCCGTACGAATCCCGCCTGTACACGATCGACCTCCTGGGTCTCAACGCCGCGGACCTGAGCCGGTTCCGCAGGCGCTCGCAAGGCATGGCCGGACATCGCTGGCTCATGTCGGAGGAATCGCTGTCGCGGCTCGCGCCGCAGTTCCTGCTCGGGCATCCGATGGTGCGCTCGGCCGACGCGGGGGTCGAGCTCAGCCTCGATCTCAAACCGGAGTGGCGCGCGCGGTTCGACAGCACCTACCGGCTCGTTGCGGTGTCGCTCTCGGGCTGGCCACCGCGGCGCGTCGGTTGCCTGGTGCGCCGCGACGTTGCCGACCGTGTCATGGCGGCGGGCGAACGCCTCCGACCCGATCGAAACCCTTAGGGCGCCGTCAGATTCGCGCCTGCTGGCGCGCGACCGCCGCCGGGGTTATAGTGCGGCTCCACCGCTCCCTGCGGACACGGACGTCTCACCCCATTTGAGGAAGGATCCTCGAGGAGTCGGTATGCGTCGCTTCGTCTTCTCCCTGCTTGCCGCGGCCGCGGTCGTTTCGACCGCTCACGCTCAACAGAAGAGCCTGCTCACCGGGTTCGACGTCATGAGCTCCACGGTGCTGCAGGAAGGGCAGAGCTCGTTTTCGGGGCTCGGGCTGCGCGCGCGGATCCATCCCGAGCAGCTCGTGGCGGGAGTCGAGATCCTGCCGTCCGTCGAGTATTGGCGGAACAGCAGCACGATATCGCCCTACGACATCCGCACCACCCGCAAGGACGCAACGCTCGCCGTGGACGCGCGCTACAGCTTCCCGTTCCACGGCTGGAACCCGTACGTGGGCGCGGGCTACGGACTGCATTTTCTGTCGAACCGCGTCAACGCCCCGTCGCTGGGCCTCCCGGACGCGAGCAACTCGGTCATTCTCGGCGGGCTCGCCGCGCTCGCCGGTACCTCATTTGGGCTCACACCTCGCATCGACAATTTCATCGAGCTCAAGTATCACCACATCCCCGATTATCGCCAGCTGAAGATCAACTGGGGGCTGGCCATCAAACTCTAGCGGAGCGAGGTCCACCATGAGAACGCCCGGGCGGCTCAACCGCCCGGGCGTTGCTCTGCAAGGTGAGTGCCGCGTTGTGTCTGAGAACCCACGGCGACCACGTGGGGGTGCGTCGCGCGGGGCTCGCGAGCAGGTGAAGGGCAGGATGCCCTTCGCCGTCCGCTCGCGGAGCGTCGGCGGCGCCAGGCTGGCGCCGCCCAGCGGCCCCGCGCGACGCACCTCCACGTGGTCGCCGTGGGTTCTCAGACACCGCCTAGTAGCTGAATCCGAGCAAGCCCGGGTCCGGCATCAGGTCCGGGCTCCAAGGGTCCGGGAGCAGCTCGACCTCGCACTCTTGGGGAAGGACGCTCATCGTCGCGTGCTTCACGTCCTCGACCATCTGCGGCGCGTACGGGCAGAACGGCGTCGTGAGCATCATCTTGATCAACGTGCGATCGGCGAGGAAGTGGATCTCCCGGATCAAGCCGAGGTCGATCACCGACAATCCGATCTCCGGATCCATCACGCTCTCGAGCGCCGAGCGCACTGCCAGCTCCTGCTGGCTCGGCGCGGGCTTCGGCTCCCGGTCCGACGCTCCGGCCTGCGGCGCCGCTCCGGTTGCGGCCGCGGCGTCGGCGGTTGCGGGGGGATTCGCAGCCGGGTCCACCGACTCCCGATCACGCTTCGGATCGATCATGACCACCTCACCTGGATTTCGCCGTTCTCGATGCGCACCGGGTAGGTCGTCACCGGAGCCGTCGCGGGCAGGCAGAGCACGGCGCCCGTCTTGATGTTGAAACGCGCCCCGTGGCGGGGGCACTCGATCTGGTCGCCGTCGACGACCCCCTCGGCCAGCGGGCCGCCGTCGTGAGTGCACACGTCGTCGATCGCAAAGTACTCGTCGCCAAGCCGAAACACGGCGATCGCCTGATCCTCGATGCGAACGACCTTGACGCCACCGTCCGGGATCTCCCCGACGCGCGCCACGGGCATGTATCCGGTGGTCATGGCGGTCATCGCTCGTCGTCTTCCTCGCCCGGCCACTGGTGGATGCCGTAGACGCCGGCCTTCAGCGTCTTGAGCCCCAACAGCGCGCACTTCAGGCGCACCGGTCCCAGCTCGATGCCGAGCATTTCGAGCATGTCCTCGCGCGTCAGTCGCTTCACTTCGTCGAGCGGCATGCCGAGCACCCGCTCGCACAGCATCGATGTCGCGGCTTGGCTGATCGCGCAACCCTGCCCCGTGAATCCCACGTCCGCGACGCGACCCTCCGCGACCCTCACGTCGACGCGGACGCGATCGCCGCACAGCGGGTTCGCGTCCTCGTAGGTGAAGTCCGGGCGGTCGAGCGCCCCGCGGTGCCGGGGGTGCTGGTAGTGGTCGAGGATCTCTTCCCGGTACAGCTCGTCCCAGGCGCTCATCGAGCGAACACCTTGCGCACCTGGTGGAGTCCCTCGATCAACGCGTCGATCTCCTCATACAGGGTGTAGCAGTAGAACGACGCCCGCGCCGAGGCCGGCACCCCGAGCTGCTCGTGGAGCGGCATGGCGCAGTGGTGGCCGGCGCGCACGGCGACGCCGCCGTGGTCGAGCACGGTGGCGACGTCGTGTGGGTGGATCCCTTCCATCGTGAACGCTACCACGCCGCCGCGCCGTTCGGCCGACGGTCCGAGCACCTTCAGGCCCGGCACCTCGGGGAGCCGCCCGAGCGCGTATCGCACCAGCTCACGATCGTGCGCGAACACACGGTCTAGACCGAGCCCCTGGAGGTAATCGACCGCGGCGCCCAGGCCCACGGCCTCGGCGATCGGCATGGTGCCCGCTTCGAACTTCCACGGCAGCTCGTTCCACTTGGACGCCGTCAGCGTGACCTCGCGGATCATTTCACCGCCGCCGAGAAACGGCGGCATGGCCTCGAGCAGCTCGCGCTTCGCCCACAACGCGCCGATGCCCGTGGGCCCGAGCATTTTGTGACCGGTGAACGCCATGAAGTCGACGCCGAGCTTCGCCACGTCGACGGGGCAGTGGGGCACGCTCTGAGACGCATCGATCAAGACTAGCGATCCGGCCGCGTGGGCCGCGTGCGCGATCTCTTCGACCGGATTGATCGTGCCGAGCACGTTCGAGATGTGCACCATGCCCGTGAGCTTCACGCGCCCGTCGGCGAACAGTCGGGGCAGTGGCTCCAGGTCCAGCAACCCGTCGCCCGTCAGCGGAATGAAGCGCAGCTCGACGCCCCGCTCCGCGGCCAGGATGTGCCACGGCACGAGGTTCGAGTGGTGCTCCATGTGCGTCAGCAGGATGGCGTCGCCGGCCTTGAGGTTCGCGCGCGCCCAGGTGTAAGCGACCAGATTCATCGCCTCGGTGCTGTTGCGCGTGAACACCAGCTCACGCGGCGACGCCGCCCCGATGAACCGCGCGACGCGGCGGCGTGCGTCCTCGTAAGCGGCGGTCGCCGCCTCGGCCAGGCGATAGACGCCGCGATGGATGTTCGCGTTGTGCTGCGTGTAATGCCGTTGCACGGCGTCCAGCACGGCGTCCGGCTTCTGCGACGTGGCGGCGCTGTCGAGGTAGACGAGCGGCGGATCACGCCGTTCCCGGAAGATCGGGAACTGCGCGCGAATGGCGCGGGTGGCCTCGGAGGTTCGCGCCGGAGCGGCCACTCCTGCCGAAGGGGTCGCGCTCACGCGGGCGTTCCGATCTTGGTCTGAATGACTGCGCGCAGCTGCTCGCGCACGCTCTCGAGCGGAATGCGGTCGATCACCGGCGCGAAGAAGCCCTCGACGATCAGGCGCTGCGCCTCGTGCGGCCTCAATCCCCGCGCCATCAGGTAGTACATCTGCTCCGGATCGACCGTGCCGATCGTCGCGCCGTGGGTGCAGCGCACGTCGTTCGCGAGGATCTCGAGCCCCGGGATGCTGTCGGCACGCGCGGTCTCCGACAGCAGCAGGTTGCGGTTCGCCTGGTACGCGTCGGTGCGCTGCGCGCCCTCGGCCACCTGGATCAGTCCCTGATACACGCTGCGCGCCCGGTCCTTGAGGCATCCCTTGATCAGCAGGTCGCTCGTGCAGTGGTCGGCCAGGTGCTTCTGCAGAGTGTGCATGTCGAAGTGCTGCCGCTCGTCGCCGAACATGAAGCCGTGGACGTACACCTGGGCGCCCGGCTCGACCATGCGGAAGTACGAGTTCGTCTTCTCCATGCGGCCACCGAGCAGAGTCTGAATCCACTGCAGCTCGCCGTTGCGCCCCACTTGCGCACGCTGGTTCGAGTAGTGGAACACATTGCGACCCCAGTGCTGCAGTGTGGCGTAGACCAGCTTCGCGTCCTCGCCCACGAACACCTCGGTCGCACCGTTGTAAAACGAAACGTCAGGGGCGGTGTCGGACAGCAGCTCCTCGATCACCGTCGCGCGCGCTCGTGCGTCCAGGATCACGACGCTCGCGGGATTCGTGGCGACGCCCGCGCTGTCAAGCCATTGGACGATTCGGATCGGCTGTTCGATCTCGACCCCTGTGGGCACGTAGACGAACGTGCCGCCCGTCCGCAGCGCCTGGTTGATCGCCGTGTAACGATCGTGATCGGTCTCGACGAGCGCGTTGAGCCGCGACTCGAGCAACGCGGGATGCTCCTTCAGCGCGCGATCCATCGGGCACACGATCACGCCGCGCTGAGACAGCGCCGCACCCACCATCGCGAACGCCATCGTGTTGTTGCACTGGACGATCACGGCGGGATGATCCGCCTCGCTGCCCAGCCCCGCGCGCACCACGGCCGGCAACTCGCCGAAGCCGCGCGCCACGGCGCCCGCCGCGGCGAAGTCCAGCGTGTCGGGCTTGAGCGAGCCGAAGTCGGTGCGGCGCCACAGCTCGACGCTGCGGTCCGGGTACGCCGATCGCTCGGCCATCGCGAGCGCGCGCCGGCGCTGCTCACGCGCCCACGGCGGCTCGACTGCCCCGCGCGTCTCGGACAGCGCGCCCCAGCTCGGGGCCAGACGGGTCGTGGGGAGGGCGGTCGTCGTCATCCCACCGAGCCCTCCATCTGGAGCTGGATCAGCCGGTTCATCTCGACGGCGTATTCCATCGGCAGTTCCTTCACGATCGGCTCGATGAACCCCGCCACGATCAACGCGGCGGCCTCTTCCTTCGGTATGCCCCGACTCTCGAGGTAGAAGAGCTGCTCGTCGCCGATCTTGGACACGGTCGCCTCGTGCCCGATCGATACGCGGTCCTCCTCGATCTCCATGTACGGATAGGTATCCGAGCGAGAATTCTCATCGAGAATCAATGCGTCACAGTTGACATTCGAGCGGCAGTCCACGGCGCCCTTCACCACCTTGACGAGGCCACGGTAGCCGGCACGGCCGCCGTCCTTGCTGATCGACTTCGAGACGATCTTGCTGCTCGTATTCGGTGCCGCGTGCGTGATCTTGGCGCCGGCGTCCTGGTGTTGGCCCTTGCCGGCGAACGCGATCGACAACACCTCACCGTGAGCCCCCGGCTCCTTCAAGATGACCGCCGGATACTTCATCGTGAGCTTGCTGCCCAGATTCCCGTCGACCCACTCCATGGTGGCGTCGCGGTAGGCGACGGCGCGCTTGGTGACGAGGTTGTAGACGTTGTTCGACCAGTTCTGAATCGTCGTGTAACGGCAGCGCGCGCCCGGCTTGACGATGATTTCGACCACGGCCGAGTGCAGCGAGTCGCTCGAATAGATCGGCGCCGTGCAGCCCTCGACGTAGTGCACGTAAGCGCCCTCGTCGACGATGATCAACGTGCGCTCGAACTGGCCCATGTCCTTCGTATTGATCCGGAAGTACGCCTGGAGTGGGACGTCGACGTGCACGCCCTTCGGCACGTAGATGAACGAGCCGCCGGACCACACCGCGGTGTTGAGCGCCGCGAACTTGTTGTCCGCCGACGGAATCACCGTGCCGAAGTATTCCTTGAACAGCGCCTCGTGCTGCTTCAAGCCGTGATCGCACGACAGGAAGATCACTCCTTGCTGCTCGAGGTGCTCCTTGATCTTGTGGTAGACGACTTCCGAGTCGTACTGCGCGCCCACGCCCGCGAGGAACTTCTGCTCGGCCTCGGGGATCCCGAGCTTGTCGAACGTGCGCTTCATGTCGGCCGGGACGTCCTCCCAGGACTTGGCCTCTTCGGACGTCGGCTTCACGTAGTAGTAGATGTCCTGGAAGTTGATGTCCGAGACGTTGCCGCCCCAGGTCGGCAGCGGCTTCTTGTCGAAGATCTCGAGCGCCTTGAGACGCGTGTCGCGCATCCACTTCGGCTCGCCCTTCATGTCCGAGATCTGAGCGACGATCTCGCGGTCGAGCCCCTTGCGGGACTTGAAGACGAACTGGTCCGCGTCGTGGAAGCCGAACTTCTCCGCGTACTGCTCGCGGAGGTCGAGCGAAGGAGTTTGGGTCGTGCTCATCAGGCAACGACCTCCTTTCCATCGCGCACCCAGTCGTAGCCGCGCGACTCCAGCTCGAGCGCCAGTTCAGGCCCACCCGACACCTGGATCCGCCCGTCCACCATCACGTGCACGAAATGCGGCTTGGTGTAGTTCAGAATGCGCTGGTAGTGCGTGATCACGAGCACGCCCATCGACGGCCCCGCCAGCATGTTGACGCCCTCGGCGACGACGCGCAGCGCGTCGATGTCGAGGCCGGAGTCGGTCTCGTCCATGATCGCGATCTCGGGCTTGAGCACCGCCATCTGGAGGATCTCCGCGCGCTTCTTCTCGCCGCCCGAGAAGCCATCGTTCAGATAACGAGTCGCGAACGACTCGTCCATCCTGAGCACCTGCATTTGCTGCTTGAGCTGGGCGCGGAATTCTTTCGGATTGATCCCCTTACGCTGGACGGGGGCGCCATTGGCATGGACTTCGGGCGCCGCGAGGCGCGCGTTGAGGGCCGAGCGCAGGAAGTTCGCAACGGTCACGCCGGGGATTCCCACCGGGTACTGAAACGCCATGAACAACCCGCGGCGGGAGCGCTCGTCGGTTTCCATCTCGAGAATGCTCTCGCCCTTGAACAGAATCTCCCCAGACGTCACCTCGTAGCGGGGATGCCCCATCAGCGTGTTGGCGAGCGTGCTCTTGCCCGAACCGTTCGGGCCCATCAGGGCGTGCACTTCCCCCTTGCCCACCGTCAGGCTCACGCCCTTCAGGATCTCCTTGCCCTCCACCGAGACATGGAGGTCCTTGATCACGAGTTCAGGAGTGCTCATGAGTCCTATTCGTTCCTCCCGCATCGCGGGCGTTGAGCGCCGCGCTCCACGACGAGTCGGGAACGCCGCGCGTTGGGGTTCGAGACGACGCCCGTGCTAGGCCGTGAAGCTCTCTCCACAGGCGCAGCTGTGACGGACGTTCGGGTTGTTGAACTTGAAGCCGGAGCCCATGAGGCTGTCGACGAAGTCGATCTGCGTGCCTTCGAGCAGCGGCAGACTCCGCCGGTCGACGACCAGCTTCACGCCGTTCGTGTCGTACACTTCGTCGCCATCCTCGGTCGCGGGACAGAACTCCATGAAATACGAGTTCCCCGAGCAGCCACCCCCCCGAACGCCGACGCGTAGACCGAACTCGGGACTCGGACGCTGACTCAGCAGCTCGAGCACCTTCTCGGCCGCCAACGGCGAGAGCGACACGCCGGCCTTCTTGGTTTGATTGAGAATGGGCAGATCCATTGAACTCACCTGATGTCCTCGACTCGAACGAAGCCACCCCGTCCGGACGTTCGAGTCCGAACCGGCCGGGAGACGAAGCCGGCGACCAGCGCCGGTTCGTCCTTCATGCCGTGGTCCTGCTCGCAGCTCGCGCAATTGTCGACTGCGGCCGTCGGCGTCGCGCATACCCTACACGCCCGGAGGTACGCGAGCCCGTCCAGCAGCTCGCGCTCCAGCCGTTGATGATTCTCGATCGCCGCGCGAGTCTCATCGAGCTTGCGCTCGAACAGCTCACGCAATTGATCCATCGCCCGGGGTCCGATCTCGGCCTTCCACCACGCCTGCAGCAGGTCGCCCATCTCTTGCAACGAGAACCCGAGCCCGTGCAGCAGGTCGATCCACCGCACCCGATCCAGAGCGGACGGCTCGTAGAGTCGGAAGCCGCCCCTGGAGCGGGTGGCCGGCTTGAGTAGACCCAATTCCTCGTAGAGATGAATCGCCCGAACGGTCTTGCCCGTGCGTCGCGCCAAGTCCCCGACTCTGAGAAGAGTCCTGGACTCGGGCTTGCCGTTGCCGGCGCTGGATGATGTGTGAGAGATCATATCCTTACGTACGCGTTAGATTCTTTGGACAACGTACACGATTCCAATGAGTTGGGCAACAGGCTCGTGCTTGCAGATTGCACCAGCTTGTGATGACGCCTCAGGACCGCCCAACCCGTTCCGCGAGAAGCGATTAGTTACCCCATCGCGTGGCGTTGGGCCCGCCTCTCGGAACGCCAGTGAGGGGACCCAAACCGGTCCCAAGATGCCGACCCTGCAAAGCGAACGCCCGCACGGTATCCGTGCGGGCGTGGCTCGGAGGGCCGGACCTGCGCCGGCCCCCCATCGCTGCGACTCGACGTCCACGGGTCTCACGACCCGCGGTCACTACTGGAGATGGACGTCGATGAAGATCGTCTGGTCCTTGTTGATGTTCGGGACGCGCACCTGCACCGTCCCCGGCCCGTTGATCCGGGAGCCATCCGGCGTCAGGATATAGTTGATCAGGGCTCCCGCCGGATTGTTGATCACGATCTGGTGGTTACCCGCCTCGATGCCCTCGACGTGCGCCTCGTGGAACACCTGGAGCTGCGGAGCCCAGTACGACCACTTGTTGTTCGAAGCCCCGTTGGTGTCGATCCACGTCACCCCCTTGCCGTCCAGGATCTGCCCGGAAGCGTCGTAGAAGCGCGTGTCGATCTCGACGATGGGCTGCTTTCCGACCTTGAAGTTGTCGGTCTTGGAATTCCCGGGGATGAAGCCGTGGGAGTTCCCGGGGGCGCGGCCTGGATCGACGACATCGAGCCCGTTGCTCACGCCGAGCTGCTGGCAGCCCAGGAGATAGTTGGAGACCAGCGTGACCCACACCTTGTACACGCCACCGTTGTTCGGCGTGTCGTTGTACGGGATGAGCTGCACCGTCTTCGCGCCGTGGTCGATGTCGTTGCCGGTGCTGTGCTGGCATCCGGTCAACACCACGCCCGTAATGATGCCCCCCGACACGGTGAACTGCCGGCACCTCGCAGGATCAGTCGAGAGCAGCGTCTTGCCCGAGGGATCGGTCACCTGGAAGACGTACGTTCCGTCGTCCAGTCCCGCCGCGGTCTGCGGCGCGCCGGGGCCCGGCCCGCCGTCGAGGTAGACGTCCGGCTTGCTGGGGAAGTGATTGAAATTGACTTCGCTGCCGTCCACCAGCGTGGTGAAGATCGCTCCCGAAGGCGGATTCGCCAGCGCGATCGAAGTCACCGCAAACAGCGCTGCTCCCGCCAGCGCCAGGACCACCCATCTTTGGCTCATCACGATTCTCCTCAAAGTAAGGTCTGCCATCGAATCCCGATGGCGCGGATTCATCCTCGTTGATTAGAAGGCGGTATCCACTCACCTGCCTGGAGTCGATTCGCCTCGAGACGTGCTCGTCCGATGCCACCATGAGACACCGGCATCAGAGCCTCGACCGTCTGCGCGGCCCATCCCCGCTCGCGCCGACTGCGGTCAACAACTCAAGCGGCCCTCCTCGAATGTCTGAGATTGGCAAGACGCGGTGCTTTGACATCCGTTGTGCAATGAGAGCACGCGTGCAGATCAATGATGAAACGGCCGACGATTCGGAAACGCGTGAATCGATGACATCCCCGCAGTGGGTCCGAGGGTATGGGCGGGTCTGTCGAGGACAAGTTCTGTCCAGGGCGGCGCCAATCATAGCATTTCGCGCGGCGGACGCCTTCAGGAAAGGCGCAGGCCTTGCTCGAGGGTCGTCCCTGATTCGACGCGTGTGGGCCGCAGATGGCAGATCCCGGGTGCCGACCGAGCGTCACCCATCCGTGGTGTGGGGAAGGAAGCGGTGAGATTCTCTCGCGGAGTTTAGCGGGGCAAAACGTCGTCGGCCCGACGCGGAACGCAGGTCGCCGTGACCTTGCAGCCGGGCAGCGGGACGTAGGTAGTGTCGCTATCGTCGCCGCCGTCCCACTGGGCTTCCACCACGCATAGGAACTGCCGGCAGACATACCCCATGTCCTCGCCGTCGGTGCCGTCGGCGCCGTAGCCGTAGTCCTCGACCCAGCCCGCTGCGACCAGTGCCTGTTGCAGCGCGGTGCTCGGACAGGAACTGGTGTCGTTCACGACCACGTGGAACGCCCAGCCGCGCGCCGAAGCCGGGGCGTAATGGTACTTGAACGTGACCGCCTCACGGCGGAAGTGGATCGCCGTGTCCGCGGCGCTCACGGCGTGGCGCAAAATGCTCTCGATGGTGTCGCGTGCGGCTTCGATCGAGGCGTAGTGGGCCGTCGGCTCGGGGGGTGGAGGAGTCGTCTCCGAGGGCATCGATTCGGGGGAGGGCGTTGCCACCCCGGTCGCGAGGCCCCGTGGTCCTGCTGCAGGTACGAAGAAGGAGGTGGTCGCCGGGGGAGCCTTGGAACCGCGTTCGTCGCGCCGCTCGGCGCAGCCCACGACGAGGCACAGGCCGCAGACGAGCAGCAGGCGCGCACCGCGCCACTCCGAGTGGGGATCCGGGACCTTCACGCGCAGGTGTCTTGAGCTCTCGATGGACCATCAATCTGGGCGCGCGGGCGCGCGCCCGGTTCGCTCAGGTATCGGTGCGGTCGGCCAGCTCCTGAAGCCGCCGCTCGATGAAGCGCCGCTCCGGTTCCTGTCGGGTCAGGCGCAGCGCTGCCCGGTACCCGGCGATGGCTTGTTCGACCGAACCGAGTCGGCGGTAGAGGTCGGCGCGCGCGGTGTGCGCCCAGAGATAGTCCGCCAACACGCCGCGGGCGAGGATCGCCTCGATCAGCTCGAGGCCCACTTTCGGGCCCTCCCGCATGGCGACCGCGACAGCGCGGTTGAGCTCGACCACTGGCGACGGTTCCGCACGCAGTAGCACGTCGTAGAGCCCGACGATCTGCGCCCAATCCGTCGCGGCCGCATCCGCCGCCTCGGAGTGCACGGCGGCGATCGCGGCCTGGAGCGTGTAGGGGCCGAAGCGACGCGACCCGAGCGCTCGCTCGGTAAGCGCGATGCCCTCGTTGATCTGCCCGCGGTCCCACTTCGACCGATCCTGCTCCTCGAGCAGGACCAGCTCCCCCGCCGGAGACGTCCGGGCCGCCCGGCGAGACTCGTGGAGCAGCATTAGGGCGAGCAGCCCGATGGCTTCCGGCTCGTCCAGCAGCTCGACGAGCAGACGCCCGAGTCGGATCGCCTCGGCCGAAAGGTCGTGTCGCGTGACCGCCGAGCCCGAAGAGGCCGAATAACCCTCGTTGAACACCAGGTAGACGACGTGCAGCACGGCGTCGAGCCGGGCGGGGAGCTCGGCCCTCGTCGGCACCTCGTACGGAATGCCGGCGTCTCGGATCTTGGCCTTCGCGCGCACGATCCGTTGCGCCAGCGTGGCCGGCTGGGTCAGGAAGGCACGCGCGATTTCTTCGGTCGTCAGCCCGCACACCGTTCGCAGCGTGAGGGCAATCTGTGCGTCGGGCGTGAGCGCGGGATGGCAGCAGGTGAAGATGAGTCTCAGGCGGTCGTCGTCGATCGCGTCGTCGTCGACCTCCGGAGCCGGCGGTGCGCTCGCTTCGAGTCGGCGCGCGATCTCGTCCAGCGACGCGTCGTGACGCGCGCGGCGGCGAAGGGCGTCGATCGCCTTGAAGCGACCGGTCGATACGAGCCACGCGCGCGGGTGGGCGGGCACGCCCGTCTCCGGCCATCGCTCGACGGCCGTCACGAATGCGTCGTGCAGCGCTTCCTCGGCGAGATCGAAGTCGCCGAGAAGGCGTATCAGGGTCGCCAACACGCGGCGCGAGTCGGAACGGTAGAGGCCATCCACGAGCTCGCGCACGCGCGCGGCGCTGTCCGGTCCCGCCAACTCCCTCGCCTACACCGTAACCTTCGAGAAGTCCACGACCGGGCGAACCTCGATGCTGCCGAGTCGCGCCGAGGGAATCCGCGAAGCGACCTGCATCGCCTCGTTCAGGTCCTTGGCATCGATGAGATAGAAGCCCCCCAGCTGCTCCTTCGTTTCGGCGAACGGGCCGTCGGTCGAGGACAGCTTGCCGTTGCGGACCCGCACGGTGGTCGCCGTGCTGACGGGCTGGAGCGCCTCACCGGCCACGTAGTTGCCGCTCTTCCGAATCGATTCGGTGAACTCGAAATACTCGCGCATGAACGCGTCGGACTCGGTTTTCGACATCGCAGACAGCTTCTGCTCTTCGTCGTAGATCAGGCACAGATACTTCATGGGTTCCCTCCTTGCCAGGTGGACATCGGTGGACACCGAATAGTCGTTCGGGAGGGTCCGAAATCGACAACGCGCGGTATCGATCGGGGACGGGGGTGCGGACACGTTGGGTCCCGGCGCGGGACCTGTCAAGACTCGCGGCGGCAAACCGGACCGGCGCCGCTCGCAGGCCTCGTCGGCCGTGCGTCGATACGCTACGCTCCCCGTCGCTCGCTGCCTCACGCTCCCTTCACCGAGGGCCCCCTGCCGTTGAAGCATCCCTGCGACGAAGGCGTCGTTCTGCATGCTCGCGGCTCGCCGAAGGCCGCGGTTCGCGGCCCGTGGGTGCTCGCATCGACCATTCTCGGCTCGAGCCTCGCCTTCATCGACGGCACCGTCGTCAACGTGGCCTTGCCGTCGCTGCAGCGTGACCTCAACGCCACCATGGCGGACGTCCAGTGGGTCGTCGAGGCTTATTCGCTGCTGTTCTCCGCGCTGGTTCTCGTCGGAGGCTCGCTGGGCGACCGCTACGGCCGGCGTCGAACGTTCGCGATCGGCATCGTGGTGTTCGGGGCGGCATCCGCGCTGTGCGCGCTCGCCGGCGGGATCCGAGCCCTGATCGCGGCGCGGGTACTCCAAGGGATCGGAGCGGCCCTGCTGGTGCCGGGCAGCTTGGCGCTCATCGCGGCATCCTATCCCCAGAACGAGCGCGGCCGCGCGATCGGCGCCTGGTCCGGCTTCAGCGCCATGACCGCGGCCATGGGCCCCGTGCTCGGTGGCTGGTTGATCGACCATCTGTCATGGCGCTGGGCGTTCCTGCTCAACCTGCCGCTGGCCGCGGCGGCACTCGCGATCCTGTTCTGGCGTGTGCCCGAGAGTCGGGACCCAGAGGCGCCGAAACGTCTCGACTGGCTCGGCGCGGGGCTGGCGACCGCGGGCCTCGCGGGCGTCGTCTATGGTCTCATCGAGGCCCCGCGCCGGGGGGAATCACACGCCGGAGTCGCCATCGCGATCGCCGCCGGCGTGGCGTGCCTGGTCGGGCTGCTGGGTTGGGAGTCGGTCGCCAAAGCGCCGATGCTGCCGCTGTCGTTGTTCCGCTCACGCACGTTCGCGGGCGCCAATCTCTTGACGCTGGGGCTCTACGCCGCGCTTTCGATCGCGCTCTTCCTCCTGCCCCTCGATCTCATTCAGGTACACCATTACTCGGCGACGGCGGCGGGAGCCGCCCTGCTCCCCTTCATCCTGCTCCTAACGCTCCTCTCCCGTTGGTCCGGCGGTTTGCTCGATCGATTCGGGGCGCGCCGCCCGCTGATCATCGGACCGACGATCGCGGCTGCGGGGCTCGCGTTGCTGGCGAGACCCGGCGTTCACGGCGGCTACTGGACCACGTTCTTCCCCGCCGTCGTTCTGTTTGGGTTGGGGATGGCGGTGACCGTCGCGCCGCTGACCACGACGGTGATGAACGGCGTCCCGGTGGAACACGCCGGCGTGGCCTCCGGCGTCAACAACGCGGTGGCGCGCGTCGCGGGATTGGTTGCGATCGCGTTCATCAGCGTTCCGCTGCTCCACGTCTTCCACGACCAGATCGAACACCGGCTCCGAGGTCACGGGCTGAGACCGGGTCTGGTGGCCGAAGTCCAGGCGCGAGGCGACATGCTGGCCGGGGCCCAGGCGCCACCCTCGGCCAATCCGGCGGAGCGGGTCGAGATCGAGGACGCAATTGCCGAGTCGTTCGTGGCGGGATTCCGGTCCGTCATGCTGCTCGCGAGCGGGGGCTCGAACGCGACGCTGACGCGCCCCGCCTCGAACGCTCCGGTCCCGGCTAACGGATCCGTCGCGGCGAGGGCCGGGCGCGCGGGGCGGGGAGCTCTTGGTCGCGAGACCGAACGCGCCCCCTCGACTCCGGACGCCGTTTCGGAAACCGGCTGGATTCGCCCGCGGGTTCGGGAAGCGTCGACAGCACGTTGCGGAGCGCCGAGAGGCGTTTGACGTCGAGCGCGACCAGCTCGGGCGGGGGCTCGTTCAGCTCGCGAAACACCTTTCGCTTGAGGCGCTCCCCGAGCGGCGTGAGCCCGACGCGCTTGACCCGCCGATCCGAGGCCGGCGTCGCCCGCCTCGCCCAACCTCGCCGTTCGAGGCGATCGACGATCCATGTGGCGTTCGATGCGTCGCACCCCCACTCCTCGGCGAGGGAGCGCATCGTCCGACCTTCGCCACTCGCGAGCGAGCTGAGCGCGCGGATGTCGTTCGGGGTCAGACCGTGTCGGCTGAGGACCCGATCGCGTTGGGCCCGCGTACTGATGAAGAATTGGAACAGCCGCCGCCATGCGTCCGCCGCGAGGGCGGCCTTGGCGAGCCGTCGTTCACGTCTCATGTCGGACACTCCATCGGGACGCGCGCCCTCGGCGCCATTTACTTTAATAGATCTAATTGTTGGATCAAATAGATTGTTGAATGATCTAAAATAACTGCCGCGACGGACGGCCGCCGGCCGTCCGGAGAGCAGTCGAGCGTCCGGCCGAGGAAGGTCCAAGGCCGGACGACGCGGACTCGAGCGGCCGCAGGGAGAGGTCGGCATGACGAAGAGCATCCTCGTCGTTCGCAGCATGGCCGGTTTTCTGTGGCTCGCCCAGCTCGTCCTCGGCGTCGCGTTCTGGACCGGGCACGGCTGGGCGCTCGTCCCGGTGCACATGGCGCTGGGGGTCGGGTTCGTCTTGGCCTTGTGGGTGCTGGCGGCGTTGTGCGCTCGAGCCGGTGCGCCGATCGGAGGCGCCGTGCTCCTCATGACTTGGGGCGCCGTCGTCGCCGGGTTGGGATTCACTCAGAGTCAGCTGCTGACCGGGAGCTCGCATTGGGTCATCCGCGTCATCCACTTGCTCCTGGGGCTCGGCGCGATGCCGATCGCCGGCCGCCTGTCCCTCGCGACGCGCCGCGGCGAGGGACCCCCGGTGGCTGCTGCCGCCGCAAGCCCGATGAGGCGATGAGGCGTTCACGCCGAGTTCCTCCCCGAACCGACGGAAGGGCCGCGGCTTCGCGATGGCCCGACTTTCCGGAGCCCACGCCGGGGGCCGCCCCCGGCGCGAGGCGCAGTGCGTCTCAGGGCACGCGTGCCGCGACGACCGGGACCATCCATACAGCGTACCCACGTGGATCACGAATGTTCGCGATCATGGCCTCGAAGTAGGCGAAGGCCTGCTCGACCGTGAACCTCGTGTACGCGGCGGTCAGCTCGGCGTAGCCGTCACGCCAGGCCTCGATGATCGCCGCGAACGTCTCACGCGGAACGCGGAGCGTGTCGACGACGACGTAGTCCACGCGAATGTCCGTGAACCCGAGCCCGGCGAGGACGGTGAACGTATTGCGACCGATGAACAGGTCGGTCTCGGTCGCCTTCCCGAACCGGTCCGGCGTCTCGTGCCAGAAGTCGCGCGGATCGAGCGCGCCGCGCTGGAAATGCAGCATCCCGTAGTCCTCCGGGATCAGGTGCAGCCGGCCGCCGGGGCGGGTGACGCGCGTCAGCTCGGCGAGCACGCGGTCGGGATGGGGAATCGAGTGGATCACGTGCCGGCACACGGTCAGGTCGTACGTGCCATCGGGTAGGCCCAGCTCGTACACGCTGCGGTGCTCGAACGTCACGCGCGGCGCGAGCGACGAGTGTCGTTTCCGCGCCAGCTCGAGGCTTTGATCCAGGATGTCGACCGCCAGCAGCGTGGCGCGCGGGAACAGCGCGGCCAGCCGGGACGTGCCCTCGCCGGTGCCGCAGCCGGCATCGAGGATCCGGATTCCGTCGGGCAGCCCGTAGCGACGGAACAGCTCGACTTCCTGCGGCCAGATGGCGCGCGCCTGGGCGTCGAGCGTCCGCACCATCGATTCGTCCGCCATTTGCTTGGCCTGGGGATTGAGATCGGTCATGGTGCTCCGGGACCACCGCCGAAACGGCGGCTCGATTTCCTCGCCGTGCCGGCGGCGGGCGGGGCGGTTCGGGAATCGGGCAGCGTAGAGGCTGCACACCGTCCCGTCCAAATTGGCGTCATGAAGGACGGGTGGGTCGGACGATACCTGTGAGGGGTCCGCTGGGCGCCCACGACCACGCCGGGCACGGGGCTCGCGGGGTCGCGAGTCATTTTGACTGGAATCACCCGGCCGCAGGGAGGCACCGTTGAGCAAGAAGTCCGTGTGGCTTGGAATGTTCATTGGCTCGACGATCGGCGGCTTCGTGCCGATGCTGTGGCACGCGAGCCTGTTCTCGATCTCGGCGATCCTCATGAGCACGCTCGGCGGCGTCGCGGGAATCTGGGCCGCCTACCGGCTCGGTCGCTGACGCCCGATCGGCCCACTCCGAGCCGCGATTTCCCAGGCTCGGGCCTCCTCACGGGAGTAAGATGGCAGGGCCGAAGCGCGGAGTCGCGCGCGCCGACGGCTCCTCGGGAGGAGACCATGGGCTCCGTCTCCAGCATCCTCGCCACCAAGGGATCCAGCGTCTATCGGGTCGGGCCCGATACCACCGTCTACGACGCGATCGAGACGATGGTGGGCCACAATGTGGGATCCGTTCTCATCCAGGAAGGCGTCAAGATCGTCGGCATCTTCACCGAACGAGACTATCTACGGCGCGTCTCACTCGAGAATCGCGATCCGAAGACGACGCGCGTGGCCGAGGTCATGACGCCACGCATCATCGCCGTCGACGCCCAACGGAGCATCGACGAGTGCATGACGATCATGACGCAGCAGCGCATTCGCCACCTCCCGGTGATGGAGGGCGATCGACTCGCGGGCATCATCTCGATCGGCGACGTCGTCAAGTACCTCTCGAATGAGCGCGAGGTCGAGATCCGCTACCTCACCGAGTACATCACCGGGCGCGCGCCGGATTGAGGGTGAGCGGGACGGCGAACGATCAACCGCCGAGATGCGCCCGTTGGGCGAGCGCCTCGCCCAACGGCAGCGTGGCGATCAGCGCCGCGGCCAAGCCGAAGTAGGCGGACGCGATCGCCAGCCGGCGGGCGCGACTGATGCGGTCATATCCCGGCACCGGGTGGCGCCAGCGCTGCGCGAGCGTCACGAGCCCGAGCAGCAGCGCGAGAAACAGAATGGGCGAACGCGTGACGACGACGGCCGCGATCCCGAGCCCGTAGCCGACGATCCAGAACGGCCGAGAAAACGCGCCGGCGATGCGGCCGCCGTCGAGCGGCGGGACGGGAATCAGGTTGAACAGATTGAGCATGATGCCAACGTGCCCGAGCGCGGCGAGCAGCGGCTGCTGCAGGACCACGCCCGCCGCGAGCACCGCCCACGCCCCGAGCGAGCCCAGCACGGGGCCACCGATCGCGACGACCGCCTCGACGCCCGCGTCGCGCGGCTGACCGCGCATGGCAATCAGCGCACCCACGAACGGGATGAACACCGGCGCGCCCGCGGGGATGCCTTCGTGGCGCAGCACCACGGCATGGCCCAGCTCGTGGACGAAGATGAGCAGCACGAACCCGAGCGCGAACGGCCATCCCCATTGCGTCGCGTACACGCCCACCGACAGGGCCATCGTGGCGAGCGTCTTGAACTTGAGGACCGCGCCGAGGACCCCGATCAGCTTGAGCTTGCCGGCCAGGAACACCAACGCCGCGACGATCCCGCCCGCCGCAGTCCGCCGGCCGGCCTTGCCCGTGGCGGCTTGGGCAGGCGTCGGGCCGCTCGGCCCCGGCGCCGCGGGAGGCTCGTGAAGACTCTGGTAGACCGCGCGCAGGTTGTCGATCTCGCGCTGACGCTCGGAGGCTCCGCGATCGTTCACAAGGTGCGAGGCGGCGGCAGCCGGAGCGGCATGGGGATCCTCCAGGCCTGCCACAGGGTGATCGCCAGGAATACGAGGTCCATCAGTCCGAACCCGGCTGCCAGCACCGCGAACGCCATGTGGCCGCTCGTCGGCGGAAACGGAATCCGACGCGCCTCGCCTTGTTTCGCGAGCGCCTGGTTGATGAACGTCATGTTCACGAGGTAGGTCGCCACCGCGAAGCTCGCGAGCGCCACGCCGACGGCGAGCAGCTGGAGCCCGCGGGAGCGCTTTCCACCCGCGAAGCGCACGGTTCCCTGGCCGACGAGGAACCCGATGACCACCGCGACCAGGCCGAAGGCGACATGCGTCACGGCCGTGAATCCCCACCACAACACGGCTCCCGCCGCGCCGCCGAGCAGGGCGCCAACGGCCGCGGCGGGGTAGTTGATGTCGGTCGACATCTCCTGGATCGCGGTTTCGAGCTGCAGCCGCAGCGTCTCGTAGCAGGCGCGGCAGAACGACTTGCCGCCGGCCGCCACGCGATCGTCGGCGGTGAGCGGTCGATCGCAGCGCGCGCAGGTCTCGGAGCTTGGCGATGTCGGGGCGGCGGTTTCGGCGGAGGTCATGCGAGCCTCCTAGTCGGTACCGAACGGGACGCTAGTCCCGGGGCGAGAAGCGTGTCAACGCTCGCGCCCGAGCGAGCTGGGGTACGCGCCGAGGCCAACTGGACATTCGGCTCCGGGAGACGTTGCTCGAGGAGATGAGGCTGCTGGGGTTGACACTGCATCGGCAGGAGTGAGAGCGTCGAATCCGCTCACATTTCACGGTTCACGGGCCGATCGAGGTTCTCGTATGCGCGTGCGTTCGCTCGTCCCAATTGTCGCGACGGCTCTCTTGACCTCGGTCGCGGCCGCCGATTACGGCACGCCACCCCCGCCGCCTCAGCCCACCAGCCCGAGCCCCACGCAGTCCTCGAATCCGCAAGAGGAATCGTCGGCGTCGGCGCGACGCGAGGCCGAGCGCTACTTCTCGGACGGCTACAAGGACATCGTCAAAGCCGGCAAGGAGCTCGAGAAGGGCAAGAAGGACAACGCGGACAAGAAGTACCAGCGCGCCCTCGAGCGCTGCCAAAAGGCCGTGGAGCTCGACTCGACGTACTACGAGGCTTGGAACCTCGTCGGGTTCACCTCGCGAAAGCTAGGAAACTACCCACGGTCGTTCGAGGCCTACCGAACCGCGCTCCGGCTCAAGCCCGACTTCGCACTGGCGCTCGAATACTACGGGGAGGGGCTGCTGGAGACCGGCGACCTCGCGGGAGCAAAGCAGCAGCTCACCACGCTCCGCGCCAGCGGCACGCCGGAACTGATCGCGGAGCTCGAGGGCGCGATCACGAAATACGTCGCGGCGCACCCGGAGAGCCCGACGCCGACGCCAACGGCGACGCCCCCCGACAGCACCGCGACTCCGGCGGCAGGAAAGTAGCGCCCGCGGCGCATCCCTCACGGGGCGGCGGCCGGAGAAAACCTCACCTCACCTCGCCTCGCCGAGCGGCCGCGGGAATCACCGGGGCCGCAACACCTCGCGGACGCGACGGGCCAGCGTGTCCGGTCGAAACGGCTTTTGCAGGAACGCGACGCTCGCGTCGAGCACGCCGTGGCGAACGATCGCGTCGTTCGTGTACCCCGACATGAACAGGATGCGCGTGCGCGGGCTGCGCTCGACGACCGCCGCGGCCAGGTCCGCGCCTCCCATCTCCGGCATCACGACGTCCGTGAGCAACAGGTCGATCGACTCGGTCTCGGCATGCGCGAGTGCTTCGGCGCTGCCCCGGCACGCGATCGCGCGGTACCCGTAGCCGCGGAGCTGAGTCGACACCAGGGCGCGGAGCTGGTCGTCGTCCTCGACGATGAGCAGGGTCTCCGACCCGCGCAGCTCAGGGGGAGTCATGGACTCGCGCTCCTCCTCGCCTCGGGGCTCGTGGGTCACGGGGAAAAACACCTTGAACGAGGCGCCTCGTCCGGGCTCACTGTCGACGATGATCGACCCGCCGCTCTGCTTGACGATCCCGAACGCCGTGGACAGCCCCAAACCCGAACCCTTCCCCGGCACCTTGGTCGTGAAGAACGGCTCGAACGCACGCGACAGCGTCGGGCGGTCCATCCCCATCCCCGTGTCCGTGACGGACAGCATCACGTGCGCCCCGGCCTGCGCCTCAGGGTGCTCGGCGACGTAGTCGTCATCCAGTTCGACGTTCGCCGTCTCGATCGTGAGGCGGCCGCCCGTCGGCATGGCGTCGCGCGCGTTCACGACGAGATTCATCAGCACCTGGTCGATCTGGCCGGGGTCGGCTCGGATGGGTGAAAGCTTGGGCTCGGTGAGGATACAAAGCTGGATGTCTTCACCGAGAAGCCTGGGCAGCATGCGCTCCATGTCGCGCACGATTTGATTCAACTCGAGGATGCGTGGCTGCAGCACCTGCTGGCGACTGAACGCGAGCAATTGCTGGGTGAGGGTGGCCGCCTTGAGGGCGGCGCGCTCGATCTCTTGAATCTCGGCCCGCATGGGATCCTCGGGCCGCAGCTGCAACATGATCGACTCGCTGTAGCCGAGCACGACGCTCAAGATGTTGTTGAAGTCGTGGGCGACGCCGCCCGCCAGCCGCCCGATCGCCTCGAGCCGCTGCGATTGGCGCAGCTCTTCCTCCGTCAAGGCGAGCGCCTCTTCGGCGCGCAGGCGCTCGCCGATCTGACGCTCGAGCTCGGCGGTGCGCTCGGCGACGCGCTGCTCGAGTCGGTGATGGGACGCCCGCAGCATCTCCTCGGCGCGCTTCTGGTCCGTGATGTCGATCGAGACCCCGAGCAGGTATCGCGGATCGCCCTTTTCACCCAGGATGGGGATCTTGCGCGTGTGGAGCCAACGCGTGCCCGTCGGCGTGTTGATCGGCTCCTCGGGAATGTCCTCCAGCGTGCGCTTGCTCAGGACCTCGCGGTCCTTCGCGACGAAGAAATCCGCCTGCTCTCGGGGGAAGAAATCGTGATCGCCCTTCCCCAGCAGCTCCCCCCGCGACAGGCCGAGCAGCTCCTCGCCGGCGCGATTGAAGCGCTCGAACCGGAGCGTCTCGGCGTCCTTGAGGAACAACATCACGGGGAGGTGCTCGATGATCGAATCCAGGAAGCGGCTCAGTTCCCGCGCTCGTGCCTCGGATCGCCGCAGCACGCTCGAACTCTCGAACACGATCGCGACGGCGTCATCGGGCGCCGGGAGCGCGTGAACCGAGAGTGTGAGCTTGGCGACGTGGCCGTCGCCGTAGACGACCTCGCCGAAGTCGCGCGCTTGGCGGGAGCGGGCGACCTCGGCGTAGGCGCTCACCCGCTCGGGATTGGCCGCGGGAAAGACGTCGAAGATCGGTCGCCCGATGAACGCGCCAAGCTCGCGCTTCATGATCTTCGAGGCGGCCGAGTTCGCATAGATCAGAGAAAGCGAACGGCACTCGTTGCGATCGGCGAGGCGCCAGACGGCGATGCCCACGGGCAGTTGAGCCAGGAGCTGAGCCGAAAAGGATTCGAATTCCGAGGTCATCGATGCCTTAACGGTGTGGCATTGGCATTCGGGTGATGAGGCTGAGCCTCGAGGGATAAGACTACCACCGCCTCGCCCACCACCCCATGAGAACGATGGGGGCCTTTCTTCGGGATCAGTGTCGCGGGGCCGGCTCGAGCCGCGGCGCATCGGCCACGCCCGGCATCTCCAGGCCGATCCACACGCCCAGGCCGTGGCTCAGGTGCAGGCATAGCAACACCGCCGGCACCAGGGGCAGGATGCGCCATCGGCCCTGGGCGGCGAACGTCACGAGCGCCACCAGCAGGAAACCGAGGTAGGCGCCGACGATGGCGCAGAACAGGACGAATACCGGTGGGGACAGCGAGCCACCCACGGCGCTCAGGATCAGCGCGATCGGGAACAGCGACGCCACGACGTGCCGGATACGGATCGATCGCGGACATCGGCGCAGGAACCGGCCCATCCACACGCCGTTCCGCCAGTATTGACGCCACAGCGCGCCCAGGCTCGACCGCGCGTAGTACCGGGCCCTGAGGCCGGGGATCAGCAGCAGGCGACCGCCCGAGGCCCTGAGGCGGTGGTTGAACTCGTAGTCCTGGCGACGAACCATGTGAGGGTTGAACAACCCGATGCGCTCGAACGCGCCGCGTCGATAGGCGCCGAACGCGAGGGTGTCGACTTCGAACGGCTCCCCGCTCGCCGCGCCCTGTAAGCCGGGATCGTCGATTCCGAACGGGGAGCCGAGCGTCGCCGCGATCGCCTCGCCCTCGAGCCCGGTGCCCACCGGATCCAGCGCGCCGCCGGCGGCGTCCACTGCTCGCTCGAACAGCACGCCGACGCAGCCGCGCACATAGTCGGGCGGCAGCTCGGCGTGCCCGCCCAGCAGGACGACCACCTCGCCGGAGGACTGGCGGATCGCGGCGTTGACGCCCGTAGACATGACGTGGTCGGGATTGTCGAGCAACACCACGCGGGCGCCGCGCCCCTCGCGGGCGACGCGCTCCGCGACCTCCGTCACGATCTCGCGGGTGGCATCCGTCGAGCCGCCATCGGCGACCAGGATCTCCAGTTGCACGGGTGGGTAATCCTGGGCCAGCGCGGCCTCGAGGTTGCGACCGATGAACGCCGCCTCGTTGCGGACGGGAATCACGAGGGAGACGCGAGGCAACGCGATCTCGGTGGGGGAACCGGAACTCGACACCGAGGCGGAAGTCGTCACCGGCTCCTCCTCACAGGGATGCGGACGGCGCGGAATCCGGAGTGTTCGATGTCCGGATGACCGGCCGAGGACCCGCGCCGCTCGACACGTTCGGCGACGAACGGGGCCGCGTCAAGCCGGGGCGCGCCGCCGCTTCGCTCGCGCGCGGCCCCGACGCGCGCCGGTGCTATTCTCCAACACGTGACCGAAGATCGGGTACCTCCAGTCTACGAGTTTCATGTCTCGCGCGGGACACGAGAGCGCTACGGGCTCGACGACGCGCTGTTCGCGCTGAGCGGCAACGTCGTGCTCGCGAATCTCGCCGCCGTGCGCGCCTTCGTTCGCCGCGTCAACGAGCGCCGCCGCGCGGCGACCCCGCCCGAGCCGGAGTGGTCACCGGGGGACGTCAACGCGATGGGGCTGCTCGACGAGGTGTTTCACTTCATTGCGGCGCGCTATCAGCGGGAGCGCGACCCGCGGTCGGTGACGCACGCGCTCGAGTCCGTCGAGCGCGAGGTCGGCCGCGACCGGCTGGATCAGGCGCTGCGCGCGTTCTGTGACGTCTTCCCGGCGGTCGCCGTGCACCGCGGCGAATCGAGCGTGGACGAGTGGCTCGCCGGCGAGACGGCCGGCGTGTCGCATCGCGCGGTGGCGCTCGAGGAGCTGCTGATGCTGCGGCTCGCGAACGACAACCCGGCGTTTTCCCCGTTCCGCGAGCTGTTTGACGACGGTGCCCTGCCCGCGCGCGAGGCGTGCAACGACGTGCTCGCCGCACTCGAGCGCTGGTTCGCGAATCGTCCTCGCTACGGCCCACGCGAACAGGTGCTGATCGACATGTTGCGCACGCCGGCCCGCGAGCACCCCGACTCGCTCACGGATCAGCTCGAGTACATTCGCCGTCATTGGGGCTATCTGCTCGGCGACCTGTTGCTGCGGCTGCTCACCGGACTCGACGTGCTGGCCGAGGAATCGCATGCCCGCTGGATGCGCATGAATCCGGCCGATGCCTGGCGGGCGCGGGGATCCGGGCAGGATTCGATCCTGCGTTTTGGGGGCGACCACGAGCCCGAGCGCTTCACGCCCGATCGCGATTGGATGCCACGCGTGGTGCTGCTTGCGAAGAGCGCGTACGTGTGGCTCGACCAGTTGGCGAAGACGTACGGTCGCGAGGTCCGACGACTCGATCAGATCCCCGACGAGGAGCTCGACCGGCTCTCGCGCTGGGGCGTCACCGGGGTGTGGCTGATCGGGGTGTGGGAACGCAGCCGCGCGTCGCAGCGGATCAAACAGCTGTGCGGCAACCCCGAGGCGGCCGCCTCCGCCTATTCGCTGCTCGGCTATTCGATCGCCCGTGACCTGGGCGGCGAGGATGCCCTCCACCAGCTGAAAGAGCGCGCCGCCTCCCGCGGCATCCGGCTCGCGAGCGACATGGTGCCCAACCACATGGGCATCGATGCACACTGGGTGATCGAGCACCCGGACTGGTTCCTGGCGGTTCCGCACCCACCGTTCCCCGCCTACTCGTTCACCGGTCCCGATCTGTCGAGCGACGATCGCGTCACGATCCAGATCGAGGATCACTATTACGATCGGAGCGACGCGGCGGTGGTGTTCCGGCGCACCGACCGCTGGACCGGCGAAACGCGCTTCATCTACCACGGGAACGACGGCACGAGCTTCCCCTGGAACGACACCGCGCAGCTGAACTACCTGCGGCCGGACGTCCGCGAAGCCGTGATCCAAACCATCCTGCACGTGGCGCGGCAGTTCCCGATCATCCGCTTCGACGCGGCGATGACGCTGGCGAAGCGCCACTACCAGCGGCTGTGGTTTCCCGAGCCCGGAACCGGCGGAGCAATTCCGTCGCGCGCCGAGCACGGGCTGTCGAAGGCGCAGTTCGACGCGGCGATGCCCCACGAGTTTTGGCGCGAGGTCGTCGACCGCGCCGCCGTCGAGGCGCCGGATACGCTGCTGCTGGCCGAGGCGTTCTGGCTCATGGAAGGCTATTTCGTTCGCACGCTCGGTATGCACCGCGTCTACAACAGCGCGTTCATGAACATGCTGCGCGACGAGCAGAACGCGAACTATCGCAGCGTCATCAAGAACACCCTCGAGTTCGACCCGGAAATCCTCAAGCGCTACGTCAACTTCATGAGCAACCCGGACGAGCGGACCGCGATCGACCAATTCGGGAACGGTGACAAGTACTTCGGCGTCTGCACGCTGATGGTGACGCTGCCCGGACTGCCGATGTTCGGACATGGCCAGGTCGAGGGCTTCCAGGAGCGCTATGGCATGGAGTATCGCCGGGCGTATCACGACGAGCGTGAGGACCTCGGCCTGATCGCCCGGCACGAGCGCGAGATCTTCCCGCTGCTCCACCGCCGCCACGTGTTCGCCGAGGTCGCCGACTTCCTGCTGTACGATTTCTACGAGGCGTCCGGAAACGTGAACGAGGACGTCTTCGCGTTCTCGAATCGGCGCGACGGCGACCGAGCCCTGGTGCTCTACCACAACCGCTTCGCGGAGACCTCGGGTTGGGTGCGCACCTCGGCCGCGTCGGCGCGGATCGAAGGCGGGCAGAAGACGCTCGTGCGGCGGAGCTTGGGCGATGGACTCGCGCTCACTCCTGCCGACGGCGCCTACGTCCGGTTTCGCGACGCCCCTTCCGGCCTCGAGTACCTTCGCACGTCGCGAGAGGTATGCGAGCGCGGCCTCCACGTCACGCTACGCGCCTATCAGCGTCACGTGTTCCTGGACTTCCGCGAGGTGCGTGATTCGGCGCACGAGCCCTGGGCGAGGCTCGAGCGCGAACTGGGCGGCCGGGGTGTCCCGAGCCTGGACGACGCGGTGGACGAGGTCCGCCGCCGCGCGCTCGCCGCGCCGTTCGCAGCGCTGCTCGCGGCCGACACGCTGCGGGGGCTGGCGGCTGCCGGCGC
>JACXTT010002832.1_pt1 | contig 27190 bp, 21 predicted proteins | sample 9270951 | NCBI WGS metagenome assembly JACXTT01 (sample SAMN15532306, study PRJNA645909) | rock metagenome | isolation source: weathered quartz diorite | place: Puerto Rico | collected 2017-06-21 | reverse complement strand
GAGACGATCGTGCTCGCACTCCGATCGAAAGGAGACTAGCGAGTGATTCGTGTCGATCGTTGGTGCGCCATCGGCATCGTGGTGAGTGTGCTCGCCGTGTCCGGCCCGCTGCCGGCCGCCCCGGCGCCGAGCGATGACGCCGGCAAATTGATCACGCTCGACGCCGAGGACGCCTACATCCCCAGCGTGCTCAAGATCCTCGCCGAGAAGGGCAGCCTCAACATCGTCACTGGTCCGGGCGTCACCGCCGGGCGGCTGTCGATTCACCTGCGCGACGTTCCCATCGACCAGGCCGTCAACCTGGTCGTGCGCGCGGCGGGGCTCGCTTACGAGCGCATCGGCAACTCTGTGCTCGTGGCGAGCGCGGAAGCGCTCAGGCAGGAGACCGGACTGTCGTCGTACGTCGTCGAGCTCAAGTACGCGGATGCTGTCGAAGTACAGCAGGCGCTCGCCAAGCTGGCTGCCGAGATCCAGGTCGACCGCGGCGGCAACCGGCTAATCGTCGTGACGAGCCCGCGCGTCATCTCCGAGATCCAGGCGATCGTGAACAAGCTCGACGTGCCGGCGCGACAAGTCATGCTCGAGGCACGCGTCGTCGAAGTGTCGACGGACGACACGAAGAAGCTGGGCATCGACTGGGATCTGCTCAACCGCCAAACCTTCGTCATCGTGGAAGGCACAGCGGCGGCGACGTCACCCGGAGCGCTACCCGATGAGCTGCCTTTCGTGGGGAAGCTGCCGTCGCCGCAGAACCAAGTCACGCGGCAGGCGAAAGCGTTTCACGTGGCGCTCGACCTGCTCGTCCGCGAAGGCAATGCTCGCGTGCTCGCAAATCCCAAGATCGCCACACTCAACGGCAAGGAAGCGACGATGTTGATCGGCCAGCGCATCCCGTTCGTCGTCCAGGGGACGACGTTCGCGGGCAACGCGGCCGCGACGACGCAGACCATTCAGCGCGAGGAGGTCGGCATCAAGCTGCGCATCACGCCGCTCATCAATGCCGACGGCTACATCACGACCGACATCAACCCTGAGGTCAGCTCGGTCAGCGACTTCCGTGGCCCGAACGCCGACTTGCCGGTGGTCGCGACACGGCAGGCGAGCACGACGGTGCGGCTCAAGGACGGCAACTCCGTGATCATCGGCGGCCTGCTGAGCGAGGAAAAGACGCGCAACGTGACGAAGCTGCCGATACTCGGTCAGATTCCCGGGCTCGGCGTGCTGTTCCAGCACCAATCCATCGTGACGTCCAAGAAGGATCTCGTCATCGAGGTCACGCCGAGGATCATTCCCGACCAGCAGTGAGGCAGGGCGACGAAGTGGCGGCGACAGGGATGGCTGCGTGAAGCGAACTTAGAGCGAATACGGACGGCCGACGCTGACGACTCCGGCGATCCAGCCCAGCCACTGCCCCACGGCGACAGTCAGCGCCAGGACGATGATTCCCATGCCGAGCGTCGCGAGCTTCGGGGAGCTGCTGCGCGAGACGTAGAGCTGGACGATCAGCATCGGGGTCACGATGCCCTTCACGAGCACGAACAGCCACCAATGCCCGTGGGCCAGGGAGGCGAGCAGCGGGTTGCCTTCACGATTGCCGAGCCAATGAATGCCGAGCGCGGTGGCAACGAGATCCAGGCTGTTGGCTACGACCGCGACGAAAAGCACGATGCGCAAGGGAGCGGTCTCTCCGAGAGAATCATGTTCGCAGGCCTGAGGTCCCATTCTCGCAGACCCGAGCGTTCGCTTCAATGCTCAACGCTCGTTCGGCCGTGACCTCGATCCCGTTGACTCCAGGAACCGTCGCGGTGGCCGCGGTGTTCGGCCTGGTCATGGGCAGCGCGGTCACCGCGATCGCGTATCGCGTCCCGCGCGAGATCTCGTGGTTCCATGGCCGGTCGAAATGCCCACACTGCGAGCACCCGCTGGCGGTGTGGGACCTGCTCCCGCTCGTGTCGTGGCTGTCGACGCTCGGGCGTTGCCGCTACTGTCACGCTCGCGTCGCCTGGCGGTATCCGCTCACCGAGATCGCCTGCGCGGCGTGGTCGGTGCTGCTCGCGCTCAAGGTCGGACTGGGCCCGACGTATCCGCTGCTCGCGCTGTGGGGCTACCTGATGATCGCGCTGCTGTGGATCGACCTCGACTACCAGCTGCTGCCCGACGCGCTCACGTTCCCCGGCACGCTCATCGGGCTTGCGGCGGCCGCGCTCGTTCCCGGCGGACCCCGCCAGGCGTTGTACGGCGTGGTGCTCGGGAGCGGCCTGCTCTGGCTCCTGGCGTGGGGCTACTTCCGGGTGCGCAAGATCGAGGGCATGGGCGGCGGCGACGTGAAGCTCGCGGCCATGTTCGGCGTCGTGCTCGGCTGGCAGCTCGCCCTGCTCACTCTGTTCTTGTCGGCGCTGGCCGGCAGCCTGTGGGGAGGCGTTCTGATGCTGCGCGGCAGGGGGAACGCTCGTACCGCCATCCCGTTCGGGACGCTGCTCGCCCCCGCCGCGATGGTCGTGTTTCTGTGGGGGGACCGCTGGCTCGGCTCCTACCTCGGAATGTTCCGGAGCTGAACCCGCGGCCCCTTTGGCAACGCGGCACCGCGCCACTAAGGTGACCGTGTGAGCGCGGTCCCAACCCCCAACGCCGCCGAGGCGGCCGGAATCATTCTCGCGTCCTACGAAGCCTATCTCGCCCGGTTGGTGGCGGTGATCGCGCGCGCGAGGACCCACTTCGAGAACCGGGATTGGCTCGGGGCCCAGCGCGACTCGGCACATCGGCTCGATCTGTACAACGCCGCGGTTCAGGAAGGCCTCCAGCGGTTGCGCGATCGCCTGGGACCGGCGCTAGTCGAGCGCACGACCTGGGCGAGCCTGCGCGCGAAGTACGCCGGCCTCGTCGGCGAGCGTTGCGACGCGGAGCTGGCCGAGACGTTCTTCAATTCGTTCACGCGCCGGTTGTTCCACACCGTCGGGGTCGACCCGACCATCGAGTTCGTCTCACCGGCGACCCGAACGCCCGAGTACACCCCGCCGTGGAGCCATACGCTCGCCTTCCCCGCGGCCGGCGCGGGACTGGAGGCGGCGTTCCTCGCCGTGCTCGAGGCGTACCCATTCACGCCCGGCTACGCGGACCCTGGCGGCGATGCGGCCCGCGCCGCCCAATCCGTGACGGCGCAGCTCGGCGGCGCGGAGGCGCGCTCGATCGAAATGGCTCGCCCCGTGTTCTACCGCGGCAAGGGCGCCTACCTCGTGGGTCAGATCCACACCACGAACGGCTCCGCCCCGCTGCTGCTCGCGCTGACGAACCCGGGGGGGCGAATCGTCGTCGACGCCGCGCTCGCGACGACCGACGAGGTCAGCATCGTCTTCAGCTTCGCGCGCTCCTACTTCTTCGTCGCGATGGAGCGACCGCGGGAAATGGTCGATTACCTGCGCACGATCATGCCGCGAAAGCCGATCGGCGAGCTCTACAACGCGCTCGGATTCAACAAGCACGGCAAGACCGAGCTCTACCGGAGCCTGCTCGAACATCTCGCCTCGAGCGACGATCGCTTCGTGGTCGCGCCAGGCCAGCGCGGCATGGTGATGGCGGTGTTCACGCTCCCCGGCTTCGACGTCGTGTTCAAGGTGATCCGCGACCGGTTCGAATTCCCGAAGACCGTCACCCCCGACCAGGTGCGCGCGAATTACCGGATGGTCTTCCGACACGATCGCGCCGGTCGCCTGGTGGACGCCCAGGAGTTCGAGCATCTGGAGTTCGAACGCGAGCGCTTCGACGAGCGATTGTTGAAGGAGCTGCTCGAGGCGTGCGCCGAACGCGTCCACTCGAACGACCGGCACGTCGTCATCTCGCACCTGTACACCGAGCGGCGGCTGCGTCCGCTGGACCTCTACCTGCGCGAGGCTTCCACCGAGGCGGCGCGTGACGCGGTGATCGACTACGGCCAGGCGATGCGCGATCTCGCCGCCACGAACGTGTTTCCCGGCGACATGTTGCTCAAGAACTTCGGTGTCTCGCGCCACGGGCGGCTCATTTTCTACGACTACGACGAATTGTGTACGCTGACGGACTGTCGGTTCCGCGAGCTGCCCCCGCCGCGCGAGGACCGCGACGAGGGCTCAGCGGAGCCGTGGTTTTACGTCGGCGAGCGCGATATCTTCCCGGAGGAGTTCCGCGCGTTTCTGGGGCTCGGTCCGGACCTGCTCGAGACGTTCCTGTCGCACCATCGTGAGCTGCTCGGGGTGGCGTTCTGGCATCGCATGCAGGAGCGCCACCGGAACGGCGAGGTGCTCGACATCTATCCCTACCGATCGGCGCGTCGGCTGAGGCCGACGCCCCGGCGCCCGCGCGACACGGGCGCACGCCACCCTTCCTGAGGAGCGCGAACACCATGAGCGTCGTCCAGGGCGAAGCGATCAAGATGCAGAACGGCCGGCTCGAGGTGCCGAGCCACCCCGTGATCCCGTTCATCGAGGGGGACGGCACCGGACCCGACATCTGGCGAGCGTCGGTCGGCGTCTTCGACGCCGCGGTCGACAGGGCCTACGCAGGCAAGCGCAAGATCGCGTGGCACGAGGTGCTCGCCGGACAGAAGGCGTTCGACCGCACCGGGAGCTGGCTGCCCGACGAGACACTCGATGCGTTCCGCGGCTATCTCGTCGGCATCAAGGGGCCGTTGACCACGCCCGTCGGCGGCGGCATCCGCTCGCTCAACGTGGCCCTGCGCCAGATCCTCGACCTGTACGTCTGCCTTCGTCCCGTCCGTTGGTTCCAGGGCGTGCCCTCGCCCGTCAAGCACCCCGAGCGAGTCGACATGGTGATCTTCCGCGAGAACACGGAGGACATCTACGCGGGAATCGAGTTCCCCGCCGGGTCGGACGACGTGAAGAAGGTGTTGGCGTTCCTCAAGGAGACGTTCCCGACGGCGCACAAGAAGATTCGCTTCCCGGAGAGCTCGGCGATCGGGTTCAAGCCGGTGTCGCAGGAGGGCAGCGAGCGCCTGATCCGAGCGGCGCTCGACTACGCGCTGTATCACAAGCGGAAGAGCGTCACGTTCGTGCACAAGGGCAACATCATGAAGTTCACCGAGGGCGCGTTCCGCAACTGGGGCTACGCGCTCGCCGAGCGCGAGTTCACGGACCGCGTCTACACCTCGGAGCAGTGGGAGCGCACCCGCACCGCAAAGGGCGAGGACGCGGCGAATGCCGAGCAGCAGGCCGCGATCTCGTCGGGACGGGTGCTCGTCAAGGATGCGATTGCCGACATCGCGCTGCAGCAGGTGCTGACGCGGCCCGAGGAGTTCGACGTGATCGCCACGTTGAACCTGAACGGCGACTACCTGAGCGACGCGCTCGCGGCCCAGGTGGGCGGCATCGGCATCGCACCGGGAGGCAACATCAACTACCTCACCGGCCATGCGGTGTTCGAAGCCACACACGGCACCGCGCCCAAGTACGCGAACCTCGATCGCGTGAATCCGGGCTCGGTCGTGCTGTCGGGGGAGATGATGCTGCGCTACCTCGGCTGGAACGAGGCGGCCGACCTGGTGATCAAGGGCATGGACGGCGCCATCGCCAGCAAGCGCGTGACGTACGACTTCGCGCGCCTCATGGAGGGTGCGACCGAGGTGAAGGGCAGCGAGTTCGCGGACAACATCGTCGCGCACATGAAGTAGCCGGGTGCGTGGCGCGACAGCCCGCGCGGGCTCGTGGGTGGGCGCACGGGTTGGCACCGCGCCGCGCCGCGCTTCCAACTCGTGTGCGGGTCGGCGGTTGGGGCTGGCGGCCCTGGTCCCGGGCAGGGCTGCCGGCCGGTCCATGCCGCGTACGTCGCCCCACCGGCGGGGACGAGGGCGGCAATCTCGCCGACGAGCGCGGTAACTTTCCGCGCGAACGAAACGTACTCGCAGGGTGCCGGGGAACTCGCGCATAATGAGTTGGAGCACATGACGATGGAGACCGGAGGACCATGAAGAAGAAACCCCTGTTGATCGGTGCCGCGGTCGTGGTCGGGTTGGTCGTCATCGGTGGCGCAGCGATGCGCGGTCGCGGCGAGAAGCCTCTCGAAGTGCAGACCGGCAAGGTCGCACGGCAGCGGATCGTGCAGAAGGTCAACGCCACGGGAAAGATCCAGCCCAAGACTCAGGTGGAGATCAGCGCCGACGTCAGCGCCAAGATCACCAAGCTGCCGGTCGTGGAAGGGCAATGGGTCAACAAGGGCACGCTGCTCGTGGAGCTGGATCGCGAGCGTTACGTCGCGGCCGTCGAGAACGCCGAGGCGAACGTGCGTTCGTCCGAAGCGAACGCTTCACTCGTGCGCGAGAACATGACCCGGACCCAGAAGGAATACGGCCGCTCGAAGGAGCTGTTGTCGGGCGGGCTCGAGTCGCAGTCGGCGTTCGAGTCCAAGCAGGCCGAGTACCAGGTCGAGGCGGCCCGCTACAAGTCCGCCGTGGACCAAGTGGACCAGGCGAAGGCAACGCTCAAGCAGGCGCGCGCCGATCTGTCCAAGACCACGATCTTCGCGCCGATGTCCGGCACGGTCAGCGCGTTGAACAAGGAGCGGGGAGAGATCGCCTTGGGATCCCAGTTCCAGAAGGACGTGATCATGGTGATCGCCGATCTCAAGGAGATGGAGGCCAAGGTCAACGTCGACGAGAACGACATCACCTCGATCGCCATCGGTCAGAAGGCCGACATCGAGGTGGACGCGATGCAAGGGCACAAGCTCGCCGGCGTGGTCTCCGAGATCTCGAACAGCGCGAACACCACGGGCACCGGCGGCACGGAACAGAAGACGGAGTTCGAGATCACGATCACGATCACCGATCCTCCCCAGACGCTGCGACCGGGCATGACCGCGACCGCCGACATCATCACCAAGACGAACGACAGCGCGCTCAGCGTGCCGCTGCAGAGCGTCGCGGCTCGTACGGTGGATCAGCTCACGATGAAGGGCGAGAAGCGGAAGGACGCGGAGGCACGCTACAAGGCCGACAAGGACGGCTTCGTGGAGGTCGTGTTCGCGGTCGAGAAGGGCAAGGCGGTCGCCCACCAGGTCACGACCGGCATTCAAAGCGACGAGCTCATCGAGATCATCGGGGGGCTGCACGAAGGCGAGGAAGTCGTCACCGGCAGTTACCGCGCGATCTCCAAGGATCTCGACAACGGAGCCGCGGTGACCATCAACCAGAACCCCAAGAAGCGCCCGGCGGGGAAGCCGGCCCCCGGGTCCGCCGGGTCGTGAGAGATCAGCGATGAGACGCATGATGGTGGACTCGGCTGAGTCGCTCCGGATCGCGTTCCGCGCGCTGCGGGCGAATCGCGCGCGCGGCGCCTTGACGACGCTGGGCATCATCATCGGCATCGTCGCGGTCGTGACCACCATGACCGCGGCGAACGGCTTGCAGAACCGCTTCCGCGAGAGCTTCTCGGCGGTAGGCACGGACGTGATCTACGTCTCGCGCATGCCCTGGGTGGTCATGAACGACTTCTTCCTGTATCGCAATCGCCCGCCGCTCGAATTGCGCGAAGCCCTGGCGCTCGAGGACAAGATGCGCGGCAAGGCCATCGTCAATCCGACGATGGACGGCCGGCAGGACGTGAAGTACCGGGATCAGACCATGGATGCCGTGAACCTCATCGGCACCACGGAGAAGCAGACCGCCCTCTCGAGCGCGCTGCCGGAGAACGGACGGTTCCTGTTTTCGTTCGACGTCTATTACAAGCGCAACGTGTGTGTGATCGGCACCGCTGTTCGCGACGGCTTGTTCGGGGTCGCGGACCCGCTCGGCAAGGCGATCCGGATCGGCCGTACGGACTTCCGCGTCATCGGCGTCATGGAGAAGCAGGGCGGCGCCTTCCTCGGTGGCCCGAACTTCGACCGGCAGATCTTCGTGCCGATCACCTCGTACGTGAAGGCATTCGGAGGGGATCACCGCCGTCAAGACGTGAACATCGCCGTCAAAGCGCCCAGCCAGGAGGCCTTGGCGGACCTCGAATACGAGGTGACGGGCGAGATGCGCAAAATCCGTCAGCTGCGGCCGGTAGAGGCCGTCAACTTCTCGATCAACAAGCTCGATACGCTGGTCGGAACGTTCAACAGCGTCATCGGCGTCGTGCTGCTCGTGGGGTTGATCGTGACGAGCATCTCGCTGTTCGTGGGCGCCGTGGGCGTGATGAACATTATGTTCGTTTCCGTCACCGAACGGACGCGCGAGATCGGGATCCGGAAGGCCGTCGGGGCGACGCGACGCAGCATCCTGCTTCAGTTCCTGTTCGAGTCCGCGGCGATCTGCTTGCTCGGGGGGAGCGTCGGCATCGTCCTGGCGTCCCTCGTGACCGCGGTGATCAACGCGGCCCTGATGCCGGCGAGCATCTCCCTCCCCATCCTGATCATCGCGGTCGGGGTATCGATCGGCGTGGGCGTGCTGGCGGGAGTGGTTCCGGCGTTTCGCGGGGCGAGACTCGACCCCGTCGAGTCGCTCCGGTACGAGTAGCGTCGTGATCGAACGAGGTCGTCGTGCGCTTGCTTGACGCGTTGTTCATGTCGCTGGGTGCGCTCGTCGGCAACAAGCTGCGCTCCACCCTGACGCTCGTCGGCATCGTCGCCGGCGTCGCGTCCATCATCGCGGTGATGACGGGGATCTCCGTGATCCAGAAGACCATGGAGCACGAGATGAGCGTGCTCGGTGCGCAGACCTTCCAGGCCCAAAAATGGCCCGCGGGCGGATTCAACTCCGACGCCGATCGACGCAAGGCGATGCGCCGGCCCCCGCTCACCCTGGACAACGCGAACGCGATTCGCGAGCAGGTCAATACCGTCGACCTCGTGGGTTCCGAGATCTGGGACTTCGGCTTCGTCGTCCAGTACAAGGGCGTGTCGACGAATCCAAACGTTTCGATCTGCGGGGGAACGCCGGAATACCCGCCGAACAACACCCACTACATCGGGCTGGGGCGGGACATCTCACCGCTCGACGTCATGAGCGCCAGCCGGGTCGCCGTCATCGGCTACGCCATCGGCAAGAAGCTGTTCCCGTTCACCGATCCGATCGGCAAGGAAGTCCTCGTCGACAAGCGCAAGTTCCACGTCGTGGGAGTGTTCGACGAGAAGAAGTCCGCGTTCGGCGCCAACTACGACAACTACGTGCTGATGCCCGTGTCGACGTTCCTCGGCATCTACGGTCCGGTGGATCGCCAAGGATTCCGGCGCTCGGTCAACATCACCGTGCGTGCGAAGACGCCGGACCTCATGCCGGAGGCCATCGAGGAGACCCGTCAGGTGTTGCGGCACGAACGCGGTCTCAAGCCAGGCCAGGAGGACAACTTCACGATCTTCAGCAGCCAGAGCATGATCACCCAGTTCAACAAGATGAGCGCCGGCGTCAAGCTCGCAGCGTTCGTGATCGGAATCATCGCTCTAATCGTCGCCGGGATCGGGATCATGAACATCATGCTGGTGGCCGTGACCGAGCGGACCCGTGAAATCGGCATTCGCAAGGCGCTCGGCGCCCCTCCCCACAGCATCATGACCCAGTTCCTGATGGAAGCGGTCATCCTCTGCAACATCGGCGGCGTGGTCGGCGTCCTCCTCGGCTTCGGTCTCGGGAACCTCGTCGCGGTCTTCACCCACTTCGACGCCCGCGTGCCGCTGGAATGGGCGGTCATCGGGCTGGTGTTCTGCTCCGCGGTGGGGATCGCGTTCGGCATCCTGCCCGCCATCCGCGCGTCCCGACTCAACCCGATCGACGCGCTGCGCTACGAGTAGCGAGGCCAAGCTCCCAGGGCGGCACCCGCCGGCCGTGGCCGGCGGACAGCGGGTCGCACACCAGCGCGCGATCGTGCGCTGACGATCAACGACAGGGAGGTCGGATGGAGATTCGGCTCGACGGCAAGCGCGCCCTCGTGACGGGCGGCAACTCCGGCATCGGTCGGGCCATCGCGGTCGGGCTCGCACAGTCGGGCGCCCGCGTGGCCGTGAACTACGTCGCCGCACCCGAGAAGACCGACGAGGTCGTCGCCCAGATCCGCGGCGGCGGCGGTGAGGCGATCCCGGCGCCGGCGGACGTGTCGGACGCGGCTCAAGTGGCGGCGATGTTCGAGCTGCTCGATCGCACGTGGGGCGGCATCGACGTGCTCGTCAACAACGCCGGCATCGACGGCCACCCCGCCGCGGCATGGGAGGTAGACCCGGCCCAGTGGCGCCGCGTGCTCGACGTCAACCTCGTGGGGGCGTTTCTGTGCGCTCGAGAGGCGCTGCGGCGGATGACGGCGCAAAAGGCCGGCGTCGTGCTCGCCGTCAGCTCGGTGCACGAGCTGATTCCCTGGACCGGATTCAGCGCCTATACCGCGAGCAAGGCGGGGCTGTCGATGTTGATCAAGACGCTGGCGCAGGAGGCGGCGCCCTACGGCGTGCGCGCGCTCGCGCTCGGACCCGGCGCGATCAAGACCCCCATCAACGCGAACGTCTGGAACGATCCGAAGCTCTACGCGGATCTGCTCGACAAGATCCCGCTGCGGCGCATGGGGAATCCCGAGGAGATCGCGGCGATGGCGGTGTTCCTGGCCTCCGACGCGGCCGCCTACGTCACCGGCACGACGATCTTCGTCGACGGCGGCATGCTCGACTATCCGGATTTCCAGCACGGCGGCTGAGCGCAGGGTCAGCGATTCGGCCGCGGCTCGGGGTAGTCGCCGATCCCCGGCTGTACGTCGTCGCGCGTCCGCGGCAGGATCAGGTAACCCCCGCGCGTCGCAGGGAACAGGGCCTGCGACAGCACGCCCGTTACCTGAACGGGCGTCGTCGGAATGGGTTCTCCGGCGAGGCTGCGGCGGCCATCACATGCGGTCGTGCCCGCGACGCGCATCACCACCCACTCGGTGGCCGAGTCCCGGGCCGCATGCGCGAGCCGGTAGCTCGTGTCGATCGCGAACTTCGCCCCCGCCGCCGGAACACGGCCCTCCGCCGTGCGTACGAGCATGTCGCGCACGAGGACGAGTCGCCCCTCATTGGGTTCGAGCCCGCCGGGCTGCTGCGTCGCCCGAACTTCCGTCGCCGTCTGCGCGAGCGCGACCGCCGGGCAGCGTGCCCTGCCCAGCGCCTCGATCAGGAGGGGCGTGCGTGCGCCGCCGGTGACCTGGGTGAGTCCTCCGACGGAGGCGATTCGACCCGTCACGCGCAGCGAGTCGCCGAGCGCGGCGCAGTTCCTGGGGGAGCCGTAGACGCACACCCCACCGGTCGGATCCTGGAGGTAGAGCCGGGTGGTTCGCGCGCTCGAGAATTGTGCGGTCACGACGCCCGTGACCGTAACGGTCCGACCGACCGCGACCGTTTGGCCCTTGGCATCGTTCCAGTGGAGGGCGCCGATCGGCTCGGCCGAGGCGGAGCCCAGCCACAAGACCATCGCCGTCGCGACCGCATCCCGGGCGCGCGAGGCTGTCATGCTCGACCTCCTCGTGGGCTGCGCCAGGCTCAGCGCAGGCTCGTGAGCGCGCGGCCCCCATCGATCGGGAGCGTGGCGCCGGTGATCCAGTCCGCCTCGTCGCTCATGAGAAACAAGATCGTCGCCGCGATTTCTTCCGGCTGACCGGGTCGGCCGAGCGGGTGAGTCGATTTCGACCGCTCGAGGAACGCCGGGTAGTCGGCCACGGCGCCCGTGACCGTGTGCAGCTCGGTCACGACGACGCCGGGATTCACGGCGTTGACCCGCACACCCATGGGCGCCAAGTCGAGCGCCGCGCAACGCGTCAGCGCGTCCACGCCTGCCTTGCTCACGCAGTAGGCCAGGACGCCGGGATAGGCCCGCGGCCCCGCCACCGAGGACACGTTGACGATCGTGCCCTTGCGCTTCACCAGCTCCGACGTGGCGGCGCGTGACAGCAGGAAGACCGAGCGCAGGTTGCTGTCCATCACGCGATCCCATTCCGCGGGTGCCGTGGTGGCGATCCCGCCGTTGCCGATGACTCCGGCGGCATTCACGAGCCCGTCGAGACCACCGTAGGCGTCCACCGCCGCGGCCACCCACGCCGCGCACACGGCCTCATCGCGCACGTCGCCGGTGGCCACGCTCGCCGCCCCGCCGCGAGCCGTGCACGCGGCTGCGACTTCGTTGAGCCGCTCGCGGCGGCGTCCCGCGAGCACCAGCCTCGCCCCCTCGGCACCCAGCGCTCGCGCCGTCGCGCGGCCGATGCCGCTCGAGGCGCCGCTCACCAGCACGACCTTGCCCTTGAAGCGCGCGCGTTCCGGCACGAGTCCTCTCCCACGAGTGCGGCAGTTCGATTCGGCCGCCCACTCTATCGGTTCTCCAGGTGGCCCGCACGCGGGTCGTCGGGTCGCAGGCGAAGCACGGTTTGGACCACCCCTGGGGGCAGACAAACGTCACGTGATCGCGAGGCGTCCGCGCCATCATTCCTCGTCCGAGTAGAGTCGTTCGAGGATGCGGGACAGCGCACGCCGATCGCGGAGCGGCAGGCGCCGTTCGACGTGGCGCTCGAGTGTTTCGATCTCGGGCTGCATGCGCTCGAGCAACCGCAGGCCCTTGTCGGTGATCTTCGTGATCGATCGCCGGCGGTCCTCACCCGAGCGATCCCGCTCGACCAGGGCGTGCGCCTCGAGGCGGTCGATCAGCCGCGTGACGTCGGGGGCGCGCTCGATCATGCGCCGCGCGATCTCGCAGCGCGCATAGCCGCCGGCACGGGCGCCGCGTAGGATCCGCAGCACGTTGTACTGGCCGGTGGTCACGTCGTGCGCGGCGCAGATCCGGTCCATCCGCTCGCGCAGGTGACCCGCGGCCACGAGCAGGTTGAGGATCGCCTCGTGCGCGGGGCCCGCCACTCGTGTCATCTGCAGCCGCTTCCGGAGCACGTCACCCATCGCAGCCCCTACGATGCCCCGAACGGTTGTGTGTTTCAACACATTCTTCTGGGAACCGCCCGGGCCCCCGTCGCCGGCGGTTGACCCGGATGGTAGATTGCCGTGGCGCAGCGTCATCCTGGGCCTTCCGGCGTCCCGCTGACGTCGAAACGTCCTCGCCGACCTCACGCTTCTCGCAACTGGAACGAGACCCATGACCGATCTCTATATCGCCGCCCCCGTCCGCACACCCATCGGCCGCTTCGGCGGAGGACTCGCGTCGCTGCCGGCCGCGGAGCTCGGCGGCATCGCGGGTCGCGAGGCCATTCGACGCGCCGGCATCGCACCCGACCGCGTCGGCTACGCGGTGTTCGGCAATGCGCGTCAGGCCGGAGGCCGACCCAATCCCGCGCGGCAGGTCGGCCGCCACGCCGGACTGCCCGACTCCTCCCCCGCGTTCACCGTCAACATGGCGTGCGCCTCGGGGCTGCAGGCGATCCTGTCGGCGGCGCAGCTCGTCCGCGACGGCGAGGCCGACGTCGTGCTCGCGGGCGGCGCCGAGTCCATGAGCCGCGTGCCCTACATGCTCGAGCGCGCACGCTGGGGCTACCGTCTCGGGCACGGCGAGCTGATCGACGGCATGTACCACGACGGCTTCCTGTGCCCGTTGAGCGGCAAGATCATGGGTGAGACCGCGGAGACGCTGGCGGAGCAATACGGCATCTCGCGCGCCGAGCAGGACGCCTACGCCGTCGAGACTCAGCGGCGCTGCGAGCAGGCACGCAAGGCTGGCAGCTTCACGGGCGAGATCGTCGCGGTGACCGCGCCGGACGAGCGCGGCAAGCCGGCGACCGTGGAGCGCGACGAGCACCCGCGCGACGGCGTCACGGTCGAAGTGATGGCGAAGCTCCCCCCGGTGTTCAAGGCCGGGGGAACGGTGCACGCGGGCAACTCCTCGGGCATCACCGACGGCGCCGCGGCGATGCTGGTGTTGACCGAGGCCGCGGCGAGCCGCGAGCGGGTCGAGCCATGGGCCCGGATTGTCGGGTTCGCGACGGCGGGCGTCGACCCCGGAGTGATGGGCATCGGACCCGTGCCCGCGGTGCGCAAGCTGGAGCAGCGGACCGGCGTGAAGCTCGGCGACGTCGATCTCATCGAGCTGAACGAGGCGTTCGCGGCCCAGGTGCTCGCGTGCGATCGCGAGCTGCACATCGACCGCGCGCGGCTCAACGTGAACGGCGGCGCGATCGCGCTCGGGCATCCGATCGGCGCGACCGGGGCACGGATCGTCGTGACGCTGCTCCACGAGCTGCGGCGGCGCGGCGCCAAGCGCGGGCTCGCGACGCTGTGCGTATCGGGCGGCATGGGCTGGGCGTTGCTGCTCGAGCGGGTGTGAGCGGGAACGTCCTCCGCTCGCCGCCGCGGCGCCGATTCCATCGTCAAAGTATGGTGGAAGTGTGGCATTTCGTTGGCAGCGGACGAGCGCACGGATTTACTACGACGAACGTGACCCGGGCTCTCCACCGGCTTGACGACCCGGCCGGCGCGGGAGTGTAGTGTTCGTTTCGCGCGCGGCCCTGGCGCGCCACGGAGGCTTCACTCATGAGCGATCCGACCGGGCCAGCTTCCGCGCTACCCAGTCGCACATCATCCCCACCTCGCGTGCACGCCCGACCTCCGATTCGCCACAGGCACCGCCTCGCGTGGGCTGCTTGCATCATTGCCCTCGGCGCCGCGGCATCCGGCTGCGGAGGCAAGACGTCGGTTCGCCAGCCGCGCGTGCCGGTGACCGTCGCCCGCGTCGAGCGACGCACCGTGCCGCTCGAGCTCGCCGCCACCGGCACCGTCGAGGCGATCCACTCGGCCAGCGTCGGCTCGCAGGTCGGCGGCACGGTGACGTCGCTGGCGATCCGGGAAGGGCAGCAGGTGCGCGCGGGCCAGCTGCTGATCCAGCTCGACACGCGCCCGTTCGTCGCCCAGCTCGATCAGGCGCGCGGCGCCCTCGGCCGCGATCGCGCACAGTGGCAGACCGCGCGGGCCGATGCCGAAAGGGCCAAGGCGTTGTTCGATCAAGGTCTGCTCGCGCAAGCCGATTGGGATCAGAAGCGATCCGCGGCGGACGCGCTCCACGCCACGGTGATCGCCGACTCCGGGGCGGTCCAGCGCGCGGCGCTCGATCTCGAATACGCCACGATCCGGGCGCCCGTATCGGGTCGATCGGGGGCATTCAACGTGCACGTGGGCGACCTCGTCAAGGCGGAGACGAGCGATCCGCTCGTCACGATCGTCCAACTCCACCCGATTCGCGTGCGCTTCACGATTCCCGAGAGCCAGCTGCCACTGCTGCAGAGTCATCGGCAAGGAGATCCGCGCGTGTTCGTCCGCTTGCAGCCCGAGGATTCCACGGCGATCGAGGGGCGCCTCGTGTTCATGGACAACGCCGTGGACCCATCGACCGGAACGCTGCTGCTCAAGGGTGAATTCGACAACCGCGACGGCCTCCTGTGGCCCGGGCAGTTTGTCGACACCCGGCTCGTGCTGGCGGTCCAGAAGGACCGAATCGTCGTGCCCGCCGCCGCGGTGACGGTCGGCCAGCAGGGCCCCTACGTCTACGTGATGAACGCGGACTCGACCGCCAGTCCGCGGCCCGTCTCGATCTCGCGTACCCAGGGCGACATCGCCGTCGTGGCCCGGGGGCTCGAGCCGGGAGAGACCGTCGTCACGGACGGGCAGTTCCGGCTGTCGCCCGGCGCGCGCCTGCTGGTGCGCCCGGGGCAGAAGGGCGCGCGCTCGTGAACGTCTCGGGTCTCTTTATCCGGCGGCCGATCGCGACCACGCTGATCATGGCCGGGATTCTGTTCTTCGGCATCGTCGGGTACTCCGGCCTGCCGGTGAGCGACGTGCCCAACGTCGACTACCCCATCATCTCGGTGAACGCGAGCCTCCCGGGCGCGAGCCCGGAGACGATGGCCTCGGCGGTTGCCACACCCCTCGAGAAACAGTTCTCGACCATCGCCGGCCTCGATGCGATGACGTCAAGCTCGAGCCAGGGCTCGACGAGCATCACGCTCCAGTTCACGCTCGATCGCAGCATCGACGCTGCGGCGCAGGACGTGCAGGCGGCGATCGCTCAGACGTTGCGGCAGCTGCCCACGGGGATCATCCCGCCCTCCTACCAGAAGCTGAATCCGGCAGCGTCCCCGGTGCTGTTCTACGCGCTCACGTCGCCGTTGATGCCGCTGTCGAAGCTGGACGACTACGCCGAGGATTTCCTCGCTCAGCGAATCTCGATGGTGGACGGCGTCGCCCAAGTCCAGGTGTTCGGGGCGCAGAAGTACGCGGTGCGCATTCGGCTCAATCCCCAGGCGCTGTCGTCGCGCCAGCTCGGTCTCGACGAGGTCGTCAACGCGGTCTCGTCGGGAAACGTCAACCTGCCGACCGGGATCCTATGGGGTCGCGCGCGCACGACGACCGTCGAGGCGAGCGGCCAGCTACAGAACGCGGCCGACTTCTCGAATCTGGTCGTCGCCTGGCGGGAAGGCCGCCCCGTGCGGCTCAGAGACCTGGGCGAGGTCATCGACGCGGTCCAGAACGACAAGGTCGCGACGTGGTATCAAGGCAAGCGCGGCATCGTGCTCGCGATCCAGCGCCAGCCGGGCACGAATGCGGTTGCGGTGGCCGACGCGGTCGGCGGGTTGATCCAGCGGCTCGGCCCGCAGCTGCCGGCCTCGGTCGAGCTGCACAAGATGTTCGACCGCTCGATCTCGATCCGTAATTCGGTCAAGGACGTCCAGTTCACGCTGCTGCTCACCCTCGTGCTCGTCGTGCTGGTCATCTTTGCCTTCCTCAAGAACGTGCCGGCCACCCTGATTCCGAGCCTGGCGCTGCCGTTCTCGGTGGTCGGCACGTTCGCCGTGATGCACAAGCTCGGCTACAGCCTCGACAACCTCTCACTCATGGCGCTGACGCTGTCCGTGGGGTTCGTGGTTGACGACGCGATCGTCATGCTCGAAAACATCCATCGCCACATGGAGATGGGAAAGCCTCGCGTTCAGGCGGCCCTCGAGGGCTCGCGAGAGATCGGTTTCACGATCCTGTCGATGACCCTGTCGCTCGTGGCGGTCTTCATTCCGGTGCTGTTCATGGGCGGACTGCTCGGCCGGCTGTTCAACGAGTTCGCGATCACGATCAGCATCGCGATCCTGGTGTCCGGGTTCGTATCGCTCACCCTCACCCCCATGCTGTGCAGCCGCTTCCTCAAGCTGGAGTCCGCCACCGGCCATGGTCTCGTGTACCGGACCGCGGAAGGCACCTTTCAGGCGTCGCTGCGCTTCTATGACCGAACGCTCCGCTGGGTGATGCACCACCGGCCGACGGCCATGGTGTTCTCGCTCGCGATCCTGGTCGGCACGGTGATGTTGTTCCGCGTCGTGCCGAAGGGCTTCATTCCGAGCGAGGATACGGCGCAGTTGCAGGCGACGACCGAAGCCGCCGAGGGCACCGCCTTCGAGAGCATGGTGCAGCACCAGCAGCAGGTCGCCGCGATCGTCGCCGCAGATCCTAATGTTCTGGACTTCATGTCGTCCGTGGGCGCGGGCGGGAATTCCAGCGCGAACCAGGGACGGTTGTTCATCCATCTCAAGCCGCGAGCTCAGCGGCATCTCTCGGCCGACGACGTGGCCCGCGAGCTGAGCGTCAAGATGGCGCGCGTGCCCGGCATCCGCGCGTACGTCAACAACCCGCCGGTGATCAGCGTGGGCGGCCGCACGTCGAAGAGCCAGTACCAGTTCACGCTCCAGAGCACGGACATCGACGCGCTCTACCAGGGTGCGAACCAGATGCTCGCCCGCATGCGCGATCTCCCGGGCCTGCAGGACGTGACGAGCGACCTGCAGGTGAGCAATCCGCAAGTCCAGGTGGACATCGACCGCGATCGCGCGTCATCGCTCGGCGTGACGGCGCAGCAGATCGAGCAGACGCTCTACAACGCCTACGGCTCGCGGCAGGTGTCGACGATCTTCACGCCCACCGATCAGTACTGGGTCGTCCTCGAGCTGCAGCCCGAATACCAGCGCGACGTCGCGGCGTTGAGTCAGTTGTTCATTCGCTCGGCGACCGGCACGCTCGTCCCGCTCGGAGCCGTGGCGCGCCTGTCGCCGGACGTCGGCCCGCTGAGCGTCAACCATTCCGGGCAGATTCCGTCGGTCACGCTGTCGTTCAATCTGCGCCCCGGAATCGCCCTCGGCCAGGGCGTCGACCAGGTGCAACGCGTGGCTCGCGAGATCCTGCCTGCTAGCGTCACCACGAATTTCGCCGGCACCGCCCAGGTGTTCCAGTCGAGCCAGCAGGGGCTGCTGTGGCTGCTGCTGCTGGCGGTACTCGTCATCTACCTGGTGCTGGGCGTGCTGTACGAGAGCTTCATCCATCCCCTGACGATCCTGTCGGGGCTGCCGTTCGCGGGATTCGGCGCGCTGCTGACGCTGCTGCTCTTCCGCGTGGATCTCGGGATCTACGCGTTCGTCGGCATCATCATGCTCGTCGGGCTGGTCAAGAAGAACGCGATCATGATGATCGACTTCGCCCTCGACGCCGAGCGTAACGAGGGCAAGGCGCCACGCGAGGCCATCATCGAGGCGTGCCTGATCCGCTTCCGTCCGATCATGATGACGACCATGGCGGCGCTGATGGGAACTCTGCCGATCGCCGTCGGCTTCGGCGCCGGCGCCGAATCGCGCCGCCCGCTGGGGCTCGCGGTCGTGGGTGGACTCGCGTTCTCGCAAATCGTGACGCTCTACATCACGCCCGTGATCTACACCTATCTCGATGCGTTCCAGCGCCGGCTGCAGCGGCGCACCGAACCCAAGCCGGCGGCCCACGCGGCCGCCGCCGCCGCGCGCTAGGCCGCGAGCACGAGCGTTTGAACGGCGCGGCGCCCGCACCGATCATGGGACGCATGACCCGGCCCGCCGCCACCCCGGCGATTCCTGTTTCCACGCGATGATCCGATGACGCTCGACGAGCTCCGGCAGGCGCTGGCCGAGGTGGACCGCGACATCATCATCCAGGTCGGCCGCCGGCTCGCGCTCGCCTCGGAGATCGGCCAGGAGAAGCGGCGGCTGGAGCTGGCCGCCCGCGACTACCAGCAGGAGCGCGAGGTCGTTGAGCGCGCGATCCTACTGGCGAAGCGGTTCGACGTGCCCGCGCCCTTGGCCGAGGAGCTGTTGCTCACGCTGATTCGCTCGTCGCTCACCGTACAGGAACGCGAAGGCGTCGCCTCGACCGGGGGCGGCAGCGGCCAGCGCGCGCTCGTGATCGGCGGCGCCGGGAAGATGGGACGGTGGTTCGTCCGGTTTCTCGCATCGCAGGGCTTCGCCGTCGACGTCGCGGACCCCGCCGGCCCGGTGCCCGGGTGCGGGTTCGTCCCGGACCTGGACGCCACGACCCTCGATCACGATCTCGTCGTCGTCGCCGCCCAGCTGCGGGCCTCGGCGGAGATCCTGACGAGGTTGTCCAACCGGCCGCCGGCGGGCGTGGTGTTCGACATCGGCTCGCTGAAGAGTCCGCTGCGCGAGGGGCTCGAGGCGCTGCGGCGCGCGGGTGGCCGCGTCACGTCGGTGCACCCGATGTTCGGCCCCGCGACCGAGCTGCTCAGCGGTCGCCACGTGCTGTTCGTCGACGTCGGCGTGCCGGAGGCGACGGCGCGAGCCCGGGAGCTGTTCGCGCCGACGATGGCGATTCAAACGGAGCTGGACCTCGAGTCCCACGATCGCCTGATCGCTTACGTGCTGGGCTTGTCCCATGCGCTGAATATCGCGTTCTTTACCGCGCTCGCGGAGAGCGGCGAGGCGGCGCCGCTGCTCACGCGGCTGTCGTCCACGACCTTCGAGTCGCAGCTCAAGATCGCCGGCCAGGTCGCCGACGAGAACCCCCACCTCTATTTCGAGATCCAGTCGCTCAACGACTTCGGTGCCGAATCGCTCGTGGGCCTGCAGCAGGCTGTGGAGCGGCTGCGGAGCATCGTCGCGGATGGCGACGAGTCGGGCTTCGTGGCGCTCATGGACCAGGGCAAGGCGTATCTCGCCGAACGCGGGCGGGGTCCCGGCTAGCGCGAGGAGGATCGCATGGAACCCAACGAACGCCAGTTCCCCGACGGGCGAGTCGAGCTCGTCGACACCGCCCCGATCGCGTCGAGCCCGCTCTACAACCACGATCTCGCTCCCGTGCCGATCGCGCGGCGCCGCTGGACCACCTACAACTACGCGGCGCTGTGGATCTCAATGGCCCACTGCATCCCCACGTACATGCTGGCCTCGGGGCTCATGGCGGCGGGGATGAGTTGGAAGCAGGCGCTGTTCACGATCCTGCTCGGCAATACCATCGTGCTCGTTCCGATCCTGTTGAACTCGCACCCCGGCACGAAGTACGGCATCCCGTTCCCGGTGTTCGCGCGCGCTGCCTACGGCACCGGGGGCTCGAATCTGCCGGCGCTGATGCGCGCCCTGGTGGCGTGCGGCTGGTTCGGGATCCAGGCGTGGATCGGCGGTGAGGCGCTGCAGACGCTGTTCGCCGCGTTCATTCCGGGATGGAAGACCGCGCTCGGTCCCGGCTTCGGCGGCCACACCACGAGCGAATGGCTGTCGTTCCTGTTGTTCTGGGGGCTCAACATCTGGATCATCTACCGGGGCATGGACGTGCTGCGTCAGGTCGAGAACTGGGCGGCGCCTTATGTGTTAATCGTGACGACGGTCTTGCTCATCTGGGCGGTGAATGCGGCGCATGGCCTGGGCCCCCTGCTCGCGCAGCCGGGGAAGTTCCACACACTGCACGAGTTCCTGCCGGTGTTCGTGCCGTCGCTCACCGCGATGATCGGCTTCTGGGCCACGCTGTCGCTCAACATGCCCGACTTCACCCGCTTCGGTCGCAGCCAGCGCGAGCAGGTCGTCGGCCAGACGATCGCGCTGCCGACGACGATGTTCGTGTTCGCCGCCATGGGCGTGCTCATCACCAGCGCGACCGCGATCATCTACGGCGAGGCGATCTGGGACCCAGTGAAGCTGGTCGGCAGGTTTCACGACCCGCTGATCGTGGGCATCGCGATGTTCTCGGTGGTCGTCGCCACGCTCGCGGTGAACATCGCGGCCAACGTCGTCTCGCCCGCGAACGACTTCGCGAACGCCTGGCCACGACAGATCAGCTTCAAGACCGGCGGGCTGATCACCGGGCTGATCGGCATCGCGATGCAGCCCTGGCGGCTGCTCGCCGACCCGCGCGGCTACATCTTCGCGTGGCTTGTCGGCTACTCTGGCGGCCTCGGGTCGATCGCCGGCGTCCTCATCGCCGACTACTGGGTCGTGCGCCGCAGGACGCTCAAGCTCGCCGATCTCTACCTGCCGCGCGGCGAATACGGCGGCTGGAGCGTTCCTGCCGTTACCGCAACGCTGGTCGGCTGTGCGCTCGCCTGGGGCGGACTGGTCGTCCCGCCGCTGCGCCCGCTGTACGACTACGCGTGGTTCGTCGGGTTCTTCTCGGCGGGCCTGGTGTACGTGGTGATGAAGCGTCCGACGGCGGCCCCCTAGCGCCCGCGCAGCGGCTGTACGGCGCGACGCAGCATGCGCACCAGCGGAGCGGGCCGCTTCCCCTCCCCCGCATTGGAGTCTCGCGCCGCGATGATCGCCGCGTAGGTGTCCGCCGCCGGAGTCCGCACGCGCGTGAGCGCGGGGTCCGTGTCCAGGTCGATGTGATAGAGCCCGAAGTCGCTGTCCGCGCCCAGCGGCAGCCCCCATTCGCGGTTCGTCGTGATGCTCCAGCAGACGTACCCCTTGACGGGGATCCCGGCGTTGCAGGCTCGCTGCACCTCGCGCAGGTGCTCGCGCAGGTACGCGGCGCGGGGTACGCCGTCGGCGTGCTCGACGCTGCCGTTCTCGATGATGAACAGGTTCTTGCCGGGAAACATGCGGCGGTAGCGTCGCAGCAGGCGCAGCAGTCCCCCCGGATAGACCGGCGCGCGGGAGTAGCGCTGTGCCAGCGAGTCGAGCAGTCGTGAGATCCGATCCCAACGCACCTCGGGAACGCCCCAGTAGTAGTCGAAGCCGACGAAGTCGAGCTGTCCGACGCATTCCGGCGGGCATAGGAACTCGGGAAGCCGACCGGCCATCCCCAGGTACCACCAATTCGTGTTCGTAAGCGCCGAGAACAGGGCCCGCCAGCGCGCGTAGAAGTTGACGAGTCGCGACCGGACCGAATGCAGCCGGCGTACGCGCTCGTGCGTGTCCAGCTCGACGAACCGGACTCGTTCAGGGTCGCCCAGCAGCCGGTTCGCGAGCGCGCGGGCGATGTCCACCTCGAGCCCGCTCCAGCGCTGCGTCGCCGGATCGAAGACGGAGAGCGGGGCGCCGTTGCGCCGCACGCCGACGACGACCTCCCCCCGCGCGCGGATACGCGCAATCGCCGGTGCCACGCTCGACGCCGTGTCCGACGCGAGCGCGGGCGCTGCGCCGGGTCGCGGCGCCGGACGTCGCGCGAGAGCGACGAGCCGATCCGGATGACCGGCCGCCGCGGCCGCAGACTGGGGTGCCATAGCCGTAGGCTCCGCCGCCGCGGCCGCCGGCTCCGTCGCGGCGGCGTCGGCGACCGTAAGCGCGACGATCTCGCGAATCGCGGCGTCCACCTCGTTGAGCAGCGACTCCTGATTCGGCGTCACTCCGGCGCAGTACCAGGTGCGGTTCGTGGCCAGCGCGATCCTGCGCCAGCGGGCGTCGTCGGCCGTGACCAGCGCATCGAGCAGCACATCGTCGGACGCCACGCCGTCGGCGCGCTCGCGCCGTACCTCCTCGAGTCCGTCGACGAGGTCGCGCACGAACCGGAGCCGCGGCGGCCGGGGCAGTGAGCGCAGCAGCGACGCGGTGTGCGATCCGCGCAACGCCGCAACGGAAGCGCTCGCCAGATCGGCCAGCACGCGCACACGGCTCGTGGCCGGGACGAGCAACACCGGCAGCGCCGACGCGTACGGCACCGAGAACAACACGTGGCGCTCGCGTTCCGGCGTCCAGGTGAGCGCGCCCATCATCACGTCCACGGCCCCGGTCGCCCAATCCATTCGCTCCGCCTGGCGCCGCTCCCGGCGCTTCCACTGGACCGGGTCGCTCGCCCCGGATGCGACTCGGTCGAGGAACTTCTGGACGAACTCGGGCATGCCGAGCACGAAGGGATTCGCCCCCACCTGCGCGTTGGGAACGACCGCGCGGATCCGGGCGCGCGCCCGCGTGTGCGCAACGAACAGGTTGCGGATCAGCGTCGAGGCGGCGTCGATCTGCTCGGTGGCGGAGGCGCCGCCGAGGCCGGGCGGCATCATGTAGCCGCGCTGTCCCCACAGCTTGAGGTAGCCCAGCGGCAGAAAGGTCGGCTCGTTGAAGGTGATCCATCCGACGACGTGCTCGCCGAGCTTTCGCGCGACGGCCTCGGCGTAGGTCGCGAAGTGGTCCGGGAAGCTCTCCCCCAGCATCCCCCCCTCGGCCTCCAGATGGGGCGGCCAGGTGAAGTGATGGAGCGTGACGATAGGCCGCATTCCGGCGTCCTGGATCCGCTTGGCGACCCCTCGGTAGTGGTCGAGCGCCGCATCGTCGAAGCGGCCGGGCTCGGGCTCGACGCGGGTCCAGGAAACGGAGAACCGGAAGGCCGTGCACCCCAACTGCCGGGCCAACTCGACGTCCTCGGGATAGCGGTTCCAGAAGTCGGTCGCGCGCCCCCGCGGGGTGCGGCCCGTCGCGCGCTCCCAGATGTCGCGAATGTCCTCGCGGGCCGGGTCGTACGCTTCGCACTGATGATCCGACGTGGCGACGCCGAAAATGAAGTCCTCGGGGAAGCGACGGTCGCGACGGGGAACGAGCCGGGGTTTCGGCATGCGCCTCCTGATCGGCATTCATCGAAAACGTCCGCAGCCGTTTCCGGACGCGGGCGAACGAAACATCCTGAAGGGCGAGCCCATGGCGTGGCAAACGCCTGGGAGCTCGCCGCGCCATGCTCGCAATGGTTGGCGCGTCACGGCCCTCGGCGCGGGCCTTGCGGCACTGGCCCTGGTCGCGGCGCCGTCGCTGCCGCGTGACGGCTCACACGCCAGCGCCGATCCCTCCGGCTCGCGGCGTGCGGTGACGTTCAGCATGCGCACGATGGGCACCTACGCGAACGTCACGCTGGTGACCGACGACTCGGCGGCGGTCGCGCCCATTGCGCACATCGCGCAGAGTGTGCTCGCCCGCGTCGATTCGCTCATGAGCAACTGGACGACGACGAGCGAGGTCGCGAGGCTCAATCGCGAGTGCGCGGCGGGTCCCGTTCACGTCCACCCCGAAGTGGCCCGCGTGATCGCCACCGCGCTCGACGTGTGGCGCGGCAGCGAGGGCACGTTCGACATCACGGTGGAACCCCTCGTTCGCGCCTGGGGCTTCATCGGCGGACCACCGCACGTGCCGCCCGACTCCGTGGCCCGAGCGGCGTCTCGGCTGGTCGGAGCGCAGCAGCTCCGATTCGATCCTGTCGCGGGCACGCTGCAGTTCGAGCGGCCTGGCGTGAAGATCGACCTCGGTGGCATCGCGAAGGGGTACGCCGTCGACGTCGCGGCGGAGTCGCTGCGCGCCCATGGCGTGCACGACGCGCTCGTGGATCTCACGGGCAACATGTTCGCGCTCGGCCATCCCCCGACCGCGCCCGGATGGCGCATTGGCATCCGCGACCCGCGCGACCGCCTGCCCTACTTCGCGCGGATCCAGCTGAGCGGCGAGGGGATCTCGACCTCGGGCAAGTACGAGCAGTTCGTCGCGGCCGACGGCAAGACGTACGGGCACATCATGGACCCGCGCACGGGCCGACCGGCGGAAGGGCTGCTGTCGGTCACACTGATCACTCCCAGCGCGTTTACCTGCGACAGCTGGGACACGCCGATGTTCGTGCTCGGCGCCGAGAAGGCGAAGGCGCTCGCGCGCCGCCACTCGGACTTCGGCGCCGTGCTCGTGACGCCGGGGAGCGCCGGGATCGACACCGCGTGGGTGGAGTCGAGTCTCAAGAACCGCTTCACGCTCGAGCCGGCCGCGAGGTCGATGTTTCGAGTCGTCTATTTTTGAATCGCGCTGCGCGTTCCGCCCCAATTCGTACCCCGCCGTCGCAATCTGAAGTACGCGCGATCGCAACGCCGCTGCAGGGCATGCTCCTTGCGCTCGTCGGCCCGGCCATTCCCTTCGGAGGAGAGTATGACCGCGGCGTAGCCGCAGCAATTCGAATCGGTTGAAGGGACTCCGTGTTTGATCGGACCGTCCGTTCCCCTGTCGATTCGCGATTGCTCGAATGCGAACTGCAACCACCGGGGAGCAAAGTGCGTGACCACCTGCAGCTTCGGAGTCGGGAGAGCCGCGTTCAGGGCCGTCGCGATCGCCCTGATGCTCACGCCGCCTCTGAGCCTGCTCGGGTGCAGCACCCCAACGGCGCCCGCCTCGCCCCCCTCCGGTGGTCACACGCTCAAACTGGACTTCAACGAGTTCGCCCAGTCGGTCGAACCCGTGTTGATGCAGCACGGCTGTGACGCCGGAAGCGACTGTCACGGTGGGGGTATTCGCGGAACCTTCGAGTTGTCCCCCGCCAACGCAAAGGACACTCAATTCGACTTCGATCAGGTCTCGCTTCAAGTCAATCCGGTCACACGTGACTCGAGCAAGATTCTGACGAAGCCGCTCGCGATCAACGCCGGCGGCGTGCCGCACACCGGCGGCAAGGTATTCGCAACAGTCAATGACTCGGGGTACGTGGCCATTCACCAGTGGATCATGCACGGGGTGCTGCAATGACGCCGAACCGCCAGTGGCTCTACACCGCGATCGTGGGCATCGCCCTTGTGGGAGCATGGGCCGCCACCCCGGCACGCGCGGACGATCCGGTGCCCGCCGTCGATCCGGTGCCGGCCGCGAACCCCGCGCCGTCGGATTCCGGCGCTGACGTCACACCCGCGACGGACGCTCCGGCGCCGGACGCGCCCGCGGCGGACGGCCTCATACACCTCGTTCCCGCGCTGGCCGCGAACCCCTACCGCCTCGAGCCGGGCGTGCGGCCGTACCTTCACCGGCTGTCGATCAGCCCCGGATTCGGAGCGCTCGGCAGCGAGAAGCTGTTCTTGCTGCGGGTGGCGTACAACCCGAACGCGTGGCTTGGATACGAGGGCACGATCGGCCACAACCCGAGCCACTCGGTCCAGGCGATCGTCCACCGGTTCAGCGCGATCGTGCGCCGGCCGCTCTCCGGCCGGTTCCAGCCGTACGCGACCGCGGGCTACGGCATGACCATCGTGCTGCCGGGGCGCTCGATCAACGCCGATCCCGTCACCAAGAACGCGCTCGCGTACGGTGGCGGGCTCGAATTTTTCGTCCGCAGTGATCTCGCGCTCCGTGCCGAGATGCTCGGAATGACCGTCATGGGAAGACAACAGTACCGCCAGGGGCTCGTCGCGTATGACTACCGCGAGGAGACGATTGCCCTGGCCTTCTACCGCACACTCGGGCCGTGACCCCGGAACTTGAACCGGAGGGAGTGCCACATCATGCATAGACTTCTCGCGAACCGCACCCTCAGGCTCGTCCTGCCGTCGCTGGCGGCGGCGCTCGCGCTTCAAGCCGCCCTGACCAGTTGCCGCGGCAGCGCGCCCGAGGACCTCATCACGCAGGAGACCACGACCGACGCGCTGGTGTTCGTGAAGTCGACGGGCACCGAGACGCTGAATCGCACGGAAGCCGCGTCGAACCTGTACAAGCTGTCGCCGATCGCGCCGGACGGCGTGGTCACGCCGATCACGAGCTTCAACGGCGCTTCGATCTCGGACCCGGCGGTGTCGTTCGACGGCCAGAAGATCATGTTCTCGATGCGGCCGTCCGGCGGCGCCAACCACAACATCTACGAGATCAACGCTGACGGCACCGGGCTCAGGCAGGTGACGAGCGGCGGCGGAAACGATTTCGACCCGCTCTACCTGCCGGACGGCGGCGTGCTGTTCACCAGCTCGCGGGACAACGAGATGGACGAGTACAACCACGCTCCCGCCGAGCACCTGTACCGCTGCGACGCGGACGGCAGCAACCTCGAGCGCATCAGCTTCAACCAGAGCGACGACTTCGATCCCGAGCTGCTGCCCGACGGCCGAATCGTCTACACGCGCTGGGAGCACTTCGGCAACTTCAACCGCTTCCCGCTGTTCTTCACGAACCCGGACGGCACCGGCACGTTCCACTTCTTCGGCCCCCACGACCGGAACTTCTTCCATCCCACACCCACGCCGGATGGTCGAATGATCGCGATCGAGTCGACCGAGATCGAGGGC